>JFJP01027148.1_pt1 | contig 19082 bp, 22 predicted proteins | sample 431651 | NCBI WGS metagenome assembly JFJP01 (sample SAMN02602958, study PRJNA72255) | Microbial mat metagenome, whole genome shotgun sequencing project. | biome: fresh water; feature: sink hole; material: water; isolation source: purple microbial (photo- and chemosynthetic) mats found in...
TAAATATATTCCATTCTCGAATGATCAAAAGGAATTTGAAAATGCCCCTTAAAATAAATTATTACAAAAAACAAAACAAAAAATTAAAAAAAACCCTTTAAAAAACTTTAATCAATTTACAAAAAAAATTAAAAAAAAACATAAAAAAACACCTTTTTAAAAAATTTCACATTTAACACTATACAAAAGAAAAAAAAACTGACTTCTCTTTGAGCATCCAAAAGTCTCACAACAGCGCTCATCGGTTCCAAAAAAACCAATTTGTTTGTTTTTTCTTTTTTCAAATCCATGAGATATTCCCAAGGATCATTTTTACCAATCCCTTCCAACAAATCCTTTCTGACAGGTCCTTTAATCAAAGGCATTTGATAGCAACCAGATTTAACATAGCCATTAGGTGTGAAAACTGGCACTATGGTCCAAGCAACAGGCTCTATTTTTATCTTATCTCTTCGTCCAGAAATATAAACCGAACGAACGTCAATGATTATTGATAGATACTTATTAAAAATTTGATCTTTCCATGTGAAAAAACCTTCATTGTATTTGGGGGAGTTTATTGGTGATTCCCAATCAAGATTTGAGTTTAAAAGAATTGAATTAGGATCAACAATTAAAGGGGCATATAAAGCTGCAGGTGGGCTTAAACAATATAAGCCTATCAAAGGCAGGTCTGAGACTGATGAATTATGGAACCCATCCAAAGAAAATTTAAATCCAGCTTGTGATTGATATTTTGCAAAATATATCATATCAATGATTTGAGTGTTATTTGTTCTTTTTATCTTCGCATCTATCCAATCTCTTGTTTTTGCAAGCGTCTGATCAAATAATAAGAAAATTATTATAAATGAAATTGATTAATTTAGGGACCATTTCGTCTTGAATACCATCATAACTGATCATTTTTAATGCACTTTCCTTCACTAAAACGTCAACTCTCTTCATTCTAATAAAGAAAAGATCTTTTTCACTTTCTCTTAATGAACAGAAAGATGTATTAAATTGTCCAAGACCATAAGGGGGAGAAGGAAGCCATAATTTCTTTTTTTCCCAATCTTTTTGAGGAACGTCATGCAAAGTTAGCGCTCTTAATCCGTCTTCTGTCATTGGAGCGAGGTTTATTCGAACTAATAATGAAGCACATGGAATTCTGTCTAATTTGCTCCTATTTTATTTAGCAAATAAAAATTTGTTGACAAAAGTATTATAAAATAATATTTAATTTTAAAAAAAAAATTATATAAGAATAATAATAGAAAATTTTCAAGAAAAAAATAAGGTTTTATACATGCTTTCCATGCTAAATGGTTTTTTTCTTAAAGGCTCTTGACAATAAATGGGCAATTGATATCTTCCATCCAATAAAATCACATCCTAAATAATAAAATTTACAAAATAAATAAGAAAAATTAAAGAACATTGTCAGTTTCCAATGTCGGTTGTTTCTTCGAGCCACGACTGATAAAGAAATTAATAGCTGAATAGCCTACTATTCTCACTTCCTTATTCGTCTGATCAACAGTCTCAATAGAAATCAATGCCATTAAAGTAGGATCAAAATGTGGTGCTCTTAATTCCTGTCGAAAGGAAAACATTGGGGAATAGGTAAAACTTTCTAATTCAGGGATTCCTGCCAAAGGAGTTATCATACGATCCAAATTTTGGTTTAAAACAAAAAGAACTGATTTGGTGACAGTTACATTATCAGGAAGGAATCTGGCTCCATCTATATAGAAATCAATGCCAAAACCTTTTTCAAAAGGCCGATCATGATATTGAGGCTTGTGATTCTCGATAAATGGACGTTTATCAAGATCAAGATCAGCCCATTTGTCCTTGCGATGTCTTTCGTGTCTTTAAATTTTTTTTTTTTTTAATTTATTGAAATGTCAGATTTTTACTTTGCTTTGACATTTTTTTTTTTTTTTTTTGCTCACGTTTCATTCGCAAACGATCATAAATCTCATCGATTTGGTTGATATCATAGACATATTCTTGTATGATAAAATCTGTAACATCATCAGTTTTGTTAAAATTATCTTGAAAAGGGGGTTTAATTAAAGGAGGCTCAATATTATGTTCCAAATGTCTTCCTACATTCAAAATCTTATTTGTAAACAATTGAAAATGTAGCCATGTAAATCCCTGATAAACCTTTCCTTCAATGTTTTCTATTGGTTTATCAACCACATGTAAATTAGGGTCAATTTCTTCTTTAACTTCTGTCAGAATTTGGAAAATCAAAAATAAGGTTTCCCAAGAATCATTCACTAAACAATAATAATAAATATCAGTAATAAAGATAGTTTCTTCATTCATCTCAAGAAAATTCACATCCGTCGTCATAATCTTATTTATCATACTCTTATTCATCACACTCGTATTCATCATACTCTCGGTCGCATTTTTGCTCGCACTATTATTATTTTGGAACAATTCTGGGTTTTCACTCTCCGAATGCTGAAAATTCCCGGTTTCAAAAGTGCAAGGCTGTCCCTTTTCATCCATAATAACGTTTCTTAAATCGACTAAAGCCACTCTTATTTTAGTATTAGCGGTCTCCAAATAGTTTCTAAGGCCATTGATCTTCAAATAAATTCCTCTTCTTATAGGTCCTTGGATTGGAATTGTGTCTTCTGGCTCTTCAATGCGTGTAGGCGGTGGAAGTTCTTCTGGAGGCTCATAGATTGGGGGAGGACTCTCAATAATTTGCTGGATTGAAGGGGGTTCGATTTTGTTTCGATCAACAAAACCATTTCGAAGCCAGTTGCCACTTTTTGGTAGCCAACGACCTGTGACATTGAGATCATCGTCTTCGTCATTTTTTTCGTTGATGGTTCTGATGATAGTTTTTCTGTGGATGAATGGGACAAAGTGTTCATCCTAATAAGGGTTTAAAATAAGAAAAAATCAAGTTAAAAATTCTCAGAATAATAATGATAAAACAATTAAAATTAAAATTTTTGAAAAAAATATAAATTTAGAAAAATTCTTGAAAAATGATAAATTTTACTGCTAATTTCTCAGGAATGATAACTTCATCATGCCCATATTCAGGATCTCTTGGGAATGAAACTCTCAAATAAAGCAGGGTGCTTGAAACAGAAGTGAGATTTTTCAGCTGATCAACAAGCAGATTCGGGTTGGTCTTCGTGGAATAAAATGGAATCTTGAATTTTCCTCTCAACAGATCTTTCTTCATATCAAATAACTCAAGCATTGTCCATCCATAAATATCTGATTTCCTGTTTTTGGCAACATCATCATATTGTGCCTGCATTTCAATCACTAAAATCGTGTCTTTGTTGGCTGGAATATCATAAACATGATCTTTTTCAGCTATAACACATTTATTCTTATTATAATCTTCAGGCTCGCATTTATGATCTTCTATTATCCGAGGAGCATAATAGGTTTCTCCTTTACAAAACACACCGAAAGTCAAGCGAATGAGATCATATCTCTTTGGCAAAGCCAGAACGAAATCCCAATGGACCACAAAACCTTCATATTGATCATAGCGTCGCTCGCCTGAAACTGATGTGAAATTCCTTCTTAACTTCTCAGCGATTTTTTTTTTTTTCTGTTCGAAAACTTCCTATCAAATAAAAAAAAAAAATATTAATAATTTATTAATTTGAATCAATAACTATTAAAAAAAAATTTTTTCAATGAAATAAAAGAAAAATTAATAATTAAATGATCAAAATAAGTACAGTTGAATAAGGATGATAATCTTCTCTCATTCTAGCAAATCTCTGCTCCTGAACAATTTTCTCCAATTCGGTACGATAATTAATCAAAGGTCGCAGTTCCATCAATTTCATCTTATAAACATCAGAATTCAAAGGCAAATTCGCCAGGTTTCTTAAGGCATCCCCCTCTTCAACTACGATTTTTTTCAGCATTTTCTCCTCCTCTGTTTCAATCTCTACATTATCCTTCAAAAACAAGCCTTTTTTTCCAGCAAAACTCCTTTCAACTGAAGGGTCCATTCCAGTTAATTTCATTTGTAACTCAAGCAAGCTGGTATTGTTTTTTTTGATCATATTATTAAACTTACTTGTTCCAAACTGCATATCCATTAAGCTTTTTTTTAGTACAGTGTTTTCTGCATCAGTTTGTATGGCAAAACTGCGATCCGGCTCTCTTACACTATTGAAATTCATGGTTTGACTCTGATTGGTGGGTTTCAACCTATCAATAGAACCCCAAATATCATCATTTATTGAATTTGCCAAAATGGTATTTCCGACTATTGAAATAAAAAAAAATTTAATTAATTAAATTTGAGTTAAATTTTATATAAATTCAATATTGAAATTTATTAATTTTTATTTATTTTACTTAATGATTTGTTAGTTTCCAAAACATTGTCTTTGTTGAATAAGGAGGATAATGTCGGTTTTGATTGTGCGTAAAAACTTTGTAGATTGTCGAGATTGACAAGAAATTCAGGGTCAGTTCCACCTGCTTCTATATAATCCTTGCGCAGTTTATCAAGATCACCAATATTTTGCCGAAAATCCACCAGCATTTTATCATTATCATCACGAAAATGCAGTTTGACTCGAGCTGTATTTAACCCTTTTTCTACTTTATTTTATTTTTAGTTATTTTTTTTAAAAAATAAGATTTTTACAGCCATATCGTTCAATATAATCTCTGACCAAAGACATTTTTTCAGCTTTCTCTTTAACATTTTTTAATTTATCATTGGATTCAAGCACATATTCCAAATGCTCATGAAAAGACTTTTGTTCCCTTTCTAAATGAGATCTATTAATCCTTTACAATTTCACAGGAAACAATTACTTATATTCTCATCAGGTTCATAAGGTGCGAAATTTTTTCCATAAAAATTCAAATGTTCTTTCTAAATTTTCAGAAACCGATCACTAAATTTTAATTTTTTTAAATAACCTTCATATTATAAAGTCGTTTGGCATCATCTTCTATTTTTCCCTTCATAAATGTGAGATCATGATAAGGCACTTTCCCATCGATTAATATCTCATTAGCAGCTTTCAACCCAGAAATATTCTTCCTTTGGAATTCCCCTTGTTGAATCTTCTGTAAACTGTCCAAAATATACAATCTTTCATTTTCAAGCTTATTTTTAAAAATTTTCAGCGTTTGCACCTTCATTTTTCTCTCTTCTAAGAACTTTTGATCAATTTTATCACCTTCAAGCCTCATATTTTCGCTTTGATAATACACATCTCTAAATCTCAAGACCTCAACTCTCAGACTTTCTTCTCTTTCTTTGAGACCATCCCTTTCTCTTAATAAATTTTCCAAAGCTCTTTTAAATTCCACTTCCTTCACGTTCAAAATTTTTTTCTCATAATTTTTCAATTCTCTTTGGATTAATAATCGTTCAGATTCATAATTTCTGGCATGGGATTCTGGGTTCTCGATCACCTCAAGAATTTCTTTCATATCTTTATCCTCGAAAGAAGATGGCACGAACATTCTGGATTTAAATTCTGAGAAATTGTTAAATTTACTTTCTTCTTTCTTAGATTTTAAACTTCGACCCAAGGCAAGAGTTCTTAATTCATCGAATTCATCATCAGTTCTTTTTATTTTATCCTTTAATTCTGATATTTTAAAGACATCTGATGAGCTTGAAGCCCTCTCTTAATAAGTTTAATGTTTGCTTTTTAAATAAATATGTACTATTAACAGATTCGTAAGATGGTTTTGAAAGAGGACTGAAGAGTTTCGAATTTCCGTAGCCTGTTGATGTACAAAACTAAAAAGTTTCAGTATTTTTCTTGAAGAAATTTAAAAAACATTTGATTTGTGATTCAGAAGCTCAGTTTCAGTCGAAAATTTCATTGAACAATCTCTTTTTTTTTTTTAGGAATTGAGAAGATGAAGTCTTTTTGGAATTTACCGACATTCAAATGTTTTATATTTGAGAGATTGACCAGGGTTTTTGCTGATAAAATCCATATTTTCGCTGGGATTGCGCTGAAAGGAAATTATTTTTTGCATTATTTTTTAAATACAAAATTTGAAACTAAAAAAAAAAGTACTGTAATTCGATTTTTTTCCTAATAAATATAAATGTAAAAAAAATCGAATTACTTTTTGTGTCAACAAAAAAAAATAATTTAATGAAAACAATTAAATTTAAAAAAAATATGATTTGTAAAAGAAAAAAAAATGTTCGAAAATTGAAATATACAACTAAAGCAAATTTCAAAATCGAATTTTTTGTTAGTTTTATTTTTTTATCTTTAAGATTTTTCGAGATTGAAGATGAGTTAATAACCAATCTAACCTCTAAAGAGAAAAGGGAAATAATGAGTGGGAAAGAATTTCAAATTTAATGAAAGAACTAAAAAATCTTTTAATTTTCAATGAAACCTCAACTAAATCAACATCTTAAATCAAAAACAATAAAATTAATCAAATTTTCGAAGTTTATCAAATCAAACATTGTTTTGTAATATTTAAATTTTTTATCAAAATTTATGAAAAAAAAAATTTCAATTATTTTTCCATAATTTTTTTCGAAAAAATAAATTCATAATGAAAAAGGCTGAAAACTTAAAACTCAAGCAAAAAGAATTAGTATCAATTGAAGAATTCATTGCAATTGAAGAATTCACTGCAATTGAAGAATTCATTGCCTTAAGTTTTCGGAAGGAAATTTCCAATCCCTCTGTTGATAAGTTACAGAATCTTCTAGTAATGCCTTCTGCAATAATTAATCTTGAAAAAGAATCTTTAAATGAAAGAAATTCAATAAATATTCCAGGTTTTTCCAAATTACAAAAAAAATACTCAATGAAAAAAAAAGGAAATGCAAAAAAACTTTCTTGTTCTTCAAAAACTTCAGTTGATGAAAAACTAAAAACAGACCGTTCAAAAACAAAGAATTATTCAATTTATACAGTCTTAGAAAGCGAAAATACAAAACTTGAATTTTTAAAATACATGATTTTTCGATATTTCTTTCCCTTCTCAATATTTACAATGTTTATTCTCGCTATGCTATTTTTTCATATATATGTAATGAATGACTATTGCTATTATGGGAATATGTGTAGATGCCAGAATTTGGGGATTTATTTTTACACAATTATTAGAGAATGTTTACAATATTATTCTGTTGGAATGATAATGTTTTTTTTTTTATCAAAATTTCTTACAGATGATTTTTTTGGGAAAAATAAAATAAAATGGACCTGTTGTTTGATTCAATTTATTCCAGTTCTCTGTATTTATGTTTATTATTTTCCCCATGCAAATGAAACAGATCATGCCTTCATTAGAAAATGGGTAATTTTTTCGATTGCAATTATGAATTTATCATTTGTTCTGTTTTTATTCATTATTTTTAAAAAACTCTCAAAAAAAATAATTGAAAAAACACTGAAAGTTATCTTATTCACAAGTTATTTTTATTTTCATTGTTATTATTTTAAAACAAGTTTATGTTATTACATCTTGCAATTCATGGAGAATAATTTCCAAAAAAATTTAGCATTAAATGTTTTCAAATTATTTTTGCTTTTCTATTTGATGATTTATCAAATTTTGCTAAAACATTTTCTATTTTTTTTATACAAAGAAATTATCACATCAAAAAAAATTCAATTATGCCTGATTATAAATCTCACAAGATTCATGAGTATTGATATTCTTTCAATTAAAATAATGAATGTTTTGAGCATTCCATTGCAGGAAATATTCTCATGGATTTCTTTTGCAAACTATATATATTCTCTGGTCTCAAGTTATTCTGGAACTAATATCATAGGAACGTTTTTTTACAAAATAATTTGCAAGGTAATACACAAAAAAATACAACAACCTTCACTAATTTTAACCAAATTTAATGAGATAAGAAGTGGGTGTGCTTTTGAAGCTAATATCATCATATTTCTAAGAATGATAATTTTTAAAATAATGCCCAATTACTTTCTTTTTACGAAAAAAAATGGATTATTTGAAAATTGCACTTTGAAAATTAAACAAGATTCATTATTGATTAATAATGAAAATATTGTTCTCGTGATAATTTCTCATTCTTTCTTAGTTGCAATCATTTTTTTCTTCATGTTGAAAACGAAAAAAGCTTGGATTCATCTAAATTCTGAACGATTTTGGAATATCACAAGATTAGTAATTTTTTTGGGATTGTTCTCTGTAATTGATTACAATATTCAATTTTATGCAAGTTTAGTTAGCTTAAATAAGGATAACTTTTGAGAACTAGAATAAATCAAAATACAATACAAAATAAAAATTATAGATATATGTTTTTTTTGATTTTTATTGCTTTAATTAGAAAAAATTTAAATAAAAAAAAATTTAAAAATGATTCTTTTAAAAAATATTTAAATTATTTTATTTTCACTAAAAAAATTAGATTCCTTGCAAATCAATAATGAAAATAAGAATTTGTCATACTTTAATTTTAATGTTAACGATAAAAAGAAAAATTATGGATTCATATTTAGTCTAATGTGTTTCGTAGATTCAGAGAATTTTTAGGTTTTTCTCATACTTTGATCGCACTGTTCAATTGTAGAGAATAAAAGTTTAGATGGGTGAAGATAATTTTTAATAATAATTAATTTAGAAAAACATATTTATTTTAGTTTTTAACAAATTCATTCTTTCTAAAATAAATATTTAAAAAGGTTCTCTTTAAAAATTTCCTGTTTTCAAATCTGCAATATGAATATCTCGAGCTTTCAGATGAATGAATTTGATTTTATCTTTGATTTTCTTAATAGATTCTTTTGAAAGTTTTGAAGAAATGGAACTTTTTAATATATGATCGGAAAAAAACAAAATCACAATTGCGTACAAAGCTGGAAAAAGAATTACTTCTAGATTTTGGAGAACAAAAATCTCATAAAAAGCCAAAAAGGAAATAGCAATAAAGAGTGAAACTGCAAAAATGCTGTGGTTTTTTTTGAAGAATAAAATTAAAAAAGCATTCAGAATCACAAATCCTGCTAATATTTTATTCTGATTTTCAATCGCTAAACATTCATTCAATAAATCTGATTGAATGATTGGTTCTGTTTTGAAGAATAAGATATATCCTGATCCAAAAAAATAGAGAGAAAACAATAAATGAGACATATGATAAAAAAATATTTTCATTTTCAAAAAAAATAATAATTTTTTTTTAATTTTAAAATTTCCAGCATTTCGAATTATTTCTCTTAAAAAAAAAATCATCAAATGGATTGGTCTATAATTTTGATAATCGCTCTGACAATTACTGCCTACATCATTTATGTTTTTTATCTCATGAAAAAAGATGAGAAGGAATTGAAAGAATTCCAATCCAAAAAAACTGATTTGCGTTTAATTTCTGTTTTTTATAAAAATTCATTCGTCTTATTCAGCAAAAGAAGAAATGATTGATTTAACCTTAGAAGAACTTCATAAATTTGATGGAATAAAGAGCCCCAAAGTCTATGTGGGTTGCAAAAATAAAGTATTCGATGTGACTAATTCATGTATTTTATTAAAACTATGAAGAGAGAAAAAAATTGTTTTTTTTGTAATAGATTTCTATTCGCCTGAAGGACCTTATCATCACTTTGGGGGAAATGAATGCTCAATGGCGTTTGCAAAATTTAATGAGAACCCAGAATATTTTAACTGTTACAATGAAAAGATAGAACTATCATTAACCGAGAGGGATAATTTGCAATCCTGGTATGAAAAACTCTACATGAAATATAAAATTGTCGGGAAAATTATCCACTAATTTATTTATTTTTTGCTCTATCGTTTCATTGTACAAATAAATAAAATTCTTCATTCTCTCCCTATAATAAAAAAAAAATTGAAATCAATTGAAAGAAAAAAAAAAAACTTTTTTTAAAAATAAAATAAAAAAATGGTTGACTATATTTTTGCAGCTGAATTCGATATTTTAAAAGGCAGCTTAATTCGTAGTTGTTTTCCTCCACTCTCAAAAGAATACTTTGATGATTCCTTGTTATCCTCATATATGATACCCGATGGTAGTCATAAACGGGAATATGACAGCAATGTTTTCAAATATTCCTTCAAGCCCAATTTTCTTTTGCAGGAATTAACTGAGAAAATAAACACCAAAAAAATAAAAACAAAGGTTTTCCGCTTTCATTCAAGTTTACAAAAATGGGAGCCTTTTTTAAAGGATAAAAATTCCATGGATTTTTTGATAATAATTGATCGAAATTCTTTTAAAAGAATGAAGTTCGTAAAGAATGATGAAAAAGTTGTTTTGGAGTTAGAAATGCATAAAGATTTGCAATTTACTAAATTAGATGACCATTTCTACAGCTTATATTCAAAAGAAGGAGTCTCTTTAGGACTGAATTTTGATAAAATAGATTCCATTCAAATAATTTCAAATTACTTATCATTTTTCGAAATCCTCTCGCAAGAAAATACTCCAGCCAAAATACCATTATTTTTCTATAATTTGGTTAAAAATAAGAAAGATGATAATATTAAAAGAGGATCATTAATCAGATCTATAGCTTTATGTTCAAAAGAACTAAATATGATTCAGAACTTTGAGCCTGTTCTCAAATATTATTTGAATATTTTTTCCAATCTAGATCTTACTAAATCCCTGCATAAATTAGACCTTCTTTTGAATGAATTTCACCAAGGGATAAATGATTTAATTGTGTCAATCCCTAAAAAACACCTCATGTTAAATCCAAATGAACTATTGGAAATACCGATTGATTTAGAGGAAAACTTTGAAAAACTATCCTATTTCTACAAAGTTTCTACCAATAAGCCGATCAAAATTGATATTGATACAAGTTATTTCAAAAATTACACTGAGCCGAGTCTTTTGGAATTTATAAAGAAATTTGGTGAAAAAACTATGTTAATTTACAATGGCATATTGAACGAAGAGAAAATTTTATTTATTGGCTATGAATGTTCTATTGAAGAAACCTGTAATTTTGTGAACTCATGCATCACATTGGTAAATCCAATAAATGTGTCTGAAAGGATCTTTCCTTATGAGCATCTTTTAAATTTGGATTTTCTACAAAAAGATGGATATATTGCAGGGGTTTCAAACCCTATTTTTAATTCGCGAAAACAATGGTGGAGCTTGTGCTGTGATTTAAACACAGGTGTAATTCATGATAATCGTGTGAAGGCAGTTAAAAATAAAGGAGGCAAATACAATGAAGAATTATGTGAGATTAAAGCAAATGGACTTGATAATGAGTTTTTGAGCGAAATTCTAATGAAAATAAAAGAAAATGATATAACAGAGTTTGAAATCAGAATGCATTTTTATGAATATACTCGGAATTTCCTCGATCTTTGTAGCAATTCATCGAATTTAATCGATTTCGAAAAGGATGATAAAAATTACCTTGAAATGATTGAATGGAAATTTCATAATTTCCGCAAAACAAAGCTTTATGAGAAAATTTTAGTTGCAAGAGAAAATGAAAGGCAAAATATGAGCAAAATCTTTGGGGATAAATACCTTAATGTTGTTAAAATTATCAATATGTTCGCTGAAATCAAATCATGGAATGATTTCGAGTTACTTTTAATTTATTCTACGCTTATCGATTGTTTCAATAACTCACAAAAATCTGCTATTGAATTTATGCTGAAAGCTGCGTTTTCAAAAAAGTATGCACTTGAAGCCTTGGCGGCTGGTTTTTTCAGCTCTTCGGAAGATGTTTTGAAGGCAGCTTTGAAATGTTTCGAAAAGATCGAAGGTTTAAAGGAAGGAGGAAAAATTTTAAAAAAATTTAGTTATTATATTTTATTTGTGTATCAAAATTTGAAAAACAAATACATGAATTTGAAAATATAATAGTTTTCGTTCATTTATAGAAATCAAATTTTTCTTTTGTGAAAATAAGATCTTTTAAAAATTTAACATTATTTTTTTTTTGAATTATGGTTGAGTTTTTTGAAATTTTATTTCTTTGAGCAAGAAATTTTATTTTTTTTATACATAAATGTGAAAATTCATTTTCTTAAGAGACTCTCATAAATGAAACAATTCAACAAATTCTTTAGAATTGATGTGCACCATCACTTTCTCCCTGATTTTGATATGAGATCCTTGAATGAGAAAGGCATTTTTTTCAATCGGGTTTAGCAAATCAATGCAATGAGTTTTCTGTTGAAATCGCTCGGAATTTTGCCAATGCCTGAAACTGATTTATCAATTTCAGAGGCTATTTACTGTATAGAAACAATGAAATCTGATGGAATAGTTCTTTTGGCAAGTTCTTATAGGAAGTTTTTAGGAGATAACATTTTTGATGATTTAATGAACGAATTAAATAAAATAAATGCAGTTGTTTTCATTCATCCTAATATTCATCCAACATGTGAAAACCTGAATTTACAAACCCCTGGTTATTGATAGAGATTCTCTTCGACACTACACGAGCAGTGACCAATTTAATAGATCAAGGAAAAATTGAGAAAAACCCGAATATTAAATGGATTTTATCCCTTGCAGGTGGAACTATTCCATTTATAACATGGAGACTTTTCAACTCTTAATTTTGTAGAAGGATTTTTAACAAAATCCCGAAAAGAGTTCATTATTATTTGAGATCTCTTTATTACGATACTTTACTTTCTCTTCGATTTATTCAAGGAAACCATTATTAGAACTGATGGATCCTTCACATATAATGTTTGGAAGCGATTTTCCATTTTCATCTGAATTTTTTGTTGGGAAAGAGATTCATTATATTAATGAATTAAATATTTTAGATGATAAAATTAAAATAGTGATTCAAAGAAATAATGCCCTCGAACTTTTTCCCAAATACAAAACTCAAGATGAAAAAAGTTATGAAGAGATAATGAAAAAGGATTTTCAAGAAAGGATGATTGTTAAAATATTGTCAAAGATTTTATCAAATATTAAAAAAAGTCATCAATTTAAATATTAAAAAAACCTTTTCTTTCTTTTTCAATCAGAATTTTTTTTTTTATCAAAAACTAAACTTTTTGTAAAAAATTTAATTATAAAATTTAAAAAACATCAAACATTTCAAAATTCCCAATGAATCTAGACAAAATAATGAGAGAAAATAATAAAAGAAGTAATTAAACTAGCCAAATATTTTTAAAAGTGCAATTAGTTATTAGGTATGTGCCCAACGCTCAACCAAAAACAAAAGAAAAATTGAACATCAATCCAAGCAATGTGTTGAAAAATGATAAGAAATTGAATATTGGTTCCTCAAATAACCAAAACGCTAATTTTAACAGTTGGAATGTTGAAGAGCCTCCAAAAATAGAAAAAAGTTTTATTTTTTTAAAAATTTTCTTGAAATATATTTGTTTTTTTGAAAAAAGATCATGAAAAATATTTCAAAGAAAATCCAGAAGTGAAAAAAAAGAGTGAAGAGCCAGAAAAACCTTATATTAAGACAAAGGTAAGAAAAGAAACGGATGAGGAGGACGAATACACTGATGAAAATTACCAACAGAAAAATAGACAACCACCTAACAATTATTCTAAGAATACTCAAAATCAACCAAATAATAAAGGAGAGTAAATTATTATTTTTTTCTAAATTTAAAAAAAGAAAATGAAAGTTTATATGCAGTTTATCTGCCTAAATCAAAAGAAGGTGAACAACGAGAGGAAAATGACTTAAAAGCAAAATATGTAATATTTTTTTTTTTTAATTTATTCATAAATCTAATTAATAACAAAACAAAATTAAATTTTAAAATAGGAAGAAAAAAATCAGGATTTTCATGAAATTCACAACAAATACCCGAAACAGAACTATTCAAAAAATTACAAACCTAAAAATTATTATGAAAAGCCAAGTAAATAAATAAGATTAATTTTTTTTAATTTTCACAAACAATTAAAAATAGATTACAAACAAGAAATAGTTTATGTTCCAAAATCAGAAAAATAAATAAGTTGAAGAAGGAAATTATGATCCATAAAAAAAAATATTTGAGAATGAAAAATGCTTATTAATAAAAAAAACTAATCAGATAGATATTCCTTGAAAATTATAAAAAAATCTGCTTTGAATATTTATAAAAAAAAACTTGCAATTTTTTTATAAAATTAAGGATATTCTTTTTTGTATAAACTCATGAATTTTTAAAATTCCTCCTTGCCAAGGGGCTTTAAAACTGAATCTTCCTTTGAATTTATTGTGGAATAATTCTTGGTTTTGCTCAATTTAACATTAATGTTTGAGATTCTTGGGAGTTTCCAAAATTTATAATGAGGCAATTTTACAAGAAATTTTAATATAGCATTGATGATAAGCAAACCCTAGAAATTTTTTTTTTTAAATATTTTTTTTTTCATTCTTTAACTATTTTTCATTAAAATACAATATTTTTTTTCTGAATGATTTTTTTTGAAAAATAACAAATGTTTTTCCAAAAGATTTTTGTTTTTTCTTCTCGTTTTCTATTTCATTTTGTCTGGCGGTTAAAAAACTTTTCTACTTCTTGAATAAAACTGCTAATTTCAGCTTTTTTTCCAGAACTGACATTTTGAGGAATTTTTTTAATTTTATTAATAAAAAAACACAAAAAGTTTTAAAATTAAAAAATCAAATTAAATTAAAATATAAAAATTTGATTTTTTAAAAAAATAGATTCAAAGATAAGGAATTTTATTATTTTTTAAAAAAAAAACTCAGCTAAGATTTTTCTTTCGATTCAGGACTTTTCAAACTTTTATAAAGTCACTTAGATTTTCGAATAATAAAGAAATTTTGATTTTTTTGTTTAAAGTTTATGAAGCAAAACCCTCATAAATTAGCAGATCTAAATGAAAAGAACCAAGCATCCGAAAATCAAAAGAATATACCTTATTTAATGAAGAAACGAAAAGAATCAGAGCAAATTCCATCTAAAGATCTGGCCAAGCAACAAAAGATTGGAAATAAGGATGAAGAAGACAAAAATAAAAAAACCACCAAAAGTTTACGATTCAGACACTATAAAGAATTTGTTTTTTTATATAGGCATCAAATCGAATCCAAACATAGAACCTATGAAATCACCTCCTATCCAAAATCAGATCAAAGATCCTATAAAAGCAATGTTAAACCCCAACATAGTTATGTCTAACTTACAGCCCAATTTAAACAATATGCCTTCATATTTGACTATGAACAATACGAAGAACATGATAAGTGAACCAGCAATTTTTAAAAACTATTCAAATCCCTTTATTAATAATAGCATCACTCCTATAAATCCAACACCAATTGCTCCTCTTGCTCCCATGAATACTTTTCTTGCAAATGCCAGTAATATGATAATACAACCGAATCTATCTTTGGCTGCTAATCCTATCAATCCTTTAGGTAATTATGTTCAAATACCTGTTATGATTGCTAATAGACCACCAGCTGGTCCTTGGGGTGTGTTAGATAATATTGGGACTATCAATGATCAAATGAACATCAATAATTTGGCTCCAGCTGATGCAGCTTTTTTACCTTCAAATATGCAAAAGATTTTTGACAATAATATATTCATACAACAAGGGAATAACAGCACCAATCCAATGAATATTCCTAACAATCAAAATATCAATAATCTTAACAATCAAAATAATAGCACTTTTATGAACTCATATCTTAATTCTTTTCAAGAGTTTGAGACTAGAATGTTCAATATTATAAAAAACCAAAATAGAACCTTGCAATTGATCAAAGATGATAATGATAAAACTCATGATACATTGAACAAAATAAAGCAAGAATTGAATTCATTAAAGTAATTTTTTTATAAATTCATAATTTTTTTCTTATTTATTCTTAATTTTCTTCTCATTTTTTTTTTTCTTTCAATTTTTTTTTTTTTTCAATATATTTTTTAATTAATTTAGGGATTCACTCAAATGCATCACTGATCCTAATTTAAGCATGAACTCAACCAATTCTATGATAAAACAGAATACTAATGAATTAAAAGAAGAAATAACAGGTGACTTTTTGATAAAATACATTTACAACCTGACCCAATTAAATTTCAAATATGAAATACTCATCAAATTGAATTTTCCAAAAATAATTTATAAAGAACGCTATTTTAAGTAAGAACCTTGATAAATTCCCAATCTAAATCTTTTCCTTTTTTTTTTCTACAAAAATTAACCGAAAAATTAGCTTTGATGTCATTCTTGTTGATATAAAAACCAAAGAAAGGGTCAAAAATTCCAATCGAATTCCTTTAGATTTAGCAATCTACACCTCAGAAAACCCTCCAAAAATGATTAGAAATAATACATTAGGCATTAAATTTAAATTTTGTTTATAAAATCCAAAATTTTTATATAGGAAATAAAATGATTAATTGGAACCCTGAAAAATTGCTCTTTGATGGAGAAATGAATTTTGAAAAGGTTCAAATAAGGGATGTGTCCTCACATTATAGAAATGGCAGTTTATTTTTGATTGTTTTTGCTAACGCCGCACAGAATAACACCTACCAAAAAGAAGAAGAAAACGAAAAAACTTTGATTAATTACCAAGATATTAAGCCTTTGATTGTGGAAAAACTGGTTGTTAGGGCTAAAAAACTCAAATTGAAAAGAAAAAAATGAAATTAAAAAATGAAGTTTTTAAACGAAAAGATTTCAAATTATTTTAATAAATCAATTTGAAATATTTAAATTTGAATTACTATAAGAAATTAAAAGGAAAAAAATTAAAATTTTTTTTGTTAATTTTTTTTAAAATTTTGAAATGAGAAAAAAAATAAAGGCAAACGAGCAATTTTCGAAAAAAATTAAAAAAACTTTTATGAGAAAATCACAATTTATAAAAACAGTCAGTCAATTAATAAAAAAAACATTATAAACGTTTTTTTAAAAAAATGCTGAAAAATTTCATCATTGCATAAATGGTTAAGTGGTACCAACGATTACAATTTTTGGAATTTTAAGTGGAAGATCATCGGATTTTAAAGGATCAGACTTATTGAGATAAAGGGTGGAAAAATTACTGAATCATGTCAAAACACAAGGGAATATCAATGAGATTTATTTGTCGAGTTTGATTAGGAATTATATTAAGACATAAATCAAAATGATTGTAAAAAATTTTTTTTAAAGTTTTTATAAAACAATTTTCTAAGAAAAACAAAAAACTTAATCTAAAGGATCTTCACTATCACTATCGTCGTTATTGATGTCTTTGGAAAATTTCAGGACTTTTAGGAATTGGTTCTTCACTTTGGAGAAATTGTCAATTAACTTGAATAAAAATGGGAGTTTTTTAAAGATATTTTTAATAAAATTAGGTACTTTTTCTTTTTCTTCTATGACTTTTACCAATTTTTCCATATATGGGAAATAAATTCCGCTTTGATTTTCACTTGTTTTTTTGTTTTGTTTTTTCCAATCAAATTTTTTATTTAATAAACAAATAAATTACAATTGATTGGAAATAAGATTCGCTGAATTGAATTTTAAGTCTTTTTTTGTTGCTTTAAAAACTTTCACATTTTTTTCAACGACGATTTTTACATTAGGATTCAGTGTGGCACATCTTAGAAGATCATCTCTTTTTTTAAAAAAAATTTTTCCCTTTATTTTATTTATTTATACTTTGTGATTGCTTTTGGATTTTTATAATTAAGTTCTTCAGCGAATTCCTTCACCACTGTTCTCAACAGGATCTTATCATCCTCCTCCTTTAAATTCTTCTTGAAAAATTTGAACAATTTTTCTTCCTCAATAAATCCAGTCTCATCATCATCACAAAGATCAAAGAAAACTATTACCATATTACAAATATAAAATGATAAAATATGCATAAATTTGATCAAAAACCATTAATTTTCTCTTCAATACTGTGTTCTTTAAACATATCAATGGCAATTAGAATTTCAGTGCTTTCTATGACCCCATTACCGTTTAGATCAAATAACCTTTTATCATTTTTCAATAAGTAAATTAGGTTTAATTAATAGAGGGAACCAAAATAATCTATCGTTTAAAGTACGATCGTTTTTGACTCCAATTGAAACCATCAAGTGATCAAATTCATTTTTATCAATATACCCCTTTGAAAATTGAATATTCTTGCAATTTTTATTGAAACTATTTATTTACCACATAATTTATCCAACTCAAAATTATTTGTTTATTTTCATTGATTATATTCACAGCCTCTTCAACGAAAATTTAAATGAAATATATTAAAAAAAACCAACCTTTTTTATTCTCTAACAACCAACTAATCATTTGAATCCTTATTTTATCACGAGCCTTTTCAGAAACATCAACTTTAGCGGCCTGCACAAAATCATTGGTTTTTTTGCTTAAAGCAGCTCTAGTATCTTCTGTGTTTTGCAGCATCGAAATTGTTCCCTTGCAAACACTTCTTGATTGTTTTAATTTGGGTTTTGTTTGCAAAGACATATTACTGATGGCTAAAACGTTTTTTTTCCTCTTTTAATAAGAAATTTTTTTGAAAAAAAAAAAAAAAATTATACAAATTCTAAAATATTCTTTGTGATCAACCCGTGATTTACAGTATTCTTTTTTAAATTTGCAGCATTTATATTATTCAATTGCTTTTTTCGATGAAGATTCTAATTTTTTATTTAAAAACTGAATGAGAAAATAAAAATTTGTTTGTTAAAACTGGGTTTAAAGCGAAATCAAAAGATTTTAATATCTCTGATCCAGCATATTTTATAGAAGCTCGTGATATGAGGTTGGGATTTTGCTTGAGAGGTTGATCAAGTGAGTCGTTAAACAGATTGAAATCTGCATTTGTTTTGAATTTTGATTGAAGATCATTTAAAGTCGGGAAATTTGGATCTTTTTTAAAAATATTTGATTTTCTAAGGGTAGATGAGAGAGGTTGTTCGGATTTTAAATGGGGATAGTGCATTTTATTCATATCTCTTGATGAATTCATAATATAAACAAGCTAAGTCAAAATAAAAATAAAATGCAAAAATATTAAAAATATTTATTCAAAAAAGTTGTAATATTTTTGCTTGTTAAAAATTTGAAGCAACATTTAAGCAAAAAATCAAAATATAAAACCTACCAATTTTATGAGGAATATCTAACAATAAAT
>JFJP01020407.1_pt1 | contig 19080 bp, 15 predicted proteins | sample 431651 | NCBI WGS metagenome assembly JFJP01 (sample SAMN02602958, study PRJNA72255) | Microbial mat metagenome, whole genome shotgun sequencing project. | biome: fresh water; feature: sink hole; material: water; isolation source: purple microbial (photo- and chemosynthetic) mats found in...
GGAAGCAACTGGCAACCGCCAAGCCGGCGACAAGGTGTACCGCGTTATTCATCGGCTACGCGTTGGCATGCCGCAGTTTCTTTAGTTCCGCAGCAATCAAATCGGCATGATGCTGGGTATCGCTGATCAAATGCTTTGCTATGATCGCAAATTCCGGGGCATCCGATTTGACATCCTTATAAAAATCCGCCTCGACAACAGAGGCCTCGATGGATAAGGCCGTAGCGATCGCGTCAACCGGTTTAATGCTGTCCTGCTGTGCGGCAGCAAGTCCTTTTTTAACGCTGGTGACGTAACCTTCAATTGATTTCGTATCCATCATGTCGAGATTATAGAAAAAATGGCCGTCCTGGGCGAGTTTGATCATCGAGAGGAGCAGTTTTGCATGTTTACGCTCCTCCTTAACAATGGATGTCCAGAAGGGTGCCATAGCGGGAAACAACGAGGCGTAAACCTCGTAAAGGTCGCCGATCATGTTCTCGAAATCAGCTAGGCTGCTGATTTTACTGCATTGTCCATCGATCATTTTCGCCTTATCGATCATAACGGCTCTCGTTTCATTTCGAGGGTTTGTCTTTCTCTCGCTCCAGCATTCGCTCCAGCATCCTCTGGTGTTTCAGGGTATGCTCCCGCAGGGCGCTGAATTCCCTCTTCATATCTGGAGAATCGGTTTCAAAGATGCAGAAAAAATCGCGCTCGATCATCGCTTGTTCGAGATTGATGGCGAGGGAAAGCGCCTTTACGGTGGTGGTGCCCTGGACGCGAATCTGTTCTGTTTGTCGACGGATGAAGTCAATGGCCGTCTGCACGGCGGTCATGTTGAATTTACGGGTATCGAGACTGAGGTTCGCATTGCCAATGGCTTTACGGATCATATTAATGACCATGGCATGGGATTTCTCCTCATTCACCAGATTCGACCAGAAGTCAGCCATGCACGGAATGCGATCCCCGAAGGTGGCGTAAATCTCGGCAACCGCCTCCTCATGCTGCTGCAGGCGTTCAAGTAGATCGTTATTGCTGGCTGTATTCATTTTGACTTACGCTCCATTTCCGCAGGTCGCGCGGTATCCTAAACAAACATGACAGATTGTATCTATTTGGTTAAAAGATTCAATGCGATAATTACACGTATTGCTTTCATGGCGAGGGTGTGGTACGTTTTCTCGAATAAATGCGAACCTATGGGACGTCAGGGATGGATGCGGATCGGTTTGCAAAGGATGCTTTCAGCGAGGAGATTTCCAAAATGGCTGGAGAAAAAACACTGGTAGGCAGTATACATCCAGATGTGCTGGCATTTACAGCCGGGGACGATACAGTGCTGGATCGGGTGCTGGTGGAGGCGGATTGTATCGGTTCGGCAGCGCACGTGACGATGCTCTCCGCGTTGCCGCTGAAACCGGCGCTCTTTAATGAGGATGAACGCCAGCGGGTGATCGCTGAGCTGGTCCGGATCATGCAGTGCCACCGGCGTGGCGAATTCGAAATCACAGCGGCGGATCAGGATGTCCACCTGGCCGTGGAACGATCCTTGACCTCGGCGGTGGGCGAGTTGGGCAAGCGGGTGCACACGGCGCGCAGCAGGAACGATCAGGTCGCGTTGGATTTGCGGTTGTATGCCAAGACGGAAATCCTGGGTATGATCAACCAGGCCGCCACATTGGCGGGGGTGCTGCTCGATCTGGCGCAGCGGCATGAGCGGGTGCCGATGGTCGGTCGTACCCATCTGCAGCCAGCGATGCCGAGTTCCGTGGGTGTCTGGGCCTCGGCCTATGCCGAGAGCCTGCTCGATGATATCGAGCTTCTGCAGGGTGCCTACGTGCAAAACAACCGATGTCCGCTGGGGTCGGCGGCGGGGTACGGTGTCCCGCTGCCAATCGACCGAGCGCTGGCGTCGCGCCTGCTGGACTTTGATCGCCCCGTGCATAATGTCATGTATGCCAGTAATGCCCGCGGAAAGGTTGAAAGCGTAATTCTCAATGCGGCCATCCAGGTGATGCTGTCCTGTGCCAGACTGGCGGAGGACATGGTGCTGTTCATGATGCCTGAGTTTGGCTATTTCCGTTTGCCATCCCAGTATTGCACCGGCAGCAGCATCATGCCGCAGAAGCAGAACCCGGATGTGTTCGAGCTGGTCCGGGCACGCAGCGCCTCGGTGTTGTCTTGTGCGGCGAGGATCACCGGGGTACTCAAGGGCTTGCCTGGAGGGTATCAGCGCGACTTGCAGGAGACCAAGGCACCCTTTATGGAAGGGGTGAGGATCACGCAGGAGACCTTGCGGGTGCTGACCCTGGTGATGGCGCAGGTTCAGGTGGATCCGGTCGCGCTGTCCCGCGGCTTCTCGCCAGGTGTATTCGCTACAGATCGAGCCTTGGCACTAGTGGCAGGCGGGATGCCGTTCCGTGATGCTTATGATGCAGTGAAGTCAGGTCTTTCGGCATTGGAAACCATGGATGCCGCCGATGCCATTGCCGCCAAAACACATGAAGGCACCACGGCGGGACTCGACTTGCCGGGCCTTCAGCAACGCGTCGCGGCGGCGTCTGGCTTTGCGGCAGATCGTCTGGGACAATATCATGCGGCGGTTTCGGCGCTTCTCGGTATTGCCTATCCTGCGCTTGATGTTTAGTTTAAAATGGTATTATATCGTGGTTTTATTCGAGGAAATGACAGGAAGGAAAAGTATGCATAGGACAATCGGATGGGGTAGGGGCTGGATCGTGTGGTGTGTAGCGGCGTTGATGCCGATGGCAGCCGTGGCGCAGGATAGCGGTGCTGCACCGGTGGCGGTTCCTTTTGAAACGGCTGTGAATTATGCCGTGACGGGCGTTTACGTCCTGCTGGGTGGGTTGTCGGTGCTGGCGTTGGCACTGATCATCTACTTCCTGACGGTGTTGCGCAACGGCTCCATCGCGCCGGCACTGCTCCATCGCGAACTGATGCAGAAACTGCAGGAAGGCAATTACGAGGATGCCCGTCGTTTGTGCAGTTTCCGCGGCAGTGCGCTGAGCGCAGTCATGCTGTGTGCACTGGATCATTTGCGGACGATCCCGGATGCGGATGCCACGTTGCTACGGGAGGTCGTCGAGGCGGAAGGTTCCCGGCAGGCGGCATCGATCGAGGGACATCCGCAGTTGCTGATGGATATCGCCGTGGTGGCACCGATGGTCGGTCTGCTGGGGACGGTATTCGGTATGTTGATCGCCTTCAATGCCGTCTCGGACCAGATCGCGGTGGTTCGTCCTACCGTTCTTGTGGGGGGGGTGAATCAGGCCATGATCACCACCGCGTTCGGACTGCTTGTCGGCATCCCCGCGATGATGTTCTATGCGTTCTTCCGGAGTCGGGCGTCAAAGCTGGTCTCGGTGCTTGAAACCGCGTCTGCCGAACTGATGATGGTGCTGCTCAGCAGGAGGCCTAAAAAATGAATTTCCGCAGTCGTTCCAAACCGGTCAGTGTCGGATTTCAACTGGCACCGATGATCGATATCATGTTCCTGCTGCTGTGCTTCTTTATTTCCGCACAGATCTATGCGCAGTGGGAAACCGAGATCGACATCACCTTGCCGACGGCCAAGACGGGCGACCTCCCGGACCGGTTGCCATCCGAGATCATTATCAACATCCGCCAGGATGGGGTGACCGTTGTCAACCAGCGTGAACTGGATAGCGATGGGCTTGCCGCCTTGCTGAAGCGGATCGTGGAGCTGTATCCAGGCCAGCCGGTCCTGATCCGTGCCGATCTTCAGACGCCCTACGAGCATGTTATCCGCACCTTGGACATGTGCCGCAAGGTGGATATATGGAACATTTCGTTCGCAACCCGTGCGGAAGAGGAGTAGCAACGGATGACAGGGCGTTGGCGACTATTGATTGTGTCGGGGCTGTTTGGCCTGGCTGGCTGGTCCGGGGTGGGGGAAGCCGCCGAGAGCTATGCCGACCGGATGCTCTTTGCGGACGGGCTTTATGCCAGACAGATGTATGATCTGGCGCTGAAGGAATATGCGGCCTTGCTGAAGTCGTTTCCTCGCGAATCGGGCAATGATGCCGCCGCCTTCCGCCTGGCCGAATGCCTACGGCTCAAGGGCGATAGTGCCACGGCCAGCCGGTTCTATTCGCATGTGGTCGCCAACTTCAAGACCAGTCCCTTCCGTTTGCGGGCGGCATACCGGAGGGCTCGCATTTATGCGGATGACGGCGACCTGGAATCGGCGATAGCCCATTTCCAGGTGATCCTCACGGAAAATCCTCCGGATGACCTGGCCGCAGCGACAACATTCTATCTTGGAGAGGCCCTTCAGAAGCACGGTAAGCCGGAGGATGCCCTTGCCGCGTATGCACAGGTTCCTGCCCGCTTCAAGACCTCTGAATTTGTAGTTTTCGCGCTGATGAAACAGGCAGAAATCCGCCGTGACCGATGGGGTGCGCTGATTGGGGAGGGGAAGCAAAAGGAATCGGAAAAGGAAGCCGAGCAGGCCTTGGCCTTGTTCGGCGAGATCCTGCCCCTGGGCGTCGACGACCGCCTGCAGGCCGAGGCACTCTTTCAAATGGCAGAGATCTATTTCCGGCAGAAACGCTATGACCTGAGTGCCGACGCCTACCGTCGGTTGTTGACCCGATTCCCGGCTGATGAACGTGCCAGCCTGGCATTGCCACAGGCGGCCTGGTCCGCCCTGCATGCCGGGCTTTTCGCCGAATCGCTGGCAACCGCGCAGCAGGCGCTGGCGGATCAGGCAAGGACAGAGACCCACGATGAATGGCTTTACATAAAAGCCAACAGCGAGCGCCAATTGCTGCAGTATGATCAGGCGGCAGAATCCTACCGTGCCTTGCTGGCCCGTTTCCCGGCCAGTCGTTTCGCCGATTCCGCCCGTTATGAACTGGCGGTGGCACATTTCAAGGCTGGCGAATATGACCAGGCGGTGGCGGAGGCGGAGAAGATCCGCACGACGAGCGAGATGCGGACGGATGTATGCTGGCTTCTGGCCGAATCGTATGCGGCGCTGAACCGGTCTGCCGAGGCGACGCAGTATTACCGCATCGTCGTACGCGATACGCCTGCCTCGGATCGGGCGCGCGACGCCCTGTACCGACTGGCCTACCAGCTTCAAAAGCAGGGGATCTTCAAGGAAGCGTCCCGCTTTTATGTTGAACTAGCCGATGCGTTCCCAAAAGATGAACTTGCTCCGCAATCCCTGTTTGCATCCGCCTACTGCCTAGCGCAGGCCGAGGCGCACGAGGAATCGGTAAGGGATTGGCGGCGGCTGGTGAAGGACTATCCCAGACATGCGCTGATCGAGGATGCACTATATCAGAAGGCCATGGGCGAGATCCGCCTTGCGCGTCGCTCGGATGCCTCTTCCACGCTGCTGGAATGGCGGCAACGGTTCCCGCAGGGGCGCTATCTGGCCGATAGCTGGTACTGGCAGGGGATGTTGCTGTTCGAACAGGCCAAATATGCCGAAGCCGAGCCGGCGTTGCGCGAGGCACACAAGACCGCTGTGCGCGAGGAGCTGCAACGCGAAGCCATGTTCCAGCTCGGGCTCGTCCTGCAGAAGCTGGATCGAACGGCTGATGCCGCTGAGATATTTCAAGCGCTGGTGGCTACCCCGGTCAGTTCCAAGTTTCCTCCGGCATTGCTGGAGTGGCTAGCGTCGTATCAGGGAGAACAGGGCAATTTCGATAAAATGCTTGTAGCGGCCTCTTTGCTGGGGGCGTCTACCGAGCCTACTTGGCAGCAGGCTGGCGCTGTATTGCGAGGACGGGCGCAACTTGCCAAAGGCATGCGGGAGGCGGCAGACGCCTCGTTCAAGACGGCACTGGCGGTGGCCGCGCCAACCCCCTACGCCAGCGAGGCCGCCTTGCAGTTGGGCGATCTGGCCCTGGCCCGGTCAGCGGCGGCTGAAGCCGAGCGATTTTTCCGGATCGCCACCGAACGGGCGACGGGCGATGGTGTGCTTGCGGTGCAGGCGAGGGCGGTTCTCGGGCTTGGCAAGGCGTCTGAACTGGCTGGCAGCAACGAGGATGCCTCGCGCAGTTTCCTGAGTGTGGCTATTTTGTATGATGATCCCAAGGTGGTTCCGGAAAGCCTTTATCGGGCCGCAAGCTCGCTTGATAAGCTGGGCCGTAAAGATGAACGGATCAAGGTCGTTGAAGAATTGGGCATCCGCTATCCCGCCAGCGAGTGGCATGAGAAAGCGAGGTCGGAATGGCCAATGTAGAATACCGGGGAATGTTGGATCGTGAGCGAGCCGGGATCGGCGGCGGCCATGTCCTGGCCGCCTCGTTAGCCGCTGCGGTTTCAGTGCTCTGCCATGGCATGCTGGCATTCGTGGCAACGCGGGTGGACCTGCGGTTTGCGTCCAATGCCTCACATGTCCAGCCGGAACGGCAATACCCGGACCTAACACTCGGGTCGGTCGACATCTCGGAGTCTGTACAGACGGAAGTGCTGGCGACCTTGCGCGAACTTGGCGAGGCGCCGGCACCGGACGTTACGCAGTCGGTCGAAGCGATGCAGGTCGCACCCGAAGTCGGCGTCACGGTGCCGCCAGTGATGAAGTCCGTTGGCGATATACCCGTTGACGCCGCAGCGTCGATTCAGGATCCGGAAATCGCCCCGATGACAGACCAGTGGGTTCCTCGGCAGGATATCTTGGCGATCGAGTCGGTGGCGGTAGGGGATGTCCTAGTCGGTTTGGAACGGCGCGTGATTCCAGCGATCGAGCGAATCCCGAGAGCCCCTGACATTGTATTGCCAGCGAGCCCTGCGCCCGCAGGCACATCCCCGACGGACCGGTTCCCCGTGGCCGCCCCGTCGTTGGCGTCGTTGCTTAACCGCAGCATCGCACCGCCGCCTTTGGCTGCGCTAGATCGGCAGGCACCGGTCATGGCGGAGCGTCCACCGCAGCGGGAACTGTTCGAGGAAACCCCGGAGCACATCACCGATGTTGAACCGGTGGAACGGGTACTGGCGGCGAGGGTGGAGGTTTTCCTGGATCGGCGGGATCAGACATTTGGCTACTTCCGTCTGATTGTCGAGCGCACTGGGGAAAACCTGCTGCCGGTACGGCCCAAGGATGTATTGCTTGTGCAGGATGGATCCGCCAGCATGGCCGAGCAGCGTATGTTTTTCTGTCGAGAGGCCCTTCGCCGCGCCTTGTCCATGGTCGGCATCGGCGACCGATTCAATGTTGCCTCGTTTGCCGACCGGACCACATTGTGTTTTCCGGACTGGGTTGTGAAGACGCCGGAAACGCTGACGCAGGCTGAAGCCTTCATCGATGCCATGAAGGCGACAGGCAATACGGACTTGTTTACCTCGATGCAGGACCTGCTGAACGTGTCGCGCTTGCCCGGGCGCCCGATTATCGCCCTGTTGGTGACCGATGGGCTGGTCAACAAGGGCATGACGGACAGCACCGACATCATCGGTGCGTTCACGCGTCAGAACCAGGGAGCCATATCCGTGTTCACTACCGGTGTTTCGTCGCAGGCCAACCGTTATCTGATCGACCTGTTGAGTTATTGCAATGGCGGGGCAGTCCAGTTGATCGAAAGCGGACGATGGGATATTCCGCCTGCCATCGAGGAGGTCATGCGTAGCATCCAGCGCCCGGTGCTTTCCGACCTCTCGCTGCGGTTTGGTGCCGACTCAACCATTGAGGTCTATCCGACCCATGTCGGGAACCTTTACCTTGATCGACCGATGGTGGTCTATGGTCGCTATCCTCTGGATGTGCCGGTATTGGTCGTGCAAGCGGTCGGCCAGGCGGGGGCGATGCGCTGTGACATGATTTTCGACCTGCCGCTCAAGGCCACCCTCGCCGACGGTGAGCGTCAATTCGGAGATCCCGCAATCCGCGAGATGTGGGCGCAGCAGAAGATCTACTACTTGCTCAGCCAATACGCACGGATGCGTGATGCCGACCTGCTGAAGTCGATTCAGCAAACGGGGAGAGAGTATGGTCTGTCCGTCCCGTATCGGCGGGCGATAGGGCTCTAAATGGTGAACCCCAAGGCATATTCATGATGGCGGAAACATGCCATGCAAAGCTGGCTTCAGGCAAGAAATGCGGACGCCTGATGGCGGTGCTCAAAGACCGGCGGACGTTGCTCATCGTAATGCAGGATTTTCCTGACCCGGATGCGATTGCGGCGGCTGCGGCGCTACGAGAACTGGCCCGCAGTCAGGGTGAGGTGACGACAACCCTGACCTGCGGTGGGTTTGTGGGACGCGCCGAGAACCGGGCGCTGCTGAAGTATCTCGGCTTGAATATCCAGTCGCTGGAGAACACCCCTCCGGCCAACTATGACTGCGTTGCGCTCGTGGATACTCAGCCCGGTGCGGGTAACAACGCGCTGGATCCGGAGATCGTTCCCGATATTGTTGTTGATCATCATCCGATCAGGGCACAGACGCGTAAGTCTGCCTTTTTTGATGTCCGCAAACGCTACGGGGCGACTTCGACTATTTTTCATGAGTATCTAAACTGCTGTGACCTTGAGATTTCCGTCCCGCTAGCCACGGCATTGCTTTATGGTATCCGTTCCGATACGGCGGACTTCGGTCGCGAGGCAATCCAGGCCGATATTCATGCATTCTTGGCGCTTTACCCATCTTCCAACAAGAAGATGATCGGGCGGATTGCCATGGCGCGCGTGCCCCGTGCCTATTTCCGGACCATTGCCGCTGCGCTCACGGGAGCCCGATCGTCGGATAATTGCGTGTTCTCGGTATTGGGTGCGGTGGATAACCCGGACATTGTTTCTGAGGTTGCCGATCTGCTGCTGCGGGACGAGGAGAGTAACTGGGCACTCGCTATCGGGATGCACCGGGGGGAACTACTGCTCTCGCTGCGTTCATCGGATTTAACGATGGATGCGGGCAAGGTGATGCATCATCTCGTGGGGAAGATCGGCACCGGGGGTGGACATGTCTCTATAGCGGGCGGGCAGGTTCCATTGCGTACGGAAGATTTGGACACCATTCAGAAGCTTGTCGACGGCATCATTCGCCGGTTTCTGGCGAAACTAGGCGCTAAGAAGGCCAACTTGCACATGCTGATCGAGAAGCGCCCAGATCCGGAGTCCATGACCTTGGCCGCCGCCGTTTCCCCCGACGAATCGGCGGGGATCGCTTAGCGCAGGGCACGCGGATCCAGGGCGTCGCGCAGGGCGTCGCCCGTCAGGTTGAGCGAAAGCAGAGCGGCGGAAAGGGTAAGGCTGGGATAGATCAGCATCCATGGATAGCTTTCCATCATGCGTGCCCCGTCGCGGATCAGCAACCCCCACGAGCTCATTGGCGGTTGAACGCCAAGCCCGAGGAAGCTCAGGAATGATTCAAGCAGGATGACGCGTGGAACGGTCAGTGTCGTATAGACGATAATCGGGCCGATCACGTTCGGGATGATGTGGCGCATGAGAATGCGCCCGTGGGAATAGCCCAGGGCTCGGGCCGCGCGGATAAAGGTCTGCTCCTTCAAGGCGAGCACCTGTCCTCGCACGATACGTGCCATCGTCAGCCATTCGACGGCTCCGATAGCAATGAAAAGCAATAGAAGATTACGCTTGAAGACGACCATCAGAATGATGACAAACACAGTGAAGGGCAGGGCGTAGAGGATGTCCACCAGGCGCATCATGACATTGTCAGTCCGTCCCCCGGCGTACCCTGAGATCGCACCGTAGACGACGCCGATACAGAGCGAGGCGAGGGTGGCACAGACGCCGACGGCCAGAGAAATGCGCCCGCCATGAAGCAATCTGGACAGCATGTCGCGTCCAAGGTCATCGGTACCAAGCCAGTGTTGCGAGGATGGAGCGGTTGCGCCTAGGTCCAGATCCTGCTGTTCAAAGGGGTAGGGGCTAATGACCGGTGCCAGCAGGGCCGCAGCACAGAGCAGGCTAAGCAGAACGAGGGCGACCATGGCCGGGCGGTGCCGACGGAACCGACGCCATGCGAGTCGACCGGGGGATGCGTTCGTGGTTGAGTGTTGGTTTTCTGTCATGTCGAGAGCTTCAGTCGCGGGTTAAGAATGGCGAGGACAACGTCAACCAGGGTGTTGAACAGGATAACCAGCACCGAGTAGAACACCACCAGCCCCAGCACCAAGGTGTAGTCGCGGTTGAAGGCCCCGGCGACAAACATCTTACCCAGTCCGGGGATATGGAAAATGGTTTCGGTCACAAACGAGCCGGAGATGATCCCGGCGATGGCGGGGCCGAGAAACGAGACGACCGGGAAGATGCCGGGCTTAAGGGCATGGACTGCGATGACCCGCCATTCGCTGATTCCCTTGGCCCTGGCTGTACGAATGAAATCTTGGGGGAGTACGTCAAGCATTCCAGAACGGGTCAATCGGGCAATGTAGGCGGCATACGCAGCCCCCAGAGTGATGGATGGCAGAATTCGGTCCGATGCAGTCACCCAGCCGGATGCATTAAACCATCCGGCACCCAGGGCAAAGATGAGAACCAGCAAGGGCCCGAGCACAAACGCAGGAATACAGATGCCTCCCATGGACAGCATCATGGATACCCAGTCCAGTGCCGAATTCGGGCGAAGGGCCGCAACAACGCCTGCACCAATCCCGATCAGCAGGGCAACCAGAAGCGCCCAGAGTCCCAGTTCCAGGGAAACAGGGAACGTCTCGGCAATGATCGAATTCACGGAGCGTCCGGAATACTTCAAGGCGGGACCGAGATCCCCGCGCAGCAGCTTGCCCAGATAGCGGAGGTATTGAATGTACATGGGCTGATCCAGGCCGTAATGGCGATTGATCTGCTCAATCGCCTGTGGAGGATATTGCTTCTCGTCGGTGAAAGGGCCTCCCGGTGCAAGGCGGACCAACAGGAATGTCAGCGTAATCGTCGCCCACAACACCGGAATCATCGCTAGAAAACGTTTAAGCAAGAACCATATCATGGACGGAACTATGGAGATCCCGTCAAATCCTGTCAAGCGGGTTCAATTGCTTGACGCCACCTTTGGATGCATGGTACAAACTGTTTACAAAAGCAGTTAGTCGAGGGGGGGCTTATGGAGGAAGTAACACTGGAGAGTTTACCCAAGTCGGCCAAGGATTTCTTCAATCGGGGATTTACGGCGATCGAGAGGGGAAATATCGATTATGCCATTGAGATGCTGTCTGCCTGTGTGGCGGAAGCGCCTCGGTTTGTCCGGGCTTGGAAATTCCTGCGTGCGGCCGAGGTCAAGCGGTTTCGCAAGAAAAAAGCCGCCAGTAGCCTGAGTGCCGGCATTGAAACGGTGATGAAGATGCCGACCTATCTGAGCGCATCTGGATTGTTGAAGTCTGGGAAATCACAAGCGGCGCTGATGATGGCCGCTAAACTGCTGCGGGAAGATCCGGAAAATACCAAGTATTGCGTCCTCTTCGCCCAGGCCGCCGTGGCATGCGAAATTCCAGAGGTCGCCATCCTCACGCTGGAGACCTGCCGCGAAGCAAATCCGGATGATATCACCGTGCTAAGCTGGCTGGGTGCCTTTTACCAGAAGTCCGGGCGCATGCGTTCGGCTCGCGAATGTTTCGAGCATCTGTGCGAATTGAATCCGAATGATCCGGCGGCCTTGAAGCAGCTCAAGGATGCCATGGCTCTGGATAGCATGTCGAACGATGGATGGCAACGGACGGTCGAGCAAGGCGGATCCTTCCGGGATATGCTCAAGGATGAAGAGGAAGCGGCGATGCTGGAGCAACAGGCCAAGTCAACCAAGAGCGATGCTGGCTCGGATACCTTGATTGCCGATATGATGGCCAAGATCGCCGCCGAGCCCAAGAACATCAACTACCGGCGCGCGCTAGCCAAGCTATATCTACAGAAGCAGGAATTTGAGGCGGGAATTGCGGCGCTGCAGGAAGCCGTTGAGATGAACCCCGGGGATCCAGAGCTGGAGCGTGCCGTCACCTCTGCTCAGTTGCAGTATTTCGACAGTCAGATCGAGGTCAAGCGCAATGCGGGCGATGAGGACGGCGCGGTTGCGCTCGAACATGAACGGCTACAGTTCCGTTTTGATGACCTCCAAGCCAAGGTCGAGCGCTATCCGAACGATCTGCAGCTTCGCTTTGAATGGGGTGTGATGCTGTTCGAGAACGACTACATCAACGAAGCCATCCAGCAGTTGCAGATTGCCCAGCGCAGTGCCAAGAACCGGGTTATGTCGCTCTATTACCTGGGTGTCTGTTTCCGCTCGAAGAATCAATTCGAGATCGCCTGTCGCCAGTTGGAAACCGCCATCAAGGAGCTTCCGATCATGGATGCCAACAAGAAGAAGGTGCTGTACGAGCTTGGCGAATTGGCACTGTTGATGAACGACAAGGCAAAGGCATCCGATGCCTTCATGCAAATCTATCAGTCTGATATCAGCTACCGTGATGTATCGGCAAGAGTCGAATCGCTGTATGCCGATAACGCCGATAAAGCTTGAGTTCTGCCTGAACCCAAGCCTTTTACCCTGGAGGTTATTGATGATTGCTGCACAATTGACGGCACCCGGACAATTGACTGTCGCGGATGTCCCCGCGCCCATCCTAAACACGAGTGATTCTGTTCTTGTTCGCGTCCGTGCCGTTGGTATCTGCGGCTCGGATGTCCATAATTATGTGCATGGGGGAATCGGTGCCCGCAAGGTGGTATACCCGTTTATTCCTGGACACGAGGCATCTGGTGAAGTCCTGGCTGTTGGTCGTGCTGTCAAGGGAATGGGGCAGGGGACGCGGGTCATGATTGAGCCGGCGATGCATTGCGGGCACTGCGACCAGTGCGTTGACGGCCACTTCAACACCTGTCGCCGGATCCAGTTCCTAAGCTCAGCAGGCGAACTGCAGGGGTGCATGTGCGAGCAGGTCGTCGTGCCTGCCCATAATTGCTTCCGTATTCCGGATTCGGTTTCGTTCGAGGCCGCCGCCTTCGCCGAACCGCTGTCGATCGCGATTTATTCCGTGCAGCAGTCGATCCCGTTGTCTGCCGAGACCCCGGTGGTCATTCTCGGGGCTGGGCCCATCGGACTTTCCACGCTACTGGCCGCCAAGCACGCCGGTGCGCAACGGATCTACGTAACCGACCGTATTCCGGAACGTCTGGCGATGGCCGCTACGCTCGGCGCATGCTGGACGGGCAATCCGGATAAGATAGACATTGTCGCCGATATTCTGGTCAAGGAATCCCTGGGCATTCCCGTGGTATTCGAGTGCTGCGGCCAGCAGGATGCCATTGATCAGGGGATCCGCTTGCTGAAGCCGCGCGGGAAACTGGTCATTACCGGCATTCCCGAAGGTAGCCGCATCACGATGAACATCGACCTCATGCGTCGTAATGAACTAAACATCTACAATGTGAGGCGGCAGAACCAGTGCGTGGAACCGGCTATCGAAATGATTTCCCGTGGTGCGATTGACGTGAGCCCATTGATCACGCACCGGTTTTCACTGGCCGCGTCGCGCCAGGCGTTCGATACCGTGGCGCGCTATGCCGACGGGGTGGTCAAGGCCATGGTTATGTGCTGAACAAAATTTGGAATTGCAAGAAAATAGGGAACTGAAGCGAGGATATTAATGGTGGCAAAAAAACTTCTAGCGGTGGATATGGGGGCTTCCGGCGGCAAATGCTTTGTTGGATCGTTTGGCGATCATGGCTTCTCGATGCAGGAGATTCATCGCTTCGCCCATGAAGGGACAACCTTCTTTGCACAGGATCGGCATGGCGTGATGACAGACCGAACCGTGTGGGACGACACCTACATCTATCGCCAGATCCTTGATGGCTTGCATACCTATCGGCGTGATGTAGGCGATCATCTGGATGCCATCGGGATCGACACCTGGGGCGCGGACGGCATGCTCGTGACGGCCAACGGGGACATTCCCGGTAAGGTCTACTGCTACCGGGACCACCGGCTGGACGGCATGATCGACGAGGTAAAAGCCCGGATTGATGCCGCGCGGCTCTATCAGATCACCGGCATTCACTTCCAACCCTTCAACCTGAGTAACCAGTTGCTATGGCTTGTTCAACACCGGCCAGAACTGCTGGCACTGGCGGATACCTATCTTCCGATTTCATCCCTCTTCAATTTCTACCTAGGGGGTGTCAAGAAAGTGGATTCCTCCTGGGCCAGCGTCACGCAACTGATGGATGCGCATACGCGGGAGTGGAGCGATGAGGTTCTGGATGCGCTGGGGATTCCGATGCGGATCATGCCCGGAATTGTTGATCCGGGGACGACGATCGGCTCCGTCAGCAAACCGCTGGCGGATATGCTGCGCCTTAATCAGGCCAGCCTGATTGCTGTGGCCTCGCATGATACCGCCAGCGCCTACGCGGCGGCACCGATTGCCAATCCAGCGGAGGCGCTAATCATCAGTGCGGGTACGTGGTGCCTCGTCGGCAAGCTGGTCCCCGAGCCGTTGACCGGGAGTGAGGCACTCAATGCCAATCTGAGTAATGAGGGCGGCATTGGAAATACACGTCTCCTGAAAAATTGCATGGGCGGTTGGCTCGTGCAGGAACTGCGCCGAGGCTGGCGCATTGCCGATGGCAAGGAAATGGGATGGGCCGAGATGGATTCCATGACCCATCAGGCACCGGCATTCACGGCGTTGATTGATCCGGATGCGCCCGTCTTTTACAATCCGGAAAACATGGAAGCGGCGATTGTCGGTTTCTGCAAGTCTACAGGCCAGCCAATCCCTGCGGGACGCGGCGGATTCATGCGGCTCGTCTATGAAAGCCTGGCCTTGAAGTACCGGCTTGTCAATGAACAGATTTGCAAAACGTCCGGAACGAAAACCAACGTCGTTCATATTGTCGGCGGCGGCAGCAAGAATGTCATGCTCAACCAGTTTACAGCGGATGCCTTAGGCGTCCCCGTCGTAGCCGGCCCCGAAGAGGCAACGGCGGTTGGGAACCTGATGGTCCAGGCCGTCGGCCTGGGACTCATCCGTACGATGCAGGATGCGCTGCCGATCATACGGCAGGCCTTCCCGATTCGCGATTATAAACCCCAGGCAACCGGTGCTTGGGATAATGCCTATTCCCGCTTCAAGGGATTGTGCGGACAAAAATAATAGGGTAGGGGATAGCATGTACAAGCCAGTTTCAAACCGAATTGATTTTCCATCCATGGAGGAGGAGATCCTTGCCTCGTGGACCCGCGAAGACACATTTAAAAAAAGCCTGACCCAGCGTCAGGGGGCTCCTGAATATGTCTTCTACGACGGGCCTCCCTTTGCCACCGGATTGCCGCATTATGGCCATCTACTGGCCGGAACGATCAAGGACATTGTCCCTCGCTACCAGACCATGCGCGGCTTCTATGTCAAGCGCCGGTTCGGATGGGATTGTCACGGACTCCCGATCGAGGCGCTGGCGCAGGAAGCGCTTGGACTGGCCGGGGCACCGGCTATTGCGGAGGCTGGCGTTGACGTCTTCAACGAAAAATGCCGATCGATGGTCTCCACCTATGTCGAGGAATGGCGCAAGACGGTGACTCGTACGGGCCGCTGGGTTGATTTCGATGATGACTACAAAACCATGGACAAGGATTTCATGGAGACCATCTGGTGGGTTTTTTCAGAACTCTGGAAACAGGGCCGGATTTACCGGGCGCACCGGATCATGCCTTACAGTTGGAAACTCAACACGCCACTGTCCAATTTCGAGGCCGGACGTAATTACCAGAATGTGCAGGACCCGTCGATTACCGTGCGTGTGAAGCTCGTCGGTTTCGATATCGAGAATGCTTATGCACTGGTCTGGACGACAACCCCTTGGACATTGCCATCGAACCTCGCGGTGTGCGTTGGTCCGGAGATTGATTACGCTATCGTGCGCGATATCGAGAGTGGCGTTGTGTACGTGTTGGCCCAGTCACGCCTGAGTACCTACTACCCGAAGCCTGAGCAGTATGAGCTGCTCAGGACGATCAAGGGTACAGCGCTGGCAGGGTTGAGTTATGAGCCGTTGTTTGACTATTTCAGCGGGAATCCTCTGTCGTTCAGGGTGCTTGCGGATGCCTTTGTCAGTACTGAGGATGGTTCCGGTATCGTACACATGGCCCCGGCCTACGGCGAGGATGACTACCGGATCTGCACCGCCGCAGGGATCGCCTTGGTAGAGCCTCTGGATGTCGACTGCAAGTTCACTGCGCAGGTCCCAGACTACCAGGGGATGTTCTGCAAGGATGCAGACAAGCTCATCATCAAGCGTCTGAAGGATGAAGGCAAGCTGATCCACCAGTCAACGATCCAGCATAGTTATCCGTTCTGCGAGCGGACAGACACGCCCCTGATCTACCGGGCCATCGATGCCTGGTATGTACGGGTTGAGGATCTGCGGGACGAGATGCTCGCCAACAACGCCTCCGTGCATTGGATGCCGGGGCACGTCGGTGAGAAACGCTTTGCCAATTGGCTGGCCGAGGCCAAGGATTGGAACATCAGCCGCAACCGGTTCTGGGGTTCCTGCATTCCAGTCTGGATCAATGAAATTGATCCGCAGGATACGATCTGCATCGGATCTGTCGAACAGCTTGAATCCTTGTCCGGCCAGCGTGTTACCGATCTGCACAAGCATGTGCTGGACGGCATCCTGATCAAAAAAGACGGGAAGGTCTACCGTCGGACCCCTGAGGTATTGGACTGCTGGTTTGAATCCGGAGCCATGCCGTACGCACAGCAGCATTATCCCTTTGAGAACAAAGCCCATTTCGAAGCCAACTTCCCGGCGCATTTCATTGCCGAGGGGCTGGATCAGACCCGTGGGTGGTTCTATACCCTGATGGTGCTTTCGACCGCGCTCTTCAAGAAACCCGCCTTCCGCAATGTGGTGGTGAACGGATTGGTGCTGGCCGAGAACGGGCTCAAAATGAGCAAACGCCTTAAGAACTATCCGGATCCACTGCATATCGTCAATGCGTATGGTGCCGATGCGCTGCGACTCTACATGATCAACTCGCCGGTGGTGAAGGCCGAAAGCCTGCGCTTCTCGGAGGAGGGGGTCAAGCACGCCATGCGGCATCTGCTGATCCCATTATGGAATTCCTACAGCTTCTTTGTGACGTATGCCAATATCGACGGGTGGTGCCCATCGGCAGCAGCGGGGGGCAAGCCCAGCAGCAACCGGCTCGACCTGTGGATCCGCAGCTCGCTCGAAACGCTGATTGCTGGCGTGACCGACGCCATGGATGCCTATGATCTGCAGCGGGCCGTCCGCCCGTTCGTACAATTCATTGAAGACCTTACAAACTGGTATATACGGCGTAGCCGTCGGCGATTCTGGAAGGCTCAGGATGATCAGGACAAGGCGGATGCTTACAAGACGCTGCATACCGTCTTGCTACAACTTTCAAAGATCGCGGCACCCTTTATCCCGTTCATGAGTGACGCTATCTACCGCAATCTGCGGACAGAAGGAATGCCGGAGTCGGTGCATTTGTGCGATTTCCCGACATCTAATCCAGGGTTTTCCAATCCTGAGCTCGAAGCTGAAATGCAGACCGTCATGGCCATCGTTCAGATGGGGCGGCAATTGCGGGCGGATCACAACCTTAAAGTGCGGCAACCGCTTTCGGTACTCCACGTGGTGTCTAAGAATGCGGCACTGATTGAACAGGCGGGGCAAGCGGTTGATGTCATCAAGGACGAGCTGAATGTCAAGGAATTGATCTTCGGACGAAACGATACCGATCTGGCCAACTTGAACGCCAAGGCAGATTTCAAACGGTTGGGACCGAAATATGGTGCCAAGATGAAGGCGGTAGCCAAGGTGATTAGCGGATTGACGCATGCGTCGATTGTCGAGTTGGAAAAGACCGGCGGCAAGAATGTCATGCTTGAGGATGGTTCAACGGTTGCATTATCTATGGACGATCTTCTAATTGAGCGGTCGCCGAAGTCGGGGCTGGTTGTATCGGCGGAAGGCGAATTGGTTGTCGCGCTGGAGACGGGACTTACCGAAGAACTCATCAATGAAGGGCATGCGCGAGAGTTCATCAGCAAGATCCAGAATCTCCGAAAGACCCGCGATTACGAGGTCACGCAGCGGATTGCCATCCGGTGCCGGGTTCCTGATTCGTTGAAACCGGCCTTGGATTTGCATCGTGAGGAAATCTGCCGCGAAGTCCTTGCGGTTGCGTTTACCTACGAGGAAAACCTTTCAACCAGTGAGCCCCTGGATATCAACGGGCACCTTTGCCAGGTTGAAACAATGCCAGCAGAGGGGTCCCATGAATGAACGGGTTCGTGCCGTAAAGCATCCGTTAGTTGAGCATTCGCTGACCTATTTGCGTGACCGTGACACGGGGACCGCCGAGTTTCGACGCCACGCGGGGATTGTATCGACGATCATGCTGATGGAAGCAACACGCCATCTCGGATTGGTAAGCACAGCGATTCAAACGCCGCTGGCGTTGACCCAGGGCCACCGATTAACCGGAAAGCTGGTGGTTGTCCCGGTGCTGCGTGCCGGACTGGCAATGCTGACGGCAGCGCATGAACTGCTGGCCGATGCGCCGGTCGGATTCCTGGGACTGGAGCGCGACGAGAAAACCGCCGTTGCGCGCGAATACTACCAGAAATTCCCGGGGGCGCTTTCCGAGAGCTCGGTTCTGATCCTGGATCCAATGCTGGCAACCGGTGGGTCACTGCAGGATACGATATCTGCCGTGCGCGCTCGCGGTGGCCGGGATATCACGCTCGTCTGCATTGTCGCCGCGCCGGAAGGCATTGACCGGGTGACCCGGGCCTTCCCTGATGTGACGCTATTTACCGCCAGCATCGACAGTCACTTGGATAACCGCAAATACATCGTCCCCGGTCTCGGCGATTTCGGGGACCGATATTTCGGCACCTGATGCCGGAAACGGTTGTTTATCCTTGCAGCACAACGCTTATCATGGCATAAGATTCCTCTGTTTTTACTCTTAACACGGTTTCTGTTTGTAGATAGACCCTGTCCGAAAAGGTCAGCACGAATTGATAGTAATGCAATATGATCTAATAAAACAATTAATTATTCACTGAATAATATTGCAAATTATGTCGCAACATGCTAGCATGTA
>JFJP01039341.1_pt1 | contig 19080 bp, 15 predicted proteins | sample 431651 | NCBI WGS metagenome assembly JFJP01 (sample SAMN02602958, study PRJNA72255) | Microbial mat metagenome, whole genome shotgun sequencing project. | biome: fresh water; feature: sink hole; material: water; isolation source: purple microbial (photo- and chemosynthetic) mats found in...
TACCGTAAAAAAGTTGTTACTGCTAACCTGAAAAACTCATTCCCCGAAAAAACAGAAAAAGAAATCATACTAATAAGGAAGAAATTCTACCGTCACATGGCAGATCTTTTTGTTGAAACACTGAAACTGACACATATGTCGGAAAAGCAATTCAAGGAAAGATTCACAGTAAGCAATCTTCAGGTTATTGAAAAACTTCTTGCAGAAAAAAGGGATGCTATTGCGGTTCTTGGGCATTACAACAACTGGGAATGGTTAGGAGCATTTCCCATGTACACGCGATACAAGGCTGTTTCAATATACAAACCTCTTCAGAACAAATATTTCGACAAATTTGTTAATAGCCTGAGGATGAAACATGGAATGGTTCTAACTCCTATGTCGAACATTATAAGAGAGATAATAAACGACAGAAAAAGCAATATAAATACAATATCAGCCTTTATTTCCGATCAGACTCCAATAAAAACTGAAATCAAATACTGGACAACCTTCCTGAACCAGGATACACCCGTTTACATGGGAACAGAAAAAGTTGCTTCCAAATATGACATGGCTGTTGTCTTCTTTGATATACAGAAGATTAAACGCGGATACTATAATCTCAATATCGAACTTCTCTTCGAACGCACAGCAGATCTCCCAGAACATCTTATAACTGAGACACATGTAAGAAGACTGGAACAACAGATAATTGAGAAACCGGAATTCTGGATCTGGAGTCATCGCCGCTGGAAACATAAAAAGCCTGTTGAAAATGCTTAAGACAGCGATCGTAATATTAAACTGGAACGGAATAGAGTACCTTAAAAAGTTCCTGGAGGGTGTTGTGAATAATTCAAGCGTACCGGGAACAGCGATATACCTTGCTGATAACGGATCCACAGATGGTTCAGTCGAATGGGCAACACATAATTTCCCCGGTGTAAATACATTAAAACTCAATAAAAATCACGGATTTGCGGGAGGTTACAATCTTGCTCTGAGTCAGATAGAAGCTGAGTATTATCTTCTCCTGAATTCCGACATAGAAGTTACTGATGGCTGGCTCTTACCGCTCCTTAATCATATGGACAGCAACCCCGATGTGGCATCGTGCCAGCCTAAAATACGTTCATTCTACAATAAGGAATATTTTGAATATGCCGGTGCAGCCGGAGGATATATTGATAAATACGGATACACTTACTGCCGCGGAAGAATATTTGACAAAACAGAACCTGATACCGGGCAATATGATTCCATTACTGACATTTTCTGGTCATCGGGAGCCTGCATGATGGTGAGGGCTGACGCCTGGAAGAAATGTCAGGGATTTGATACTGATTTCTTTGCCCATATGGAGGAAATAGATCTCTGCTGGAGGTTTAGTAAGGCAGGATACAGGGTAAGCATTATTCCCGAATCGATAGTTTACCATGTGGGTGGCGGCTCGCTACCCTATGATTCTCCCTTCAAAACTTACCTTAATTTCAGAAACAGCCTCTTTCTATTATATAAAAATCTTCCTGACAAGAATTTCCGTATAACCCTGTTTAACAGAAAGATTCTTGACGCAATTGCTGCAGTAAAGTTTCTTCTTAGCGGAAAATTCGGAAGTGTAATCTCTGTATTCAGAGCCCATATTGATTACTACATAAGTTCCGAAGATCTTAAAACGAAGAGAGAAGATGTAAAAAAGTTACAGGTGAATCACATTCCGAAAAATATTTTGAACAAGAGCATCGTTTTTGAGTTTTATGTAAAAGGCAGAAAAACTTACAACAGCCTTAAAACAGATAATTAAAAATAATGAAAAACTATCAGATGCTCGTTTTCTTCTCAATAGTACTAACTGTATATGCACTTGCCAATACATATATATATTATAAAGGTCTTAATTCCATTCCTGCACTTCAAAACAACAGGCTTATCTATACTTTGGCGTTTATTTTTTTTGCAGCCATTTTTATAGCAGCAAAATTTCTTGAATCCAGACACTCTTCAATAGTTACAGACATCCTTAATATCGTAGGTGGTTTCTGGCTTGCCTTCATGCTTTACGGTTTTTTTCTCTTCCTTCTTTCAGATATTGTTTATCTGGCATTGAAAATCCCCGGTATTATAAGCGGTGAGAAAATAATGCTCTATAAAAAATGGTCATTTATTGCAACTATCTCACTATCGTCTGTTATGATACTTGGAGGATTTATAAATGCTGTAATCCCGGTTGTCACTAAGTATGATATTTCCATAAACAAAAGTGCAGGTGAAGTGAAAACCCTTCGTATAGCTGCTGTCTCCGATATTCACCTGGGCAGTATTATAAGAAAACGGAGTATAATGAAGCTGTCAGGCATTCTTAAAGATCTTAAACCTGATGTTGTTTTTCTTCTGGGAGACATAATAGACGGGGAGATAGGACCTGTATTAAGAGGCGATCTTCTGCAGTATTTTACTATTCCTCAATCAACTGATGGTCTTTATGCAATAACAGGGAACCATGAGTTCATTGGTGGAGGCGATCGCACTATTCCATATATTGAAAGCAAGGGAATCCGCGTTCTTAAGGACGAACTTGTAATTCTTCCCGGAGGTATTCAGCTTTTTGGACGAATCGACAGGGACTCATTCAGGTTTTACGGCAAGGAAAGGATGACATTAAACGAACTGATGCAGCAAGCTGACACTACCAAACCGATTATTCTACTTGATCATCAGCCATTTAAACTGAATGAGTCTGCCAAAATGGGTGTTGATCTTCAGTTGTCGGGACATACACACAATGGTCAGATGTGGCCGTTGAATTTTATAACTGAAAAGATATACGAACTAAGTTACGGATACCTTAAGAAAGGCAACTCACATTTCATAGTATCATCAGGATATGGCTTATGGGGACCACGTGTACGGTCGGGAAGCAGATCAGAAGTGTTATTTATAAACGTAACATTTACCGGTCAGCAATAAACAAAAAAAACAAGGTTAAAGAAGATCGTAAATCTTTTCGAGGCCTATTCCCCTCGAACCTTTTATAAGAATTGTTTTTCCTTTTAGCGGCTCTTTTTTAATGCTTTCAATCAGCTTATTTACATCTGAAAATGACTGGAATGTGGTATTTGCTGACGCCTTCTGAAACAAAGGTCCAACAAGAAACACTTTTTCCGGATTCAATTTTTTTAGTTCATCCAGAACCTGAAGATGTTCTTCTTCCCCTTTTTCACCCAGTTCCAGCATATCACCAAGTACAACAATCTTACTTTCGCCATTGAATGACATAAATGAATCTATCGCAAGATGCATACTTGTGGGATTGGCGTTATACGAATCGCAAACGAGTGTATTTTTATCAGTAATTGTAATCTGTGATCTGTTGTTGGCGGGTTTATAATTTTCAACAGCGGTGACAATATCTGCCATGTTTATATCAAAGAATAGTCCTGTTGCTATTGCTGCCTTTACGTTCTCAAGATTGTAGTTACCGAAAAGATTTGTACTTATGGTATATGTTTCATGATGATATTTGGCAGTAAGCTTAAGATTCATTTCGGAGGGTACCTGTTCAATAATCAGTTCTATACCTGTAGGATCAGAATATGGCACAGCCCTGTTTATTATTCTGAAAATTTTCTCTGCCAGAAGCGGGTTCTTATCGTTATAAAGTGCAATTCCGTTTACTTTACGGAGATGTTCATACAATTCTGTTTTCGCTTTAATCACCCCCTCCTTTGATCCGAATCCCTCAAGGTGGGCAGTTCCGATATTTGTTATTATTCCATAATCAGGCTTTGCAATAAGACAGAGAGTACGGATTTCTCCAATATGATTGGCACCCATTTCAACAATCATAAAATTAGTTCCTTCCGGGGCTGACAGGATTGTAAGGGGAACACCTATATGATTATTAAGATTACCTCTGGTATAGTGTACCTTATATTTTCCGGATAGTATTACCGCAAGCAACTCCTTTGTGGTTGTTTTTCCGTTTGTCCCGGTAATTGCCAGAACAGGAGCACCAAGTTCTTTCCGGTGATGTGCGGCGAGAGCCTGCAGTTCAAAAAGACAATCATCAACGAGTATTGTCTTCTCTGTCTCAAAGAAGGGGTCATCTATAACAGCCCATGAAGCACCTTTTTCAAGTGCTTCAGCGGCAAATTTATTACCATTATAATTCTCGCCCCAAAGAGCGAAGAAAATCTGTCCCTGCCCTACTTTTCTCGAATCAGTAGCAATCCCTGAGGATTCTTTAAACAGGCTGTAAATCTGGTCTGTCTTCATAATTTTAAAAAAATGCCTCATTATGAAACATAATGAGGCTTATTTTATCAGAGAACTTTTTTCCTAGAAACCTGAAGGACTTCCTACACGTATCATTGCACACCTGAATCCGATATCATCACGTGAACCTTCCTGATCGAGGAACCTTCTTGTAGAAGGATTAAGCCAATAGGCCCTGTCTTTCCATGATCCGCCTTTGTAAACGCGAAGCTTTCTTTCCGTCATCGGTGTTCCAGTCACCACCAGCTATTGCCGACTGAAGGTCGCCATCCCTGTAATTCCTGTAATCGCCTTTCTGATAATTATATCTGTTGGCAACATCAAGATCTTTTACGGTATCAACATAGAGACGTCCGAGCCTGTCTTTTCCGACAACGCCGCCATTTGCATCTCTTCTTACATCGGTGTATACGTTACCTCTGAACGGGTTGAAACCATCAACATCTTCAGCTGTCAGGGGACGATAAACATCCTGAACCCACTCATTAACGTTTCCTGCCATGCAATAAAGACCGTAATCATTAGGCCAGTATGATTTAACATCGACAGTAATACTTCCGTTATCGTTAAGGCTTCCGGCAACACCCATAAGGTCACCTCTGCCTCTCACGAAGTTGGCATTCATTTCACCGCGTGACTTCTGTCCGGAGTTTCTCACGTTGTGTCCATCCCATGGATAAATTCTTCTTTCATATACTCTTTCCTCAAAGGTATTTCCCCTGAGTGCATAGGCAGCAAATTCCCACTCAGCCTCGGTTGGAAGCCTGTAAGAAGGAAGAAGTACTCCGTCTTCGAAGTTTGTCCGGCGTTCTGTCTGATTTGGATTAAGACTTTCACGCAACTGATTTACAACACCTTCGTAAAGACCGGCAATATATGCTTCAGTATTAAAATTCTTTTCGTTAACCTGATTCGGGTCGGGATTAAGTTCGCCCTCATTTATAAGAATCTGCTCATTAACCCTGTCAGTTCTCCATACACAGAAATCATTTGCTTTCAGCCAGCTTACACCAACAACAGGGTAATTATTATATGATGGGTGTCTGAAATAGTACTGAACATAAGGATCATTGAACCCCATCGGAGCCAGAAAAGATATTCCCTGTAATCAATATTTTTCACCTCGGTTTCATCCATATAAAATGATGATACTGTCACTGTCCGCGGCTTATTGTTCCAATCGAACATAACATCCTGCTGTACCTGACCCATTGTAAAACGGCCGCCTTCAATGAGAACAAGGCCCGGACCCGTTTGCTGATCAGCACCCATGGTAACTTCGAACCCGCCATTGTCAGGATCATTATAGCTCCAGCCTGTGGAAGAAGAAACATTTGGATCGTCTCCTCCCTTTTTCTTGAATATACAGGAAGTAAGAAGTAGTACAGATATTAATACAATTGATAAGGCTCTGAATTTATACATAACTCCTTTAGTTTTATGGCTTTTATGAATATCAAATATAGCAAAAATTACTTAAACAAACTTTTTTTTCAGTCCAAATATAACTACATTTTAGGAAAATTTATTGTTTTGATTATATTTCTTTTATCAACATTATTTAAACTGAATGCAAGGCCTGTCTGATGCAGAAGTGACAATGGCATCATACTGTTTGCTGAAACAACATTAAATCTGTAATTATAAAATATTGATAATCTGTCACTTCTGATCGCAAATCCGGTCTGAATATTTACAGTATTTTCATTATTTCCAAACATCATTGCATTGAATGACAGGTGTTTAGTTTCAAAAACTGAGCCACCACCAATAGTCAGCAACCCATTCTGTACCGATGAAAACAACTGAGGCCTCAATACAAGTTCGTCATTATGACCTAAATATAAATCGCCAGAGGCATGCAAAATTATTTTCCGTTTAAGATTGTCATCCGGAAATCCTTTGCCTGAAATTCGAGGTTCAGCCAAATGGTTAATTGCTACTCCGCAAAAAAAACTCTTATAAATTGCCAGAAAACCCGCATCGATGTCAAAAGCGGTATGACCTTCTTCCGACAGCGTCTCCCCGGAAGTTAAAACCGCTGCCCCAAGCTGATCAATCTGATCTGGAAGAATAGCACCTGAAAAATTATAGCCTCTGTGATATAAGGAAGCTGATAGTCCTCCATTAATAAAAAAATCTTTACCAGCCTGTAGATAATATGAATAGGAAAAGCCGCCCCTGATATCATTCATTATTCCACCGGCATAATCATTTGACAAATATATTCCTGCTCCGCCATGCAGAGAGGGAAAATAAGAATCATAAGAAAAATAAACAGAATGAAGGTTATAATTGTTACCAGGAAAATAGTTTAGATATGACAACCTCAGAATACCATCACCCTCACTACCTGAAAAAGCGGGATTTCTGTGCGTTATCAGCTGAAAACCAGGACCATTATCAACTTCCTGACAAGAGGTACTCTTCACTGATGATATAACCAGAAAGAAAATTATGAAGGCAGGTTTTAACATATTCAAAAATACTGCAATATCAACGTCCGTAGTTCGTTATTATTGTAACCTGACGGAACATGCAAAAAAACATAATTATTTAGCAAAGAAAAAGCACATTTCTATCTTTGCAGCGCTTTATGAACAGATTATTTAAAATACTGATGCTTTTTGTGATTCTTGTCACTTCGTCGTTGCAGACAGCACGGACAATGGATCAATATGCGGCATCTTCTGTTCTCTCAACCGGGAAGTGGTACAAAATGGGGTTGGTAACAGACGGGGTTTACCGGATTGACTATTCAAAACTCGTTCAGCTGGGTATTACAAACCCTGTTAACCCTAAAATATATGCAAACAACCAGGGTCAGCTGTCATATTATAATGATGATAAGGATCCTGATGACCTCGAAGAAATCCCGGTTTATCTGTCAACAGGGACAGATGGTATTTTCAATGATGGTGATTATTTATTGTTTTTCGGTCAGGCCACTCATCGCTGGAAGTATAATTATACAACAAAGGAATTTGATTTTTTACGACATAACTATTCAGATTCAGCATTTTACTTCCTTACATCAGGAAGCAGTCAGGGTAAAAGGGTAACAGTCGCAATAAGTCCTGTTAAACCGGCAACATACAGTACCTCAGAATCAGATGCTCTCTTTTATCACGAGGTTGAAAATACCAATTATATCAAATCAGGAAGAGAATGGTTTCAGAAAATCAACAACCTTAATCTCAATCCGGGTTTCACCGATCTAATAACAGCTGAAAAAATAAAATATAAAATAAGAGTTGGAGCCAGATCTTCAGGGAATGCCTTATTCAGGCTATATGAAGGAACTACACTGCTTAAAACGATTCAGGTGCCGGGTACAAACCTTTACGATGATACAGGAATACAGTTCCAGATAACAGATTCAACGGGAACATTTACAGCTGCCTCATCTTCACCTGTTTTTGAATTAAAGTACACCGGAACTGCAGGTACTGGCCTGACTGATGGCTTACTTGACTATGTGAGATTTCAGGCAAGGAGATCAAGCGTATTCGCGGGTAACACTCTTTTGCTGACCGATTCTAAGTCAATATCTTCGGACAGAGTTACAACCTTTACTGTTAATAGCTCTGTAAATGATTTAAAAATATGGGATGTAACAAATCCTTTCAGCTGCAACGAAATACAATATACAAGAAATGGCAGCATTATTACATTTAATTCGGAGACTGACACACTGAAAAAATTTGTTATTTTTTCTCCTGCCAATGCGCTGCAACCTCTTATCAGACCTCTTCCGGTTGCCAATCAGAACCTTCATGCTTCTTCATCAGCAGATATGATAATACTTGTTCATCCCATCTTTAAAGAATATGCTCAGAAACTGGCTGATATACATTCTGCATCTGATGGACTCGTTTCATTAATTGTTACACCCGAACAAATTTACAATGAGTTTTCAGGAGGGGTAGCAGACATTGCAGCCCTGCGTAACTTTATCAGGATGAAATACACCGCGCAGCTCAACACCAGCCATCCACTGAAATACCTGCTTCTTTTCGGTGACGGATCGTATGATAACAAGGGTCTGCCTCCAAACAATCCTAATTTCATTCCTACGTGGCAGTCACAAAATTCGAACATTGTAGTATCTTCATTTATGTCAGATGATTTCTATGGACTGCTGGAAGACGGAGAAGGAGAATCTACAGGGACTGAGGATATTGGAATTGGCCGCTTCCCGGTCTCTGATACTATTCAGGCCGGAATTATGATAAATAAAATAAAGGCATATATTAATCCCTCGAATATGGGTGATTGGAGGAATATTGTATGCATCACCGCTGACGATGAGGATGGAAACACCCATATGTCTGACGCAGAAGGCCTTTCAGCAGTACTAAGAGACAGTGTACCTTCAATTAATGTTGACAAAATTTATCTTGATTCATACAAACAAAATACAACCGTATCCGGACAAACCTATCCCGATGTAAACAAAGCAATAAATGACAGGATTAACTCAGGCTGTCTGATATTTAATTATTTGGGACACGGAGGAGAAAACGGTCTGGCCCATGAAGCGATATTAAAACAGGAGGATATCAACACCTGGAAAAACAATCAGAAGATGCCTCTATTTATCACTGCTACATGTGAATTCAGCAGGTTTGATGATATTTATGTAAACATTACCGGCGAGAAAACCGACAAACCTTCTGCAGGCGAGCAGGTGCTGAGGTCAAAAGAGGGAGGAGCAATAGCATTGATGTCGACGACAAGAGTTGTCTACTCGGCACCTAACTATTTCCTTAACAAAAACATTTACAATACTGCTTTCAAACTGGATGCCGCAGGTAAACGGCTTGCCCTCGGAGATATAATCAGGATTGCCAAAAATAATTCCGGCAACGGTTCAAATAAAAGAAACTTCTCACTTCTGGGAGACCCGGCATTAGTCCTCGCATATCCTCTTAACGGATGGCTTGTTACCGATTCAATAAACGGAGTTGCAGTCACCTCATCAACCGATACTCTTAAGGCTCTGTCGCTTGTAACTGTTGCCGGACATGTTACAGATCTTAACGGGAATTTTAACTCTTCGTTCAGCGGGGTTGTATCACCAATAGTCTACGACAAGACAAGCAGAATAAAAACACTTGCAAATGATGGTGGATCAGTAATGGAATTCCAGGAGAGAAACAGCATTATATTCAGCGGGAAAACAATGGCAAAAGATGGAAGGTTCAGATTCTCATTCATTGTACCACGTGATATTGATTATGCTTTCGGTACAGGAAAAATAAGCTACTATGCAAATAATGAAACTGATGATATTAACGGATACTTTACAGACCTTGTAGTAGGCGGATTCTCTGAAAATGAAATTTCCGACAATTCAGGACCGGCCATCCGGCTCTTCATGAATGACACACTTTTCCGTGCCGGAGGGATTACTGACAAAAATCCAAAACTGCTTGCAATAATTGAAGATGAAGGCGGTATAAACACAACAGGATCAGGAATTGGTCATGATCTTACAGGATATCTTGACAATGACCGAAACAGATCTTTTGTCCTTAATTCATATTTTGAGAACGATTTTGATAATTACAGGAGAGGCAAACTCGTTTACAGCCTTTCTGACCTGGCAGCAGGAAGTCACACAGTTACCGTAAAAGCCTGGGATACATATAATAACTCTTCCGAGGAGACACTGATATTTCTGGTTGAAACTGACTCAAAGTTCATCCTGAAGAACCTTATTAACTACCCGAATCCTTTTCTGAATGATACCAGGTTCACAGCCGAACATAACAGACCGGATTCAGATCTGGAAGTGACAATTAACATATACAGCCTCGACGGAAGATTGATCAAAATACTGAAAACAAATGTTCCCGCTTCAGGATATTCCCTGCCGCCTGTTGAATGGGATGGCAATGATGACGGAGGCCAGAGGGCGGGAAGGGGAATTTATCCATATACAGTAACTGTTGTCACCAAAGAAGGAGAAACTGCCCGAAGATCAGGTCGATTGATCATTTTGTGACAGTTACACAATATATGGGCTGAATAATTGTTTTATATTTGCAAAGTTTGAGACAGAAAAAATTAAAGATGGAGAAAAAGGCTATAACTATGCTGCTGTTGGCAGCAATTACAGGAGCTTCAGCGCTCTTTGCACAATCGAGTACAGGGGAGTTGAATGCTATACAGACTGTAGTCCCATTTCTTACAATAGCTCCCGACTCCAGAGCAGGTGCGATGGGAGATGCAGGGGTAGCTACTTCACCTGATGTTTTCAGTATGCACTGGAATCCTTCCAAATTTGCCTTTATAGATGGCGAAGGCGGTGCAGGAATATCATATTCCCCATGGCTCAGAAACCTTGTTCCGGATATAAACATTGCCTACCTCACCGGATATAAGAGGCTTGACTCCAAGCAGGTTCTAAGTGGAAGCCTTATTTATTCATCGCTTGGCGAAATCCCTTTCACAGATGAGTTTGGGAATCCTTTGATTATTTTCAGGGCCAACGAATTTGCTGTCGACGCCGCCTACTCAAGGCTCTTTTCCGATAATCTTTCCGGAGCGATTGCTTTCAGATTTATATATTCCAATCTTACAGGCTCGCAGCCTTCGGGAGGCGATGATACAAAGCCGGGTATCTCCTTTGCAGCTGATCTTTCAGCTTTTTATCAGAAGGAAATGGACATGGGAAGCAAGGATGGGCTTATTGCATTCGGATTGAATTTCTCAAATATCGGATCAAAAATGAGTTATTCCGATTCTCAAACATCTGATTTCATCCCTATGAATATGAGAGTTGGAACAGCCGGAACTGTAATTCTTGATAACTATAACAAAATAACTGTCACAATTGATGTTAACAAACTGCTGGTTCCTACACCTCCTATTTACAATACTTCAATGGAAATAGTTAAGGGGAAAGATCCTAATGTTGCAGTTCCTGTTGCTATCTTCCAGTCGTTTTTTGATGCGCCCGGCGGTTTTAAAGAAGAACTTCATGAGCTAACTTATTCATATGGACTTGAATACTGGTACAATGATCAGTTTGCCATAAGAGGTGGATATTTTCAGGAAAATGAAACCAAGGGTAACAGAAAATACTTTACAACGGGAGCCGGATTCAGACTTAATGTCTTCACACTCGACTTCTCGTACCTCATGCCACTTGCACAAAATCATCCTCTCGCACGTACTCTCAGGTTTTCCCTGGCTTTCGATTTTAACGCTTTAAGAAACGCAAGCAGGTCAAAAGCATGAAAATCCGCATAGGTCAGGGCATCGATTTTCACAGACTAGAAGAGGGTCTTGATCTCTGGCTTGGAGGTGTTCATATCCCATCCGAAAAGGGTTGCATTGCACATTCCGATGGCGATGCATTGCTGCATGCTGTTTGTGATGCATTGCTTGGAGCAGCCGGACTAAGGGATATTGGATATTATTTCCCCGACACAAGTGCTGAATTTAAGGGCATCGATAGTAAAATTCTTCTTAAAAAAACAATGTCGGTTATAAATGAGGCCGGATACCATGTTGAAAACATCGACTGTACAGTTTGTCTTGAAAAACCCAAAATAGCCCCATTTATTTCTGATATGAAAAGTACAATTGCATCAATCGTGCTTATTGAACCTGAAGACGTCGGTGTAAAAGCCACTACTACGGAAAAACTTGGCTTTACAGGAAGAGAAGAGGGTATAATGGCAATTGCAGTTGTTCTGCTTTCAAAATAAATAATCCCGGAAAAGTTATCCCCTGAATTATGGAAAAGACAACTTTGGTCCTCGGCGCAAGTTCCAATCCTGACAGGTTTTCATATAAGGCAATAAAAAGCCTTCAGAGAAGAGAAGTACCAGTTATCGCTATTGGCAGAAAAGAAGTTGATCTTGGGAATGTACGGATAGCTAAAGTATTACCTGACAATATCGGGCCGGTTCATACTGTAACTTTATACCTGAGTGCAAAAAATCAGAAAGAGTATTATAATTATATATTGTCACTTAATCCTGTCAGAATTATATTCAATCCCGGGACAATAAATCCTGAACTTGCTAAAATGGCAGAAAAGAATGGAATTGAGGTTGTCAACGACTGTATGCTTGTTATGCTTAATACAGGGAGATTTTAGAGGAGGTCAGGGCGCAGGACTCAGTTAAGCCAACGCACTTTCAACAATATCATCATCAGCAATAAATGGTATAGTTACATTTAATCCCGGGGTTCGGGCCATTTCTCTTTCTATTGCAAACAGTGCCTCCTTATTTCTTGCCCAGCTTCTGCGTGCAATTCCGTTATTAACATCCCAGTGAAGCATCATTTTAAGTCTTTTTTCAGTCTCTTCAGTGCCGTCAAGCATCATTCCGAATCCTCCGTTAATTACCTCTCCCCATCCCACTCCTCCGCCATTGTGAAGCGATACCCATGTTGCTCCCCGGAATGAATCGCCGATTACATTCTGCACCGCCATGTCGGCAGTAAATTTCGATCCGTCATAAATATTTGAGGTCTCCCTGAATGGAGAATCTGTACCGGATACATCATGATGATCGCGGCCAATAACGACTGGTGCCGAAAGGTGACCACTGGCGACGGCTTCATTGAATGCAGTTGCAATCAGCATCCTGCCCTCGGCATCGGCATATAAAATCCGTGCCTGGGAACCCACAACAAGTTTGTTATTCCCGGCTTCATTTATCCAGTGGATATTATCATCCATCTGTTGTTTGATCTCTTTTGGTGATGTTTCGGAAAGCTTTGTAAGCACTTCAGCTGCGATAAAATCACTCTTGTCAAGATCATCAGGATCATTTGAGCAGCATACCCATCTGAATGGTCCGAAACCGTAATCAAAACATAATGGTCCCATAATATCCTGTACATATGAAGCATACCTGAACTCCCCGTTTGGTTTCAAAACTGCTGCTCCTGCCCTCGAGGCTTCCAGAAGAAATGCATTTCCATAATCGAAGAAATATGTTCCCCGGGAAGTATGAATATTAATAGCATCAACCTGCCGTCTGAGTGATGCCTTTACATATTCCCTGAATCTTTCTGGTTCGTGACTCATCATTAGGTTCGACTCTTCAAATGTTAGTCCTGCAGGGTAATAGCCACCCGACCATGGATTATGAAGTGAGGTCTGATCAGATCCAAGATCGACCCTTATATTCTCAGCGGCAAACTTTTCCCACACATCAACAATATTTCCCTGGTAAGCTATTGAAACAACCTCGCATTTATTCTTTGCAACCCTGACTCTTGCAACAAGTGCATCAATATCTGTAATAACCTCATCGACCCATCCCTGCGAATGACGGGTATGAATGGCCTTAGGATTTACTTCAGCAATAACAGAAATTACACCGGCAATACTACCTGCTTTGGGCTGAGCTCCCGACATTCCTCCCAGTCCTGAGGAAACAAATAATTTCCCTTTAAGCCCTTCGCCATGAATGCTTGTCATGCGGCCCGCATTCAGTATTGTAATAGCTGTTCCATGTACAATTCCCTGAGGTCCAATGTACATGTATGACCCCGCTGTCATCTGTCCATACTGCGACACTCCAAGTGCATTGAATTTCTCCCAGTCATCCTGGGATGAATAATTTGGTATAACAAGTCCGTTTGTGACAACCACCCTTGGGGCACCAGCATGTGAAGGGAACAATCCCATGGGATGTCCTGAATACACTGCAAGAGTCTGATCATCTGTCATTTCCGACAAGTACTTCATTGTAAGCCTGTACTGTGCCCAGTTCTGAAATACTGCACCATTTCCGCCATAAGTAATTAATTCATGCGGATGCTGCGCCACTCTGTTATCCAGATTATTTGATATCATAAGCATAATTGCAGCTGCACTTCGCGATTTGTAAGGATAATCGTCTATATGACGGGCAGTGATTTCATAATCGGGACGAAACCTGTGCATATATATTCTGCCGTAAGTTGCAAGCTCGCCGGCAAATTCAGGAGCAAGAACACTATGAAACCTCACCGGAAAATAGCGCAGAGCATTTTTCAACGCCAGTTTTTTCTCTTCCAGGCTGAGTATATCCTTTCTTACCGGTGCATGATTAATATCTAAATCATAAGGTTTAACTGCAGGAAGATCCTCAGGTATGCCTTCAGAAATCTGTTTTTTGAATTCAGCTTTTGTCATTGAGTACGAGTAATTATGTAAAGTTAGCTAAAAACAAAAAAAGCTGACCCTTATTGAGTCAGCTTTCTTTATCATTAAAGCATCTTCTAAAGATGACCCTCTTTAATTATCTCATCATCAACAAGAATTCTGCCGCAGTATTCACAAACTATAATTTTCTTTCTCGATTTGATATCAAGCTGCCTCTGCGGAGGGATCTGGTTAAAACAACCGCCGCATGCATCTCTCTGTACAGGAACTACAGCAAGGCCATTACGTGCATTTGATCTGATTCTCTTATAAGCTGTAAGGAGTCTCTCTTCAATTATAGTTTCAACCTTTTCAGATTTCTTATAAAGACCCTCTTCTTCCTTCTGGGTATCTGAAATAATCTCATCAAGTTCAGATTTCTTGTTCTCGAGATCTGATTTGCGTTCACTAAGAGTTACTTCTGAATCGGCTATAACTGCATTTTTCTCATCAATCAGGAAATTGAACTCCTTTATTTTCTTATTGAATAACTCGATCTCCAGATTCTGGTATTCAATTTCTTTTGAAAGTGAATCGAATTCCCTGTTATTTCTTACATTTTTCTGCTGCTCTTCATATTTTTTTATGAGTGCTTCAGCATCAGTTATCTCATTATTCTTCTTTGAAACCGATTTTTCAAGGTTAACAACTTCCTCTTTAAGGTTGCCTAATCTTGTCTCAAGTCCTGCTATCTCATCCTCAAGGTCCTGAACTTCAAGCGGAAGCTCTCCCCTGAGTGTCTTAATCTTATCTATCTCTGAATCAACTAACTGCAAACCATACAACGCTCTTAGTCTCTCTTCTACAGAAATTTCAGATTCATGTGCTTTTGTTTTTTCCATTGTTACAAATAATTTATCGGATTCGTATTTGTTTCTGAAAACCGGACTGCAAATTTAGGAAATTTTTTAATAATCAGATCGTTTAAAATTTCTGTTGCAAATTTTTCTGTCTCAAAATGCCCTGCATCAATAAGAAGAATCACCTTTTCAGCATCTGAAAAATTGTGATATTTTACATCGGCGGTTATAAATGCATCAGCACCTGATGATATTGCTGTACCCAAAAGTGATGCACCGGAGCCTCCGCAGAGTGCTATTCTTTTTATTTCCCTGCCGGATGATCCTGAAAATCTTATTCCTTTCGCTCCGAAAACCCGGGATACATGGCTTAAAAATTCTTTTTCAGGTAAAGGTTTTGCAAGTTCTCCAATACAACCCATACCTGTTTCAATATTGCTGTTTTCGAGACTGTATAAATCGTAAGCAACCTCTTCATAAGGATGTGCAGACAGAAGTGCATTGATTACCCTGTCTTTCAGATGTGAGAACAGAACTGTCTCAAACCTTATTTCTGTCTGTGTATGAAGCTTACCCTTCTCTCCTGCAAATGGGATTGTTGATTGACTTCCCCTGAAGGTTCCCTTTCCCTCAATTACAAATCCACACTTATCATAGTTCCCGATAAAACCGGCGCCGGCATTGAAGAGAGCCTCCTTTACTTTTTCAATGTGTGTTTCGGGAACAAAAGTTACAAGCTTAAGAAGTCTTTCAGTAAGCGGACTCAACACTTTAACATTATGTAGTTTAAGCTTTTCTGCCATTTTCCTGCTTACACCTTCAGGTATTACATCAAGATTTGTGTGAGCCGAATAAATAGCAATTCCATTCTTTATTGCATTAATCACTATCCTTTCAGCAGCAGTTTTCCCGGTCAGTTTTTTAAGTCCCTGAAAAATAACCGGATGATGAGAGATTATCAGGTTGCAGTCTTTGGCTATTGCTTCATTCACTACATCCTCCGTAATATCAAGTGTCACCAGGGCTGAGTTTATTTCCATTTCCTGATCACCCACCTGAAGTCCCGAATTATCGTAACTCTCCTGAAATGACAAGGGAACAGCCGTTTCGAGATATGATGTTAGTTCTTTAAGCTTCATTTTTATTCTTCTTCCTAGGTGTATCACTGTGTCAGCCTGAGCTTGCCGAAGGCCTCTGTGTCTCTCTGTGTCAGCCTAAGCTTGCGAAGGCCTCTGTGTCTCTCTGTGTAACAAAAAAACTATCAAAGAGTTGTTTATAACCCATCCCGCATCTCGAGAAGCAAGGCTTTGATTTTCATTAAAGACTCATTTATCTCATATTTATAATCAGTCTCCTCCCATTTGCCGGTTAGTTTCTTTTTAGCACCTGAAAGAGTCATTCCGTCATCTTTCAGGAGGTGATGTATAATTTTGAGATTTTTAATATCTGCAGGAGTGAAGAGTCTGTTTCCCTTTTTATTCTTCATAGGTTTCAGAACATCAAATTCGTTTTCCCAGAAGCGGACAGTTGAAACAGGAACTTCAAGCATTTCAGCCACTTCCCCGATTGAATAATAAAGTTTTTCTACCTTTTTTTCTTTATACGGCATAGGTATTTATATTGCGATTCCACTTCAAATACTGTTAATAAAATAACACTGTCGGCAAAAAATTACAGGAATGGACTAATCAAATGACTGTCCTGTTTTCATGGCAATCTCTATCATTCTTATATATTCTTCCGGCGAAAGATCATTAAAGTAATAGTTTACAGGATCAACGTTTCTTCCGTTTATTTTTATCTCGTAATGCAGATGAGGTGCAAGCGACATACCTGTATTTCCAACAAATCCTATCACATCTCCCCTCTTCACTTTCTGTCCTACCCTTACATTGAATCCTTCCATGTGACCATAAATACTTGTGTATCCGAATCCATGGTCAATTATGACATGATTACCCAGACCTCTTTTGTCAGGTTTCACAAGAGCTACTTTGCCATCTCCTGTGGAGTAAATGTTTGTACCGGAAGGAGCCGTAAAATCCATTCCATTATGGAATTTTATTATTTTATAAAACGGATGAACTCTTAATCCGAACCCAGAAGCGGTACGTGTAAGATCCTTATTATATATAGGCAGAATAGCAGGAATGCATCTAAGCATATCTTCTTTTCTTAATGCCAGCTCAATAAGGTCATCGAACGACCTTGACTGTACATAAACTCTTTTCCGGATCTTGTCGAGACGTTCATTGGTCTCTATTACAAGTTTTGAATTTGTATAACCCTCAAGCGACTTATATCGGTTTACTCCACCCTCACCACCGCCTCTCAGCGTTGAAGGAATAGGTTCAGCCTCAAATATTGTCCTGTATAAATTATCATCTGTCTTCTGAAGGTCGGAAAGTACATTTTCAATATTCCCCATTTCCCTCTGGATTAGTTCATATTGAATTGTCAACTGTTCTATTTCACGCTCAAGGGCTTTTTCCTTGGGAGAATCAAAAAAAGCGGCGAAAACTACCCAATAAATTAATGCAACAATAAGTGATCCCGTAAAATAAGCCAGAAACCTGAATAATAAGGCCCTTATGCCCAGCCTTACTCTGTCGAAGCTGAGGGATTCAGGATTAAATTTATATTTTGTACGGGCCATAACTGGGCAAAGATAATCAAATCTCAAAAACTAATGAAATGAAGAAAAATTCTGATAAAGCAGCTCTAAAAGGAGATTCTATCTGAATGTGGAATCAGAACTAAAGGTAAGTATCATCTCCTCAAATTCTTCAGGTGTCATATCGTCGTTAAAGAACCAGATCGGATTCTTGTGCTGTCCAAATTGCTTTATTTCATAATGCAGATGCGGCCCTGATGATGTTCCGGTATTACCGCTAAAAGCAATTTTATCTCCTCTTTTAACATTCTGTCCTTTTGTTACTCTCATACTGCTAAGATGGCCATAAATTGTCTGGAGACCGTAACCATGATCTATAGCAACGAAATTACCCAGACCACCATTATTGTAATCTGATTCAATAACAACACCATCGCCGGTGGCATAAACTTCTGTGCCGTAAGGGACTGAAAAATCCTGACCATAATGCATCCTTGGGGTACCAAGAACAGGGTGAACTTCACGGAATTTGTAACCGTCGCCACGTCTGAAATTAACATTTACAGGACTTATACTCGGCTGATGATCCATTTCCCTTTGCCATTCCGCTGTCTCCTCAACCAGATAATTAAAAGACTCTCTCTGAACAGCAGAAAGGTTTTTAATATCTTCAATCCTGGATCTGAATGAAATCAGAAGTCCTGAATTCATATATCCCGATAGGTCCCTGAATCTGTCAACACCACCATAACCTGCCTGCCGGTATGTTGCAGGAAGAGAATCGAGGTCGAGAATCGGACGGTATCTTTTGTCATCGGAAATACTGAGACTCTTGAGTTCTTCCATAGCCTTGTCGAGATGACGGCCCATAATGGAATACTGAAGCTTCATATTTTCAATCTCCTGCGTCAGCATCTTCTCTTTCGGTGATCCGAAAATATTCTCAAACACTGCACCATAAAAAACTGCTATCGCAACCGAACAGGCAACCCATAGAAATCCGCGAAAAAGCTTCATTTTCCATGGCAACCTTATCCGCTTATATTGCAGATCTGATAAATCAAGTACATATTTACGGTTCCGTAACAATAAGCAAGAGATTTATGAAAATTTACTTTGGTAATCGACAAATCTAAATCAAATAAATTAATTTTACAAGCCAAAAATCAGGTAAATTAATATAACAGTATGATAATTAACATGAAGGCAGAAGAACTAAGGCAGTTGTTTTTTGAATTTTTCAGGTCGAA
>JFJP01034778.1_pt1 | contig 19079 bp, 17 predicted proteins | sample 431651 | NCBI WGS metagenome assembly JFJP01 (sample SAMN02602958, study PRJNA72255) | Microbial mat metagenome, whole genome shotgun sequencing project. | biome: fresh water; feature: sink hole; material: water; isolation source: purple microbial (photo- and chemosynthetic) mats found in...
CAACAGTTTCTCCATAGGTATGAAAGATAAAATAATCCATATTCTTCCCACAGGCTTCCACAAAGCCGAGCGAGAAGGGATTGGTCATGTTTACCACGACGGGACCGCCAACTTTGACTCCAGGGCATTCCCGGTGTACACGCTCGGCCACCGTATTGAAGAGAGCGTAATATTCTTCCTTTGTACCGCTCCAGTAAATATCAATGTCCGGCTCATTCCAGATTTCAACCATCGTGACTTTGGGGGGAACATTCGGATCTGTTCCGTTGACCGACTGGATGGCCGCCACAGCGAATTCCGCCCACTCGTCGTTGCTGGTTGGTACTCCGGTAGCCTTGCCCTCTTTGGCTAGCCAATCAATATTGTATGCAAGTAAAAGTATGGGCTCCTCGCCATCCTGAATAACCCTGTTGACAAGCTCCTTGCCGATGAAGGCGTTTCCACTGAACAAGGCGTTCGCGTCATAACCCTGCCAGTTGATTGAAAATGGATTGTCGTTGTCATTTTCCTTTTCGAACTGCTGGGGACTGGTTGCCAGCCTCTGCTGTGCTCCTGCAAGACCAAGTTCCTGATATGCTTTAACAGAAAGGGGGCCGGCAAACTGGAGGACACCTTGATAATTGACAACGCTGAAAACCCGTCGGTTGATATCACTGCCCACAGAATCCGGTTTGACGGCCATAGTGATGGCCTCAACCTTTGCTACCGGCTCTGAAACAGCAACGTCACCTACGGGGGTCGGAGGACTGACGCAGGCAAGCGTCGAAGCCATTGAAATAACCGTAGCAACTAACAATACCAGTCTCCTGAACATACACCCTCCGAGTTCGGCCAATTGTATAGTCATAAGTATACCTAATTGTACATATCTGTCAATCCTGATTTTAGCCATTTGCCATGTTGTTTGAGAAGTTGTCTATACAAACGACTGCACATATACTATACTACTCACCATCGAATATTGATTGGAGCAGTACATGCTTGACCCCACCAGTTCTGAACCACTGTATCTGCAGATGGCCAACAGTTTACGCAAGCGAATAATTACCGGAGAACTCCGGGTGAATGACCGGATAGAACCCGAGCTTGAATTATCGGAAAAAAATGGGCTCAGCCGCGGTACCGTCCGGGAAGCGCTTAATTTACTGGAAGAAGAAGGCTTTCTGCGCAGGATTCAGGGCAAGGGTACCTTCGTCATCCATAAGGAACCCCGTGAAAAAAGCAGCATTATTGGTGTCGTAATGCCGTATCTCAAAGACCAGATGATCGTAAGAATACTCCTGGGCATTGAAAAAGTGTTGCAGGATAACGGTTACCATTTCATTCTTTGTCATTCCAACAGTGAACTGGAATTGGAGCGACAACAACTTGAACGACTCAAACGCCAAGGTACGGCCGGGATCATTCTGTTTCCCAGTTCCCTGCAGGAAGAAGGCGATCTTGTCAGTGGTTTGCTTGGTGAAAATTTTCCATTGGTATTGGTTGACAGACGAATCCCCGGACTCAAAGCCGATTTTGTTGGTATAGACAACTATGAGGGTGCATACCAGGCAGTTACCGCCCTTCTGGACGCTGGCCTTCACAGCATCGCCTGCATCGTTCCGCCTGACCGCCCTACCAGTATTCTTGACCGTATCCGCGGTTACGAAGCCGCCATGCAGGATCGTGGCCTGTTTCCGTTAGCTGCCGTTTCATTGGCCGGTTCCGGTACCGCTGCAGACGATGGTATCCCGCATTACAGCGATATCGACCTTGCTCCGGTTGACCGTCTCATGAATTTACACAGCGCACCAGAAGCCCTTTTCTGCGGTAATGATTTCATCGCAATTGGAATAATGCATCATCTGAGAGCTTTGGGCAAAGATATTCCAAAAGACCTCTCAATCATTGGGTTTGACGACACTTCCTATGCATCCTTTCCATCGGTGCAGCTTTCAACCGTGTCACAACCATCAGCCGACATAGGAAAGGTTGCGGCTGAATTCCTCCTCGAACGGATAGCGAAGCCTGAATCACCATCACGTTCGTCGCTGTTGCATGGCAGCCTGATTCTACGTAGCTCTTCCCGCATGTCTCACTGAAGCCCGGCATCCAAAAGCAAGACGTGCGATAGAGTCCCTTGGATGCAAGCGCTACCGGGATGCTGGAAAATCATGGCTTCAGTGCATCGATGGCCAGGAGGCAGGCTCCATACGCGGCATCGTGGAGAGGTCTCTTGACCTCAAGTGTCGGGAGGACGGTCTTTAATTCGGTTCTGACAGTTTCTTCCATCCAGGGGTCATGATCAAAAAGACCACCCCAGAGCAGCAAGTCCCTGTGCTCCAGGTTTTTCCCCGCAGCATTCACCACAGATTCAACCAACCCGACCAGCTCACGTACAGCCTCACGGTAAATATCCATTGCCAGCGCATCGCCACGGTCACGATGTGCGGCAACCACAGAAGCAGCCCCGGCAATATAGGCTTTGTCAAAGCGGCGGTATACAAACGGTATGGCATCCTGGGCGTTACCTATGCCCAATCGAGCAAATAAATCGGATGAGAGGGTGGTCGGAATATCACGGTTTTCCATTGATCGGATACACCGCCTGAGCGCTTCGAATCCAATGAAGAAAGCAGAACCTTCATCTCCAAGCAAATGACCGTAACCGCCTGCCCGGAAGCTCCTGCCATCAGCAAGTCGCACGTATGCGATGGAACCGGTTCCAGCTATGAGGATGATGCCTTCCCTGCTTTCCAGTCCGCCGACAAGCGCTGCCAGCGGATCAGATATCAAAACCAAAGGACACCGAAACCCCAACTGGTCCCGTAACATCAAATTAAATTCCGATTGCTCTTGCTGTCTGTCCATACCCGCAACTGCTACACAACCAGACAGGAAATGGCTTGCGCTGATGGCAGAAAAAGAACTTTGCGATTCCAGTCTTGCAAAGGCTTCGCCAAAGAGATGCTGCACTCGGCTGGACGCTGTTTCCATCCCCACGGCATTGGGATTTATACCCTCTCCAGCCAGCTCCAATATTGTGCGGTTTTTCGTGTCAGCTACACGCAAACGTGAGGAGGTTCCGCCGCCATCAAGCCCAAAAATCATGTCCAGTCCGCTGGTATCATCCACGCCCACGGTGGGTAGCCTCCATGGTCCGTTCGATGGCTGAAATGAAAACATCAAGGTTTTTAGAGACTATTATTGCGTAGATCATGTCAATTACTGCCAATTGGCTGATGCGCGACACAGCCGCCCCGGTTCTATATACACGTTCAAGCGCTGGAATGACCAGAGGTATATCGGACATGCCGAGCAAGGTGTTGGGTCCATCCATGGTCAGCGTTATCACGGTGGCACCAACCCTGCGGGCCTGGGTAGCCACCGCAAGCATGCTGGACGTCTCACCGGAATATGACACGACAAAGGCTGTATCCTGAGGCCGGAGATTGCATGCTGCTGTTATCTGCATGTCAGTGTCCTGGGCAAAAACGCAGGGTAAACCGATCCGGATGAATTTCTGGTACAGGTCGAGCGCTACGAGACCGGACGCGCCTACACCAAAAGCGTATGTCAAACGAGAGCCGTACAGGACACTTGCCGCCTTTTCAAGCAGGTTGACATCAGTTACCGTCTCAAGCCGTGCCAGACTGCGCTGAAGACTGCTGATGACACCTTTAATAGCTGAAGTCGGTTTGGTATCGGACTCAAGTTCAAGATCTGGAGGAAAACGTTCTCCGGAGTTTTTAAAGACATCGTGCGAGAGCCTCAGCTTGAAATCGGAAAAGCCTTCAGCACCAATACGTCGGCAAAACCTGATCACGGCAGCCTGGCTGACGCCGCTCTGCCGAGCCAATTCAGCCACATTGTAGTGCAGTACCTTGCGCCCCTCTTCAAGAATGTAATCGGCAACTTTCCTCTCGGCAGCCGTAAAATCCGGAAGGTGTTCCCGTATGGCGAAGAGCGCGCTTTCCATCAGTCGATTTTACCTTGTACCGAGGTGGCCAGACGAACAGCTGCACTTATATGTCCACCTGAATGTTCAAGCAGGTATTCCGCCCTGCTCTTGTCCACCCCGCAGAGAACCATGACGATAGCTGTCTTTGGCTTCTTTCCGGATGCCTCAAAGGCAGTCTCGGCATCTACTCTGGAACAGGAGGTAACCGCGCGGATAAGCCGGTAAGAACGTTCCACTAATTTCTTGTTTACCGGGGTAAGGTCAACCATCAAGTTGCGATACACCTTGCCCAGCCGTATCATGCTTGTAGTTGTCAGCATATTGAGAACCAGCTTCTGGGCGGTACCCGCTTTCATTCGTGTTGATCCTGTGACAACCTCAGGACCTACATTGACGAAAATTCGGTGGCTGGCAACCTCGAACGTTTTTGAATTGCCATTACAGCTGATTGCTCCGGTTACCGCACCAAGAGCGTTTGCGTATTCCAGGGCACCAAGGACATAGGGCGCTTGCCCCGAGGCTGTAATACCGACAAGCACGTCATTACCAGTAAAGCTTATTCTTTTAAGATCGCACACGGCGTCGTCAGGCTTGTCTTCAGCCGATTCTATTGATCTGGTCAGAGCCTCCTGGCCCCCGGCTATCAGGCCTTGGACCATTTCGCGGGGTGTACCAAAAGTTGGAGGGCATTCCGAAGCGTCCAGGACACCAAGCCTTCCGGAAGTCCCCGCGCCAATATATACAAGCCTGCCGCCTTTCCTGAATGCGCTTACTATCGCATCGACAAGCCCGGCAATTTCCGGAAGCACCAGCTTGACAGCAGCGGCAACCCGATGATCTTCATCGTTGATGATAGTAAGTATACCCAATGTATCCTTGGAATCGATGTCTGCGGACAGGCTGTTTGCCTGTTCAGTTGTATAGCCTTCCAGAGCTTCTTCAAGTGACTGCTCTTTATCCGACATCGGCTTCCTCCATTTCATGTAGCCAATCCACGCATTGCATGAGGGCACGCGGAATGTGGAAGAAGCCTTTCCACTTTCCACCCTTGAGCGACAAAGCCACATTACCCTGCCTGTCCAGGTAACCGTACCACTCTCCATATTTCCTGTCAGGGAAATGATCGAATATGTATGCGTCTATCTTCTCGAACCAAGCCAGATGCTCCGGATTGCCCGTCAGTTTGTATGCAAGCAGAAATGCGCAGAGCGCTTCTGCATGCACCCACCACAGTTTCATATCAGATTCCAGTTTTTCCGTCGGATAGCCTTTAAAATCCCTATAATAAAAGAATCCGCCATGCTGCGAATCCCAGCCGCTTGATGCACTCCAGAGCATGATCCCGGCTATCTCATCGATCCGCAACTTGTCGTTACGTTCAGCTGCTTGCCGAAGCAGAAACCAAAGCACCTCGAGGGCATGCCCAGGATTGAGAAGCCGTCCGTCCATGCAGTCCAGATGCCCCCCATCGGGTAACACCCGCTCAAAAACGGTTTTTCTCTCCCTGTCAACATGAAGTTGCATAACCTGGGTTTCGGCTGCGGCAGCCAGGGCATCCAGAGTACCGGGCTCAACCAAACCACGTAATTCCCTTGCCATCCAGGCATCCATCATGGGGATACCCATTGCCAGGAGCGGCCTGTTTACACCAATCTGCTTGGTCCAGATTCCCTTGGGCTTTGCTTTCCTGTCCTGGATGCGGTTGAAGGTTGATAACGCCAAATCCAGCGCCCAGATCTCGCCAGAGGCACGATGGTATTCAGCCAAGCCTGCGGCCACAAAATAATCCGAGAAAATATTATACGGTTCGACCAGCGGTTGCCCAGACCTGTCCAATGCAAAATACCAATCACCTTGGGGAGCCTGCCCATGTTCACGCAGAAAACGAGCACCATGTGCTGCAAGTTCCAACCAATGGTTCCTTCGTTCCAGGCTCTCGCCGCTTGCCCAGCTATACAGGCGGGAAAATGTCCAGACTTCCCTTCCTTGCATCCAAATAAACTTGTCAGTGTCAAAAACGGTTCCGTCCCTGTCCAGACAAGTAAAATAGCCGCCGGATTCCATGTCCGGCGAATATTTTTCCCAGAACGGGACGACGCTTTGAAGAAGGTTTTCCTTGTATTTTTTATGAAGCTTTGCCAATTCGCTTTTGTTCATGCCAATATCCTACTTTATGGCTCCGGCTGTCATGCCCCTGATGAAATAGCGTGACATGAATAGATAGAGGATCAGCATGGGTAAAATTGCTATTGAAAGACCGGTAAAGAGCAAGCTCCAGTTGGTGCTGTGCTGCCCGAAGAATGAAGACAGTCCTACTGGTACCGTCTTCAGCCTGTTGCTCTGCAGAAATACCAGCGGAAAGAAAAAATCATTCCATATGGGCACTGCATTGTAAATGGTTACCAGAGCAATCGCCGGAGCGGTGATGGGCATGACAACCATGCGATACACCATCCAGTCGTTGCACCCGTCTATTCTGGCTGCGTATTCAAGATCCTTGGGTATGCCCTTCATGAAGGCCGACAGGATGAATACCGTCGACGGCAATCCCATGGCCATGAATATTAGTATCACCGAAAGGTGCTTGTCCATCAGACCAAGATTTTTTATAAGCATGAAGAGCGGTATGATTGCGGCTTTGAGGGGTAGCATGATACCACTCAGAAAAAGCATGTACACCAGAGTCTGTGCCTTGTAGACATATCGCGAAACACCAAACGAAGCCATGGAACCAAACAGAACAACGAACACCATGGATGAAACGGTAACGATGAGGCTGTTCTTGAAGTAGGTGCCAAAACCCTTTTCCACCCATACCACCCTGAAGTTTGCAAATTGGGGTTCCTTTGGCAGACCGAAGGGATTCTGGAAAATTTCACGCGTACTTTTCAATGATGAAATTATCATGTTGAACAGGGGATAAAAAATAAAAACTACATAAGCTGCCATCATGATCTGAAAAAAAAGTATCAGCATGTTGCGCAGCAAATGACCGCGTTGGTACCGGAGATCGGTGGTCATAGTTCCACCTCCCTGGAGCGCGATGCTGCGATGGACACTACAGATGCGATGAAGGTAAGGGCATAAATGATCACCCCTATGGCACTACCTATTCCAATTTCAGGATTGCCCGAATCTACGGAACCGAATGCAGTGCGATAAAATAGTGTGCCGATCGTATCAGTTGAAAAATTGGGGGAACCGTCTAGACCGGTCATCGTGTATACCTGCTCGAACACATTCAGACTGCCAATTATCGTAAGCACGGATATGACGGTTACGGAAGGAATTATCAACGGAAAGACGATGCGCCAGAAAAGCTTCCATTCACCTATCCCGTCAAGATACGCAGCCTCCAGACAGTCTACGGGCACAGCGTCAACAGCCGCCAGGAATACTAGCGAGGGGAATCCAACCCAGCGCCAGATATTGACGGCGATCATTGAAAATGTAGCCAGTTCTTCCTGGCCTAGCCATGCCTTTGCGTAGGCACCGAGCCCTGCAATCTTGAGCAGTGCATTGAGCAAGCCAGTCGGCTTCAGGTAAAGCCCCCACAGGAAACCAACAGCCACGATAGAAAATAGAACAGGAATAAAGAAGATACGCTTGAAAAAACCATGCCCTGGCAACCGTCGGCTAAGCAGATAGCCAAACAGTATGCCAACAGTATTCTGCACAAGCATAGTGACTAGAAACCATTTTGCGTTATTACCAAGCGCGTTCGAAAAGCGCTCATTGTATGGATAAGCGCTGAAGACTTTCTTGAAATTTTCCAGCCCGACAAATACTCCACGCAGGAGCTGGTTCCAACTGAATAAACTGTTGAAAAGCGACATGAACAATGGCAGTAGAATGAAAAGCATCACCACCAGGAGGCCGGGGAACACAAAGAAACTAATCCAGAGACCCTTCCGGACATCCGTTTTCGTCATGACAATCTCCTGGATGCAGCCCGGCAAACCCGGTGGGAACTCGGAAGGCATCGATTATCCGGTGCCTTCCGCCATAGTACAGTATCAGAGAGGTTTACTTCTTGAAAGGCTCATAGTACGAAGCAATACCATCCTGGATCTGCTTGCATACTTCTTCCGCGCTCAGCTTGCCGGCCATCATGCCCTGCAGGGCAGCCTGGGCGAGTACTGAACCAGTAGGTTGCTGATAGCGGAAACCAACCAGGAATACATACGGGGTATTGTACTTCTGGACCTGCAGAACCTTGGCGATGAACGGGCTGCTGGAAGTATCGACACCAGGAACTGCTGAGACTTGTTTGAGCTCGCTGATGAACATGTTGCCCGTGGTCTTGCTGGCAAAGAATCGAAGAAGCTTGGCAGCCGCTTCCTTATGCGCTGATGCGGAGTTCATGCTGAAGTTGCCATCGGCGTAGGTGCTGACGTAGTTGGGAGCACCGGCTTTAGCTGCTGGTCCCGGGAAGAAATCGAACTTCAGCTCTGGATTCTGCTTCGAGAAATAACCGGCTTCAAAAGAACCGCCGATAAAGTGGCCAGCCTGTTCGTTGATGAAGGAAGTCTGCATGTCGGTATAGCTCGTACCCATGAAGAGCTCCGGCATATAGGGGGTCAATTCCCCAAGCTTCTTGATTGCTTCAATAAAACGGGGATCCTGGAAATTTGTCTGTCCCTTTACAACCGCATTGTAGAAATCATTTGCTCCATAGAAATTGGGAGCCAAAGCACCCAGCAAGACTTCAAGTGTCCATCCATCCTTGCCGCCATTTGCCAGAGGCAGTACACCAGCGGCTTTCATTGCCTGCAGGTTGGCTATGAACTGATCCCAGGTTTGCGGGACTTTAAGGCCAAGCTTGTCGTACATAGCCTGGTTGTAGTAAACAAACAAAGTCTGGCTGGCAAACGGTACGCCGTAAATCTTGCTATCCTTGATTGAGGATGCACCAAGCCTCGATGCCGCTGAAAAATCCTTCAGTTCGGGAACCCACGTCTCGAGTGGTTCCATATAACCTGACTGGGCAAAGGTTTCCAGTCCGCCATACGCGCGGCTCTGGAAAACATCCGGGCCGGAACCACCGCTTAGCGCAGCAGAAAGAATAGTGTTGTATTCAGTATTCTTATGCGCTGTCTGCACGACCTTGACACCAGGGTTCTGGCCCTCAAAAGTAGCGATGAGCTTGTTGTAGCTCTCAACATCTTCCGGTCGCCAAGTCCAGAAATTTATGGTAACCTGTTCCACCGGTGCAGCGGTTGCAACCGGTGTAGTCGAGCCTTCATCCTTTGCACCGGCTGCGAATGCCATCGCTGCGGCCAAAATACCGATTCCAATCAACATCACTTTCTTGAACGACATGAGTGCCTCCTTGATTCTAGATACCGGTCGTGTTGCCGACCGATTGAAATATTATTTCAACGAACTGAGATTACACCCGGTTTATTGGCTATGTCAAGAATATTTATTTCAGCTTCAACAACCCTGGAAAATACTTGGGCCAACGAAGAATCTTGGATTTTTTTTGACCGCAGTCATTCATTCAATATTAAATATTGACCGCAGTCAATATTTAATATATTATCCGCCAAGTTTTATTATATGAACCCGCATGCGTGGGCAGGAGGCGCAATTGGAAATCATAGTCCCCATAAAACAGGTTCCAGAGACTGGCAACGTCAAGATGGACCCGGAGACTGGGACCATGATTCGCGCTGGCGTCGAGACTGTAGTCAACCCGCTCGATCTGTACGCGATTGAAACAGCCATCAGACTGAAGGAAACGCATGGCGGTACGGTGACGGCAGTGTCGATGGGACCACCGCAGGCAGAAAAAGCCATCAGGGAAGCCATCGCCATGGGTTGTGACGCGGGTGTTCTGGTATCAGACAGAAAATTCAGCGGATCGGATACCTGGTCAACTTCGTATACGCTGGCACAGGCTATTAAAAAGCTGGGAAAGTTCGACCTCATCATTGCAGGTGAACGCGCCACCGATGGTGATACAGCACAAGTCGGGCCTGGCATAGCATCCTGGCTTGACGTGCCACTGGCTACCTATGTGGCACGCGTGGACTCGGTCAACACTACATCGATAACCGTGGAGCGGCTCGTTGAAGAAGGTTACCAGATCGTCGAGTTGCAGTTGCCTTCACTTCTCACCGTCGTAAAGGAGATTGCGGTGCCAAGATTGCCGACACTAAAAGGCAAGAAACGCAGTAAAGCTGCGATGGTTCCGGTATACGATTCCATCAATATGGAAATCGACCCCGCGTACATCGGGCTCAGGGGGTCTCCTACCAAAGTGGTCCGGATAGGTACGCCAAAAGTTACCAGGGGCGGGATGGTCGTCAAGGCGCAAAGTGAAGATCAGGTCGCAGAAGCCGTTGATGGACTCATCCGGTTTTTAGCATCGAAGGACCTGGTATGAATGGGGGAGTCGAATGAGTTTCGTCTGGACAATCGCTGAACAATTTCAGGGCAGTATCAAGCCGGTATCGTTTGAGCTCCTTGGATGGGGACGAAAACTTGCCGACAAACTCGGGACCAGGCAGGCATCGGTGCTTATCGGAGACGGTATTGTTGAAGAAACCATTGCTGAATTGATACACCGTGGTGCTGACGAAGTATATTGCATACAGGATCCACGGCTTGCTGATTTTGTTTGTGAAAGTTACTCCAATGTAATCTCTTATCTGATAAAAACCTGGCACCCTTCCATCATCATTGCCGCGGCAACTTCTATTGGTCGCACACTTATGCCATACCTTGCCGTAAAGATTCACGCGGGACTGACGGCTGACTGTACAGAATTGGACATAGAGCCGGAAACCGGAAACCTGCTGCAGACACGTCCGGCTATTGGCGGCAACATTATGGCCACCATCAAGACCCCTGACCATAAGCCGCAGATGGCCACAGTCAGACCGAAATCCGGAAAACCTTTAGCAATAGATACAAGCAGGCAAGGAAAAATAATAGCAGTAGATGTTACAGACGCATTCATCGATTCCCGCGTCAAGGTCAAAGGGTATCGAAAGGACAATGCGGAATTTGTCAACATCGAAGATGCGGACGTGGTGATAGCCGGCGGCAAAGGTATGAAAAAGGCTGATAACTTCAATATGCTGCGGGAACTTGCCGGTCACTTGGGTGGCGTCATCGGCGCAAGCAGGGATGCGGTTGACCGCGGCTGGCTTGCCTATCCGCACCAGATTGGCTTGTCAGGAAAAACAATTTCGGCAAAATTGTACCTCTGCGCGGGAATCTCGGGTTCCATCCAGCATCTTGCCGGTATCAAAACCTGCGAAACCATCGTTTCCATCAACAACGACCCTGAAGCCGGCATCCACAGAATTTCCGATTATTCGATAGTGGGAGATCTGTTCGAGGTGGTCCCTGCATTGAACCGCCGCCTTGCAGAACGTACTGCGGGATCCAGTAGATCAAAGCCCGCGCCTCGATCGGAGCTGTCATGAGAAGATATAATGCTATAACACCAGTCATACTGACCGAACTCCGTTCAATTTGCGGCGACAGGAATGTATTTGTCGACCACGACAAGATGGAATCGTATTCGCACGATGAGACTGAAGCAGCCATCTACGGCCACATGCCCGATGTTGTCGTGCTTCCAGGTTCTGCGGATCAGGTCGCCGCCATTGTAAAACTGGCAAATCGTGAATTGATTCCTGTGACACCAAGGGGCGCAGGTTCAGGCTTGTCAGGAGGAGCAATTCCTGTTTTTGGAGGAATCAGCGTCTCACTTGAAAAAATGAACAAAGTCATCGAGCTTGACAAGGCAAACATGGTCATCACCGTCGAGTCCGGCATGGTAACCAATGACATCGCCGAGCTTGTAAAAGGTGAAGGACTGTTTTTTGCCGGATACCCGATGAGCCTGCAGACGTGCCAGATTGGCGGGAACATAGCCGAGAACGCTGGAGGCGGCAAAGCGGTCAAGTATGGCGTAACCGGCAGATACATACAGGGACTGGAACTGGTGACACCAAGCGGCGACATAGTGTGGTTTGGCGGCAAGGTTTCAAAGGACGTGTCGGGTTACGATTTAAAACAGCTCGTCATAGGTTCAGAGGGAACGCTTGGTATTGTCACCAAAGCGATCATAAAACTGATTGGATATCCATCTGCCGTTTCCGACCTGCTGGCGCTGTATAAAACGCCGCAGCAGGCAATAGACGCGGTGCCACTCTTGATGTCACGTGGCTTGGTACCGACATCGATTGAGTTCATGGACCGGTTATCCGTAGAAACCACGTGCAAGTATCTCAATGAGAGTTTGCCATACGAAGATACGGGGGCAATGCTGCTCATAGAGGTTGACGGAAATGACGCAGCCCAGGTTGAAGCAAACCTCATTGCAACCGGCGACCTTTGCGAAGAAGCCGGTGCTACAGAAGTGTATATAGCAGAAGACAGAAACGCCATTGAGCGGATATGGAATGTCAGACGCAACATCGCCGAAGCTTTCAAGGTTGCCAGCCCCATCCAGAGCATCGAAGATATCGTTGTACCCACCGCAGTAATTCCATTACTGATACCACAACTGGAAGCGCTCGGTCGAAAGTACGGCATGCAGATTCCATGCTACGGCCATGCGGGTGATGGCAATCTTCATGCGACGCTTGTCAAAAATCCCTCAATGGACATGGAAACATGGCGCGTCAACGAGGAACACTGCCTGCAGGAACTGTACACCATCACCACCAACCTTGGAGGAAAGATAAGCGGCGAGCATGGCATAGGGCTCAAGCGTAAAAAATATCTGGCGCAAGTCTCAAACCCGGTGGAGATCGGGTTGATGAAGGCGATCAAGAATGCATGGGATCCAAAAGGCATCATGAATCCGGGGAAAATTTTTGATCTTGATTGACGCAAACCAGATTGCCATCAACCCTGTATACGTATGCTCCCGGTTCAAGGTACATCGATGGCATGATTCTGCAATGCCATCATGATCCAGTCGCCCACATACTCGACGCCTTCCTGGACCAGATCAAATCCGGCATCGGAGATGCACCAGTCGAGAAAGAAACCCCGCACCGAGCGATTAAAAAGAACTGCCAGCTTTTCAGCGTCTATATCGCGACGGAACTCGCCTGATTGCTGACCAAGCTCAATGGTCTGGCGTATCATGGTATGCCAAAATCGTTCCTTTTTAGTTATTATTTTTTCTACACCACTTTGTATCGTCTGATTGGCATACAGTATTTTAAGATTTGTATAGCCTATGGAGTCGCGGACATACTTCATTTGCGCTTGGGTAAAAGCCATCAGTTTCTCCCTGGCACTTGGATACCGGCCAAGGCAACGTTGTGCCCATGACTGGTAGTATGCATCTATCTTGAGAAACTCCTCTACGATGATATCGCTCTTCGTTGAGAAATAGGTATAAAAACTACCCTTGGCTACGCCTGCTTTCCGGGTTATCTCTTCAACCGTAACTGCGTCAAAACCTTTGGCGCGGAACAATTCCAGTGCACTTTCCATGATTGCGGTTTTGGTACGTCGAGTCTGCTCTTGTCGCTTCATATTAACGCCTGCATGCTGAAGATAGCATCGGGAGATTTCATCGACAAGGGCACAGTAAACAGGGCGCCATCAGCAGTCCGGAATAGTATTGACATATTACTTGGTTGCACAGAAAAAAAACGAGACCGCCCGGAAAACAGATTCCCGGGCGGCCATTCTCCAATCGGAAGTCAGTGGATCAGAGATCCAGTACCATCAGGCCCTTCTCGAACAACTGGCGGAGCGTGCCATCCTTGACGTATTGATCAGTCAGGGCAGCGCCGTAACCAGCGGGACCATTGTTCTTCTCAAAGCCGTCGCCGAAGGAATATTTCTCGATGAACTTGTCCTTTACGATGAAGGTGCGGGTGCCTTCAAAAGCGGTGGACAGCATGATGAAACCAGGGATGCCCCAGGTATTCTCATTGGCGCGGGTGCCTTCATAGTTCTGGGCGAAAATACCCTTGTCTCCAGCCAAGCCACCCCAGTGGTGGACTTTGTCTGCGGTGCCACCCTTGAAGGTAGCGTCGGTGAGCAGTCCCTGGAGGTATGCAACCTTGAAGGCCTTGGTGAGAGCGGCCGCGCGGTCAGCGGAGAGGCCAGCGCCGTCTACGATGACGCCAACGGAATCAGGAACGCTCGCGGCCGGCGCAGCGCCGAGTACGAACTCTACCTTGCCCTTTTCGAGGATCATGAGACCCTTCTCGAAAAGCTGGTACACCAATCCATCCTGCACATATTCATCGGTAAGGGGAGCGCCGTAACCGGCGGGACCATTGTTCTTCTCAAAACCGTCGCCGAACGAATACTTCTCGATAAACTTGTCCTTGACGATAAATGCACGGTCGCCATCTACAGGCATCGCGATCATGATAAAGCCGGGGATACCCCAGGTATTCTCGTTGGCAACTTTGCCTTCATAGTTCTGGGCGTAGATTCCCTTGTCACCAGCCAAGCCACCCCAGTGGTGCACCTTATCGCCAGTACCACCCTTGAACTCGCCTTCAGCGAGCATAGCGGTTGCATAGGCTTCCTTGAATGCAGCGGTGATGGCAGCCTTGCGGGCAGCGGTAACGTCAGCACCGTCTACCCATACGCCGACTTCAGCGGGGACGGTAACAGCCGGCGCAGCGCCTGCGATAAACTCAACGCCTGCCTTGACTGGGGCAGGTGCCGGAGCGGGAGCTGGTGCCGGGGCGGGAGCCGGGGCAGGTGCCGCAACCACTTCAGGCTGGGCTGGTTCAGTGCTTACACACGAAGCCAGCGCAAATACCAGCGCTACAGCCATAAGAACAGCAAACAGTTTCCTCATACTTGTATCCTCCCATGGTTTTGTACAAACATTTGTCTGTACTTAATCAACAATGTCCATACATTATCGTCTTATAGTCCAGACCTGTCAACTGTTTTATTTCAGATTACCACCAAGCACAAAACCGCCCGGTGCCAGCGCCGCCAGCGTGATAGACATCGCATCGATAGCTCCGTCGAGACCTCTATGGTCTCCGCCATTTGCATCCTGGCCGTACGAATACCCGACAGAAAAACCGTTGCCGTAGACAGAGTTGCTCCCGCCCAGGACAAAGGTATACGCGCTCGCATCGCAGGGCGATTCATTTTGCAACACCCCGTTCATATAGAATCGAAGCATGCTGTCCACAGGGCTCTCGCTGTTGTAATCCAGCACTCCAGCCGCATGGTACCATTGACCCGGAACTATCTGCTCTTTGACGAAAAGCCTTATTTCCTTTGCACCCTGGAAGCTGACAAAATTCAAAACCTGATCCTTGGCTGTCCTGAACGACCATGAGAACTGGCCGCCATTTGGCCACTCATTGCCACCTAAATACTGAAAGCCAAAAGCATTACCTGCAGGATTCAATCCTTTGGTCATGAATACAAACTCGACGGTCATGCTGCTCATCGGGAATGGCTGGACTCCATCAACGGCCTCAACCAGGTCCACAACCAAGCCTTCGACCCTGCGTCCGGACTGAACCGACAAAGCTTGTTTTCCAAGGGGCAGACCTTTAACGGCAGTAGCTCCCACACCTTCCATCGCCACGATCTCCGGGCCATCGGTAGCCTTGCCATCGGCGTCCCTGCCAAACTTTTTTACAACAACCTTGGTTCCTTCCGGTACGGTATCGCTGCCGGAAAGAATATACTCTTCCGTCAGCACACCCAAAGCGGCGCTCTCAAAATTGAGCAATACGACTGGTTGCGGTCCCTTTGCGCCGCCTCCTGACAAAGAAGCACACCCTGAAATGAGCATTGTCGAGGCCAGTACAGCCATCAACAATACAGGGATAATCGCTTTATTCTCCTTCATCCATATCCTCCTTGTAAAAGTTGCGTCTTATTGTACATTGATGTACGGACCTTTTGCAAGAAATATTTGACTTGTTTGAACCATGCAGTGTAGTATTGGGATCAATCGCGATAAAGGAGCATGTCATGAACAATCGTATCCGGATATTCGGCGCTATGCTGTTGCTTTCAAGCGCTTTTGTGGCAGCCACTGCATTGCCCAGCGCATCTGGCCCAACAATAAAGGAAGCCTTCGTCGACGCCATGAGCCCACACTATGAAATTTGGGGTGCAGCCGACCCTTTCAACCGGGTCGAGGCCTTCAAGGGTGTACTCGAGCTGGAAGGTTCGGAAGGGTACGAAGGTTTTGGCATATAAGATGGCAGCGAGATCTGCGTCTGGTTTGTCAATCAATACCTCATAAAAGGCAGTCCCTGGGATGAAGGTGACTTTGTACGCGCGCAGTTCAACAGTACCGACAACAAGGTAGCCCTGCAAGAGACCAGCCCCCAGCAACGAGGCATGGGCAACCTTCTTGTCGAGAGTCTGAACGTCTTTTCCATGGGCAAGAAATTCCATGTAGACTTCATCGTGGATGCATCAACCGTCTCTGTTCTGATAGACGGAGTCGAGAAGGCAAAAAGCCCACACCATCTCAAGGTTACCACCGGATACGTCCACTTGCACGACTGGCACAGCCTTACGGGTGAAATTGACTACATCTCCAATTTTTCAATAAACCTGTAAGCAAATATGGGCTGACCGGATATCAATCTGGACAGCCCATCTCATACACCGTAGTTCCAGCGCCAGAGGTATTGCCTGCCGACAGCATTACCTTTGATTCTTCAATGAAGCATGCTGAAAATCTGATACTCAAAAGCTGACCACAAACCTTCGGGCTCAAACCGCAGATTTATACGCGACTTTCCACGGGTAAACGCGGGAGGGACCAGAAACTCGACATCGGCAAAAAGTGCTCCCGGTGCGCTACCCGGACCCGGGCTGAGCCAGACTCCCGCTTCCTGCCCGTCGACGAATACGCGTGCGCTTTGGTTGGCCAACGCATAATCTATTGTCCGCCTGAGGAGTACACCGGCATTATTTGCGTCTACGGAAGCCGAGAATCCTGAAGCGCCGGAGACTATGCCCTTACGGTTTTCAGTATTTTTACTTCCGGATCCAAGCCACTGCGCTGACAAGTCCTGAACCCTGGAATCCTCCGCGAAGAAAACATGACCAGCCGCATCGAGTGCATCGGACGGAACCAACCTGTCGCTCAAGCCAAGAGCGCTGGATTCTGCCTCGTACCAGAAAACCGTAGACACATAATAACCAGCTTCATCGTTGACGCGCCCATGCTCCATCGTGAAACGCGCTGACTGGCCAAAGGGAATGGCATCGGGCAACAAGAAACGGTACTGGAAGGTATGATCGCCCCTGTCGTCAATGTGATGTGCCGGATTGCCATGTAATTCTCGGGTAAAAGTACCCTGGTCGTAGTACCAGCCGCCATTGAAAAAATCCTCGGTACCCGTGCCATGGAGCTGGGGGGAACGGCTGCCGTCAAGAAATATCCTGTCGTCGCCTTCCAGTATAGCCCGGTCGGGTTTGGTCCCCACGGATTCAAGAACAAGGCCAACGATCTTGCCCGCCTTGCCCGATACATCAAGAAGAACCGCATCCTCACCCATGACCAGAGGGCCAGAATCCTTGCTGGCTACCCTGAACCTTCCCATAGCTCTGCTTGCCAACATACCGGCGACAGCGGGATCGGACACCCATTGTACCGACGCTTCCAGGTTTTCAAATGTTGCCTCACCACGATTTTCAAGGTTTACCCTGAAACCGCGGATAAAAGGCATGGGAAAGCGGTTTTCAAGTTTAAGCTTATCATCAAGTACGGATACCTTTACCGGCACTGAATCAACGCGCTCTCCAAGAGCCGTGCCAGCAAAAAAGCCGGACAGCGGAGCTTCAACAGAGGCAGTGCTTTCGCCATCAAAATAAATACTTATCCAACAAGTAGATAGAGGCGAACCTTCAAGCTTGCTACCATTGGTGGCGGAAGCAGCTGGCAGGTTAATCGATACCGACTGGATCAGCCCGCTTCCTTCCACCTTGAGCAGTTCCTTCTTGATCCCCGCGCCTAGAATTCGTGCGTTACCATGTGCCCTGGATTGTGTTCCAGTTGGGACATACGATTTCAACGAGCGGTTTCTGGCTTCAAGATCAACGTATTGGCGGTAGCTCAGCTGATAATAAAATGGCGGAACCATCCGCGGAGCCTGGATGCCCAGGTAGGCATCAAAATCCCATGGCACGTAGCTGAAGTAGCCGCCTGAACTACTCAGGCGGTCACCTACCAAAGGAGCGCGGGCAGCATCATCGCCTGCTGAAAAAAGGCTGGCAACCGGTAAACGCTTTTCATCGGCCGGGCTGTAACGGAGTATGATATCGGTAGGGTCTTTCCATCCGGTCATCCAGAAGCGCACCACACGGCCCGTTCCCGTAGCCTCGAAGAGGGTAAGCAGACGGGTTACCTTGTCATAACGGGTAAAGCTCCAGCGGCTGTCGCCATCGGCGTTGCCACCGCTCTTGTCAAAAGAGGAAATCTGGTATGCCCGCACACCAGGAAGCATCATCGGGGCTGCTGACAGGTCTATGACATCCAGAGCAGCCAGGGCAGCCGGGATGCAGGACACTATGAACAACGTGAGCGTTACAGCCCGGCAACCTCGTCCCGACATCAGATTACCTCCAGATCATCGCGCGAAGGCAGCACCGGGAACGAAGCGTGGGGTTCGTTCTGGTACCAGAAGGCTGTCGAGGCAATGTCGTCCTGACCGGCGTGGAACCGGCTGTCCGAGCGCCAGCCAAGATCCTGGATGGTAACGCGAAAGTCCTTCTGGAACACTACAGGATCCATGACATGCCAGCGATACATGCCAAAGCGCTGGTTGGCCTTATATAACCCATCAGGCTTTATTACCTGGTGCATACCCAGCCAGGGGGTCGAATACGTACCATACTCCCCGGCTGGAAATTCCCAGTTCCATGCGCCGCCAAAATAGTCTTCCGTACCTGTTCCGCAATACGTCGGGTAGTCGGTATCGCCATCAAGGTACATTTTAACCTCGCCCTCACCCCACCAGAAGTTGCTGTTGACCTGCCATGCAAGATATACGCCGGCAAAATGACCCCAGCCCCGTACTCCGTCCAGAATTGTATGCACTTCCTTGTAAGGAACAGGATTGCTGCGGCGCCACTGGGCGTGGAACCTTCCCGAATCAGCGGGCACCGGACCCATTGAAAAATCAAACTGGAAAAAAACCGG
>JFJP01018776.1_pt1 | contig 19077 bp, 11 predicted proteins | sample 431651 | NCBI WGS metagenome assembly JFJP01 (sample SAMN02602958, study PRJNA72255) | Microbial mat metagenome, whole genome shotgun sequencing project. | biome: fresh water; feature: sink hole; material: water; isolation source: purple microbial (photo- and chemosynthetic) mats found in...
CAAAAGACCTGGAACAGCAAAACCGCGAATTGGACGCGCAGAAGAACGAATTGAATGCCCAGGCCATGGAACTGACCCAGCAGAACGCGGAGTTGGAGGCTCACAAAGGGCAGTTGGCCGAAGCCTCCCGCCAGAAGACCAGCTTCATTTCCAACATGAGCCATGAACTGCGCACCCCCCTCAATTCCGTGATCGCCCTTTCCGGCGTGCTGAACCGGCGGCTGGCCGGGCAGATTCCCGACGAGGAGTACAGCTACCTTGAAGTGATCGAGCGCAACGGAAAGCAACTGCTGGCGTTGATCAACGATATCCTGGACCTGTCGCGCATTGAAGCCGGGCGCGAAGAGCTTGAGATCGCCCAGTTCGAGCCCGGCCATCTGGTGGCGGAAGTGGTTGCGAGTATCAACCCTCTGGCCCGCCAGAAGAACATTGAACTGGCATACACTCCCGCTCCAGGGCTTGCCCCCATGCGCAGCGATGCGGGCAAGATCCGGCATATCCTGCAAAACCTGCTGGGTAACGCGGTCAAGTTCACGGATGCGGGGCGCGCGGAAATCTGCGCCCGACAAACGGGGGCTGAGATCCAGATTACCGTCCGCGATACCGGGATTGGGATTGCGCAAGACCAGCTCGCGCTGATCTTCGATGAGTTCAAGCAGGCCGACGGCAGCAATTCGCGCCGGTTCGGCGGGACCGGGCTGGGCCTGACGATCGCCAGGAAATACGCCCGCCTGCTGGGCGGAGAGATCACCGTCGAGAGCGTCCTGGGCCAGGGTTCGGTCTTTACGCTCCGCCTGCCGCTGCACCTGGACGAGGACTTCAAGGTCATGAGTGAGGCGAATGAAAGTCATGCCCGGCCAAGGGTGCCGCCCGTTTCATCCGGTGCCGCTTCAGACTCCGAGCAGAAAACCCTGCTGGTGGTCGAAGACAGCGAACCGGCCGTCATCCAGTTGCAGGATATCTTTGCCGCGCCGGCCTACCGCATTCTGGTGGCTCGCAACGGACACGAAGCACTGGAGCTCTTCCAGCATACCCTACCCGATGCGATCCTGCTCGACCTGATGATGCCCGGCATGGATGGGTTTGAACTGCTGAAAACCGTGCGCAATGTCGAGCGCACCGCCCATCTGCCGGTGCTGATCCTGACCGCCAAGGCCATCACCAAGGAGGAACTGAGATTCCTGAAGAGCAACCATGTGCACCAACTGATCCAGAAGGGCGATATCAACCGCGCGGAATTGCTGGATGCGGTGGCTGGCCTGTTCAGGCCGGCCACGGCAAAGGCGACCAAGCCGAAACCCAGTCGCCAGACCATTGAGGGGAAACCGCGGTTGCTGGTGGTGGAAGACAATCCGGATAATATGCTGACGGTGAAAGCCCTGATGGCCGGTGACTTCACGGTTATCGAAGCCACCGACGGCCTGGCCGCCGTCCAGCAGGCTAGAAAACACCAACCGCACCTGATCCTGATGGATATCGCCCTGCCCGTGATCGATGGCATCCAGGCGTTCAAGCAGATCCGCCAGGATACCGCTTGCCAGGGCATTCCGGTGATCGCCCTCACCGCCAGTGCCATGACCAGCGACCGTGAAGCCATCCTGGCGTATGGCTTTGACGGCTATATTCCCAAGCCGATCGACCATCAGGAGTTTATGCACACGATCCGGGAGGTGCTGTATGGAGAATAGGAAGCTCAAGATCCTCGCCATTGACGATAACCAAGACAATTTGATCAGCCTCAAGGCCTTGATCAGGGAAGCATTCCCGCAGGCGCTCATGCTGACGGCCACGGATGCCGGCAAAGGGATCGAACAGGCACAGGTGGAAAACCCGGACGCGATCCTGCTGGATGTGGTCATGCCGGGGATGGATGGCTTCGAGGCCTGCCAACAGCTCAAAGCCAACCCGCTGACCCGGCATATCCCGGTGGTGTTCCTGACGGCGATCAAGGGGGATAGGGAAGCCCGCATCCGCGCGCTCGAAGTGGGCGCCGAGGCCTTCCTCTCCAAGCCGATCGATGAAGTCGAGTTGACCGCGCAAATCCGGGCGATGCAGAAGATCAAGGCGGCGAGTGAACACGAACGGGCCGAAAAAGTGAACCTGACCGATTTAGTGGCGGTAAAGACCCGCGAGCTTGAGCTGGCCCATACGTCCGCCCTGAACCTGCTCGAAGACTTGAGGAAAGAGAACGAAGCCAGAAGGGAAAGCGAGGAGCGTTTCCAGTCGCTCTACAACAATATCACAATAGGACTTTATCGCACTTTTCCCGATGGGAAAATTATTTTGGCTAATCCCTGCTTGATTAAAATGCTTGGCTATTCATCATTTGAGGAACTTGCTGAAAGAGATCTTGAAAAAGATGGTTTCGAACCTTCTTATGAACGAAAGCATTTTCTTGAACAAATAAGTAAAGAAGGTGAAGTTATAGGTTTTGAATCCGCATGGGTTAGTAAACACAGAAAACCCATTTTTATCCGTGAAAACGCAATAGCCATACGCGATGCTAACGGAAATATTTTATACTACGATGGAACGGTTGAAGACATCACCGCGCGCAAGCTGGCGGAGGATGCCCAACGGGAGACCTCCCTGCGGCTTCAGGAATCCGTTCGCGCCGCCAATGTCGGCCTGTGGGACTGGGACCTGGCCACCCATTGCGTCCACTACTCGTCCGAATGGAAACGCCAAATTGGCTACGCTGATGCGGAGCTTGGCGATGCGTTCGAGGAGTGGGAGTGCCGTGTGCATCCCGAGGACCTGGCCCCGACGCTGGAGAGGGTCCGGGAAGCGATCGCCGGAGACAATCGGCGTTACCAGGCGGAGTTTCGTTTTCGCCACAAAGACGGTTCGTATCGATGGATTGTCGCGCAGTGCTCCGTGTTACGAGACGAAAACGGCAAGGCGGTCCGTGTGGTCGGTTCCCACATCGATCTCACAGAGTCCAAGCACATGGAAGAAGCCCTGCGCGAGAGCGAGGCGCATCTCCGCCTCCTCTTTGAAAACCTGCCATCCGGCGTCGTGGTCCACGCCGCCGACACCGTAGTGCTGTTCGCCAATCCCGAAGCATTGCGGCTCCTGGGCCTGACATTGGAGCAGATGCGTGGCAAGACCGCGACCGACCCCGCCTGGTGTTTCCTGCGCGAAGACGGCGGGTCGCTGGCTCTTGAGGACTATCCGGTCAACCGGGTGCGTTCCTCGGGGAAGACGTTAGCAGGCCAGATCATCGGCATTCGCCTGCCAGGCCAGGCCGAGCCCAACTGGGTGCAGTTCAGTGCCTATACTCAACTCGACGCGAGCGGCCAGATCAGCCAAGTGATCGTTGCCTTCACCGACATCACCGAGCGCAAGCGGGCCGAGGCCAAGATCGAGCAGGAAGGCATGCTCAGCAACACGATTATCGACAGTATTCCCGGCACCTTCTACCTGCTCGATGAGCACGGGCACTACGTGCGCTGGAACCCCTATCAACGCGAAGTAATCATTGGCAAGCCGCAGGATCAGATCGCGGGTATGAGTGCGGTCGAGACCATCCACCCGGAAGACAGGGACCTTATCCAGGCGAGAATCGCGAATGTATTGCGGGACGGCAAGGAGGAGACCGTGGTGGGCCGGGTGCTGCTGCATGGCGGGCCGGCCTTTATCTGGATGATGATAACGGGCCGGCGCATGATGATCGAGGGGCGGCCGTTCCTGGTGGGCACCGGTATCGACATCTCCGAACGGAAGCAGGCGGAAGCGGCAGTGCTGCGGAGCGAGGCATTGCAGGGGAAAATGATTTCCAATATCGGGGATGTGATTGTCATTATTGATGCAAACGGAATCAACCGTTACAAAAGCAAGAATATTGAGAAATTCTTTGGTTGGAAGCCGGAGGAGGTTGTCGGCCAGAGTGCCCTCGCCAATGTCCATACCGATGATTTGAACGCGGTACAAGCTTTCATTACAAACCTTCTGAAAACCCCTGATGCCACCGGTGATATTGAAGTCCGATACCGCTGTAAAGACGGACGTTACAAATGGATCAGCTTCACCGGCTGCAATCTAATGCATGATCCTGATATTAACGGTATTCTCGGAAATTATCATGACATCACCGAGCGCAAGCGTGCGGAGGCGGAACGCCAGCGGCTGAGTATGGCCATGGAGCAGGCTAATGATGCCGTGGTCGTCACGGATCACGAGGGCGCGATCCAGTACGTCAATCCGGCTTTTGAGAAAGTCACCGGCTACACGCGGCAGGAGTCACTCGGGATGAACCCGAGCTTCATCAAGAGCGGCAAGCAGGATGCGGCGTTCTATCGTCGGATGTGGGCAATGCTGGCCGCTGGCGAGACGTGGAGCGGTCACATGATCAACAAGCGTAAGGATGGAACGCTCTACGAGGAGGACGCGAGCATTTCGCCTATCCGTGACGCCTTGGGCAATATCGTCAACTTCGTCGCCGTCAAGCGCGATGTCACCCACGAGATCCAGCTCGAAGAACAGCTCCAGCAAGCCCAGAAGATGGAATCGGTGGGCCGCCTGGCGGGGGGCGTGGCGCACGATTTCAATAATCTGCTCATGGGCATCATGGGCTTCACCGATTTGTGCCGGGATATGATCGAGCCCGGCCATCCGATGCGGGAGTACCTTGACGAAATCACGAGTTCTGCCCAACGGTCGGCCGAGATCACCCGGCAGCTCCTGGCCTTCGCCCGCAAGCAGACCATCGCCCCGATTGCCCTGGACCTCAATGACGCCGTAGTTGGCATGCTCAAGCTGTTGCTGCGGCTGATTGGCGAGGATATCAAGCTGACCTGGAAGCCCGGTGCAGACCTGCGTCCGGTAAAACTCGACCCGTCGCAGCTGGACCAGATCCTTGCCAACCTGTGCGTCAACGCGCGGGATGCCATTGGCGGCGTCGGCGAAGTCGTCCTGGAAACCGGAAGCACATCCATCGATGCGGAATACTGTGCCATTCACCCGGAAGCCATCCCCGGCATGTATGCCATCCTGGCGGTCAGCGACAATGGTTGCGGCATGGACAAGGCGACACTGGCGCAGATATTCGAGCCGTTCTTCACTACCAAGGGTGTCGGCAAAGGCACCGGCCTGGGGTTGGCCACGGTGTACGGTATCGTCAAGCAGAACAATGGTTTCGTCAACGTCTATAGTGAACCCGGCAAGGGCACGACGTTCAGGATCCATCTGCCCATGATTTCGGACGAGAACGTGGCGACAACCGTCACCAGCAAGCCAGCAGCGCCTAGAGGACAGTGGGAGACCATCCTGCTGGTGGAGGACGACGCCTCGGTGCGCACGACCTGCGGACTTTTCCTGTTAGCCAGCAACTACAAAGTGCTTACCGCGGAAAGCCCGGAACAAGCCCTCGTGATTGCCGGACGGACCACAGGCGACATCCAGCTATTGCTGACCGACGTAGTCATGCCCGGAATGGACGGACGCCAGTTGGCGAAGCGTATCCGCGAGGACAGGCCAGACATCAAGGTGCTGTTCATGTCCGGTTACACGGCCGACGTGATTGCACGACGCGGCGTGCTGGACGAGGGCGTGCAGTTCATCTCGAAGCCATTCAGTCACGACGACCTCACTCGCAAACTGCGGCAGGTGCTGGATACTGAAGGATCGTGGTGATGCGTAAGAGTTTGACGGCAATGGCATATTCTGGGTTAATGGGAACGCCTATTGCATAACCCTATAACCGCAGGCCAACCATGCATCCTGACTTCATATCAATCGGTCCTTTGATGATTCATACCTATGGTGTGATGATGGCCCTGGGATTCCTGGCTGGACTGGGTAACTGGATTCTGCTGGGGCGGCGTGAAGGCCATTCCGCGCAGTTCTGCACCGACCTGATGTTCTGGGTCATCGTCTCCGGCATCGTCGGCGCGCGCACGGCCTACGTCCTGGAGAACTGGGCGGTCTATGCCGCCGATCCGCTCTCGGTCATCCGGGTGGATCAAGGCGGCCTGATCTTCTATGGCGGTTTTGTCGCCGCCGCAGCATCCGTGGTGGTTTTCGGGCGCCGCCACAAGGTGCCGCTGGCCAACCTTTTCGACTTTGTCGTGACGTCGGTTCCGCTGTCGCATGCCCTGGGACGGGTAGGGTGTTTTCTCAACGGATGCTGTTTCGGTAGTTGCACCACGGCCGCACCGCATGTCCAGTTCCCGCAGCACTCGATTCCCTGGTATAGCCAGCTCCGGTCGGGGGTTATCGATACCCATGCGGCATGGAGCAAGCCGGTGCATCCGGTGCAGCTTTATGAAGCGGCATTCAATATCCTGGTCTACGGCGCGGTCGTCTGGCTATTCCGGCGGAAAATGCGTCCAGGAATGGTCTCGGGCGTCTACCTGGTGCTTTACGCGATCGGGCGGTTCTCGCTGGAATTCATGCGCGGCGACCGCGGCGACCGCCTGGCGGTGCAACAGCTTTCCATCGGTCAGTTCGTCAGCCTCATCGTGCTGCTGGCAGGACTCGTGATACTGGCTGTGCTGCAATATATTCACCACAAAGAGCGCAAAGACTGATGCTCGGGTGGGGAGGGAACTACGGAATACACGGAACACACGGAAATGAGTAACTTCGCGTACGTATGTAACCAAGGATATATTTGGCCACAAAAGGCACATAAAACACAAAAAATGCAGCAATTATGTTTTGTTCTTTTTGTTCTTTTTGTGGCTATCAATTACGGTGCTTAGCATTATGATTGTTTCCGTGTATTCTGTGTATTCCGTAGTAAAAAACGGTTTTAAGTAGTGAAGTTATAGGCAACAGTATGCTTGAGGCGGGGGAAACACTTGTATTCGTATCGGATGCGCACGAAGCGGCTGATCGCCTTGACCAGTGGCTGGCCGAGCGGATACCGGAGTGGTCCCGTACCCGTATCCAGGCATTGATTCGCGAGGGGTGCGTGGAAGCGGAAGGGCGTTGCGACTGGCGCCCGCGCGACCGTGTGCTTGCAGGGGCGGAGTACCGCGTACGGCTGCCTGCTCCGACTCCGGTTGACGTGCTGCCTGAGGATATTTCACTCGATGTGTTGCATGAAGATAACGATCTGATCGTGATCAACAAGCCACCCGGACTGGTGGTGCATCCGGCGCCGGGCCATGCTGACGGCACCTTGGTCAATGCCCTGCTCTTCAAGTGCGACGATCTCCAGGGGGTAGGGGGAGAGCAGCGCCCCGGCATCATCCACCGGCTTGATCGCGACACCAGCGGGGTGATGGTTGTTGCCAAGAACCAGTCAGCCATGGATTCGCTGGCCGCGCAATTCCAAGACCGGCGGGTTAACAAGGTTTATGTGGCGGTGGTCGTCGGCATCCCGTGCCCTGCTGCCGGACGGATCGAGACGCTGATCGGCAGAAGCGCCACCGACCGCAAGAAAATGAGCGCCACTCCATCGCGGGGGAAGACGGCTATCACCAACTACCGGGTGGCCGAAGCCCTTGAAGGGTTTGCGCTTGTGCGTCTTATAATCGAAACCGGCCGTACGCACCAGATCCGCGTGCAGATGGCCCATATCGGCTATCCGGTGGCCGGAGACAGCGTCTACGGCGGCAGCCGGAAACGACTCTGGCAGGAGGCGGGTGGCTGTGAGCGGCAGATGCTGCATGCAGAGACGCTTTCGTTCCTTCACCCTTCAAGTGGAGAACGTGTCGAATACACCGCGCCGATGCCAGCGGACATGCGCGATTTCATTGCCCGTCTGCGGGGTGGCCGTTCAATTTCTTGACGCGGGTTTCGCAGGCATGATAGAAACAGTATCGAAATTTCTGCACGGGGGATACCATGGATGAAGTAACGCTTGAGAATCTGTCAAAAACGTCGCGGGATTCTTTCAATCGCGGGTTTACCGCCCTTGAACGCGGCAACATCGACTACGCGATCGAGATGCTCACGGCTTGTGTAGAGGAATCCCCTCGCTTCGTGCGGGCTTGGAAATTCCTGCGGGCGGCCGAGGTGAAGCGCGCCCGTAAAAAGGCCGTCAGCAATTTGACCCGCAGTATCGATACCGGTGTCAAGATGCCCACTTATCTCAGTGCCATGACCCTGCTCAAGTCGGGCAAGCACCAGGCCGCCATGATGCTGGCGGAGAAGCTGCTGCGCGATTACCCCGAGAATCCGAAGTACGCCAAGCTGTTTGCGGAGGCGGCTGCGGCCTTTGAACTGCCCGAAGTGGCCATACTCACACTGGAAACCGTACGCGACAGCAATCCCGATGATATTTCCGTATTGAGCTGGCTCGGTGTGCTTTACCAGAAGTCAGGCCGTATGCGCTCTGCGCGCGAATGCTTCGAACGGTTGTGCGAGATCAGCCCGAACGATCCGTCCGCGCTCAAGCAGCTCAAGGACGTGTTGGCTCTGGACAGCATGTCCAACGATGGATGGGAGAAGAATGCCGACAAGGGCGGCACGTTCCGCGACATGCTCAAGGACAGCGAGGAAGCGGCCTTGCTCGAGCAGGGGGCCAAATCGGCCAAGAGCGACACCGGACTGGAGACCCTGATCGCGGACATGAAGCAGAAGGTGGAAGCCGAGCCGAACAACATCAACTACCGGCGCGGCCTGGCCAATATGTACCTTCAGAAGCGTGCGTTCGAGGAGGCCATCACGATCCTGGAGGAGGCCGTCGCCCTGAACCCGGGTGATCCCGAGCTTGAACGAACCCTGGGCAACGCCCGCGCACGGTTCTTCGAGAGCCGGATCGAGGAGCGGCGCCAGAAGGGCGACGAGGCGGGTGCCGTTGAACTGGAGAATGAGCTTCTGCAGTTCAGGTTCGACGATCTGCAAAGCAAGGTCGAGCGCTACCCGAACGATCTGCAATTACGGTATGACTGGGGTGTCATGCTTTATGAGAACGACTATATCAACGAGGCGATACAGCAGTTCCAGCTGGCGCAGCGCAGCGCCAAGAACCGTGTGCTGTCCCTCTATTACATGGGCATCTGCTTCCGGGCAAAGAAACAGTACGACATTGCCTGCCGCCAGCTTGAGACGGCACTGACAAGCCTGCCCATCATGGACGCGAACAAAAAGAAGGTGCTTTACGAACTCGGAGAGATTTCAGGGCTGATGGGAGATGCCAAGAAGGCGGCGGACTACTTCATGCAGATCTACCAGTCTGACATTGCCTACCTCGATGTGGCGACACGGATCGAGGAATTCTACCAACAGGAACCGACAGCGGAGTGAACGCGATGCAGGCTGCACAATTGACGGGAATCAGGACCTTGGCGATCAATTCGATTCCCGCACCGGTAATCCGGTCAGCCGGGGATGTGCTCGTGAGTATCCGGGCGGTAGGCATCTGCGGGTCGGATGTGCATAATTACGTCGAGGGCGGTATCGGCGCGCGCAAGCTGGTGTATCCATTCATTCCGGGCCACGAGGCGGCCGGCGAGGTCACCGCGGTCGCTGATGGCGTAACCATGGTCAGGCCGGGGGACCGTGTCATGGTCGAGCCGGCGATGCATTGCGGCTTGTGCGACCAATGCCAGGCTGGACGTTACAACACCTGCCGCCACATCCAGTTTCTCAGCTCCGCCGGTGAGTTACAGGGATGCATGTGCGAGCAGATCGTCGTCCCGGAACAAAATTGTTTCCGGATCCCCGATGGCATGTCGTATGAGGAGGCGGCCGTGGCTGAACCGCTTTCAATCGCGATCTATTCCGTGCGCCAATCGATTGCGCTCTCGCCCGCGACGCCGGTGGCGATCCTGGGCGCAGGCCCGATCGGCTTGTGTACGCTATCAGCGGCTCGCGAGGCCGGTGCCGAACGCGTCTACGTGACCGATCGGATTCCCGAACGCTTGCGAATGGCGGAGATGATGGGGGCATGCTTTACCGGCAGTCCTGACGATCCTCGTCTTGAGGCGCGAATGCAGGAGGCGGAACCACTGGGCTTCCCGGTCGTGTTTGAGTGCTGCGGCCAGCAGGAGGCACTGGACCAGGGCACGCGGCTGCTGCGTCCCGGCGGCAAACTGGTTGTCACCGGCATTCCCGAGGGAAGCCGCATCTCGCTCTCCATTGACCTTCTGCGTCGCAACGAGTTGACCGTCTATAACGTGCGCCGCCAGAACCAGTGCGTGGGTCCCGCGCTGGATATGATCGCCACCGGCAAGGTGGACATCTCGCCCCTGATCACCCATCGAGTCCCGCTGGCGAATGCCAAGAACGCGTTCGATACCGTTGCCGCCTATGCCGACGGGGTCATCAAGGCCATGGTCATCAACGCCTGATGAAAAAATCATGTTGAAAAGCGTTTGGCGTTTGGCGGTGCTTGTGGCATACTGCCTCGCATGAATGATGGAAATAGTCAGATGTCCCACACCTGCGCAAGGCAAAACCTAGTCGATTACGGCCACCGCGTTGCGGTGGATGGCCTTTGCGCTGGCACGGGAGGAAACATCAGCGCCAGGGAAGGGGATGTGGTCTGGATGAAACCGGCCGGGTTCGCCATGGACGAGCTGACCGTTGAAAACCTCTGCGGGCTGCGGATGGATGGATCCCGCATCGCCGGCAACCATGCACCGACTTCTGAATACCGTCTCCATCTGGCGGTCTACCTCGTGCGTCCAGACGTGCAAGCGGTCTTCCATACGCACCCGCCATGGCTAACCGGTGTCATCAGCGCCGGCATGCCATTCCGCCTGCTGACAACTGAATCGGTTGGTTATCTCGGACGGGTCATACACCTCCCTTATGTTCGTCCCCAATCCGAGGAACTAGCCAGGCAAGTGGGCGATGCCGCCCGTGATCATGACACGCTGCTGCTTCCCAACCACGGGATCGTGACGATGGGGGGCAGTGCGCGCGAGGCGTTCCATCGATCAGCGGTTGCCGAGGATACCGCCAAAAGCATCATTGCCGCCGGAATCATCGGAAAACCGCAATATCTTAGTGATCTGCAAATCACGGAAATTTTAGGCAAGCCGACCACCCGTGGAGCCGGGCGAAAATGAATGGGTAACTGGAGAAAAATCGAATCGAACGCCCAACACCCAACGCCCAACGCCCAAGTTGGGGAGCATTTCCTTGGATTGTTGGGCGTTGGATGTTGGGCGTTGGGCGTTGAAATGAATTGAAGTTATAGGTAAGTTATAGACAAGCCCGCCGCCCACTGGGGTGGGCAAAAACGAGGTAGGTAACTTCATAAGGAGATCGGTGGACGATTACGGGCGACGATTACGGATTACGAAGGCTTCGCCATATGCATTCCCATGCGCAGCGGCTCGCGAGGACGCTCGCCCTCCAGATGTCGAGCGTCCTCGCGAGCCTGCGGAGCATGAGCATCGTTAACCGTTCTCGTCGCCGTTCTCGTTAACCGAAAAGTGCGACAAAAATGACCAAGTTATAGGCATGCGAAAGAGGAAATATGTATACACCGGTTTCAAACAAGATAGATTTTCCTGCGATGGAATCCGACATGCTTGCCTACTGGGAGCAAGAGCAGGTTTTCAAGAAGAGTCTGGATCAGCGCCAGGGTTCCCCCGAGTACGTGTTCTATGATGGCCCGCCGTTTGCCACGGGACTGCCGCATTACGGCCATTTGCTGGCTGGCACGATCAAGGATATCGTGCCTCGCTATCATACGATGCGCGGCCATTATGTCGCCCGGCGGTTCGGCTGGGACTGCCATGGCCTGCCGATCGAGGCCCTGGCGCAGGAGGCTCTTGGACTGGCGGGGGCTCCCGCCATCGTCGAGGCCGGCGTGGCCGTGTTCAATGAGCAATGCCGTTCGATGGTTTCCACTTATGTGCAGGAATGGCGAAAGACCGTTACCCGGATGGGGCGCTGGGTTGACTTCGATAATGACTACAAGACCATGGACAAGACCTTCATGGAATCCATCTGGTGGGTGTTCTCGGAACTCTGGAAGCAGGGTCGGATCTACCGTGCGCACCGGATCATGCCTTACAGTTGGAAACTCAATACCCCGCTTTCCAACTTCGAGGCCGGACGCAACTACCAGGATGTTCAGGATCCGTCGATCACCGTGCGCGTAAAGCTCGTGGATTTCGATATACCCGGTGCCTTCGCGCTTGTCTGGACGACCACCCCGTGGACGCTGCCTGCCAATCTTGCCATCTGCGTCGGCCCGGAAATCGATTATGTGGCCGTGCGGGACAAGGACAGCGGCGAGGTGTATGTGCTGGCGCAGGCCCGCCTGAATACCTATTACCCGAAAGCGGACCAGTACGAGATCCTGAAGACCATGAAGGGCACGGATATCAAGGGATGCTCCTACGAGCCGCTTTTCGACTATTTCGCGACCACCCCCGGCGCGTTCACAGTCCTTGCCGATCCGTTCGTGAGCACGGCGGACGGCTCCGGCATCGTGCACATGGCTCCCGCCTACGGGGAGGACGATTACCGCGTCTGCACGGAGGCAGACATCCCGCTGGTCGAGCCGCTGGATGTCGATTGCAAGTTCACCTCCCAGGTGCCCGACTATGCAGGCGTGTTCTGCAAGGATGCCGACAAGGCCATCATCAAGCGGCTCAAGGACGAGGGACGCCTGGTCCACCAGTCCACCATCCAGCACAGCTACCCGTTCTGCGAACGTACCGACACACCGCTGATCTACAGGGCGATCGACGCCTGGTATGTGCGGGTTGAGGATTTACATGACGAGCTGCTGGCCAATAATGCACAAGTGCACTGGATGCCGGGACATGTCGGCGAGAAACGCTTCGCGAACTGGCTGGCGGACGCGAAGGACTGGAACATCAGCCGCAACCGCTTCTGGGGATCCTGTATACCGGTATGGATCAACGAGAACGACCCGCAGGACACGCTTTGCATCTCGTCGGTTGCCGAGCTTGAGCGCCTGTCGGGGCAGGAGGTGCCCGACCTGCACAAGCATGTGCTTGACAGCATCACCATCACAAAGGACGGACGAACCTATCGAAGGACGCCCGAGGTTCTCGACTGCTGGTTCGAATCAGGGGCCATGCCGTACGCCCAGCAGCACTACCCCTTTGAGAACAAGGCCCATTTCGAGGCCAACTTCCCGGCGCATTTCATTGCCGAGGGTCTCGACCAGACGCGCGGCTGGTTCTATACCCTCATGGTGCTGTCCACGGCCCTTTTCAAGAAGCCGGCCTTCCGGAATGTTGTCGTGAACGGACTGGTGCTTGCCGAGAACGGGCTCAAGATGAGCAAACGGCTCAAGAATTATCCCGATCCGATGCATATCATCAACGCCTATGGCGCCGATGCGCTACGTCTCTACATGATCAACTCCCCGGTCGTGAAGGCCGAGAGCCTGCGTTTCTCGGAAGAGGGGGTCAAGCACGCCATGCGGCATTTGCTGATCCCGTTGTGGAACTCCTACAGCTTCTTTGTAACGTATGCCCGTATCGACCGGTGGACAGCTTCGGGAATTCGTGCCGACGCGCCGAAAGACAACCGCCTGGATCAATGGATCCGAAGTTCGCTCGAGACGCTGATCGCGGATGTCACCGACGCCATGGATGCTTACGACCTGCAGCGCGCGGTGCGCCCGTTTGTCCGTTTCATCGAGGACCTGACCAACTGGTACATCCGGCGCAGCCGACGCCGTTTCTGGAAATCGCAGGACGATGCCGACAAGGCGGATGCATACGAGACGCTATACACCGTACTGATCCAGCTTGCCAAGGTGGCCGCCCCGTTCATCCCGTTCATGAGCGAGGCCATCTATCGCAACCTTCGTACCGATGACATGCCGGAGTCTGTCCACCTTTGCGATTTCCCGACGGCTGACGCCTCCAATCGAAATCCCGATCTGGAATCGGAAATGCAGACCGTGATGACCATTGTACAGATGGGGCGGCAGCTCAGGGCGGATCACAACCTGAAAGTGCGCCAGCCGCTGGCCGTGCTGCATATTGTCTCGCGGAATCAGGACCTGATCGCGAAGCTCAGGCATTCCATCGACGTCATCGAGGATGAGTTGAATGTCAAATCGCTGGTATTCGGTCATAACGATACCGACTTGGCTGACCTGGGTGCCAAGGCCGATTTCCGGCGATTGGGTCCGAAGTGCGGCAAGCACATGAAGGCCGTTGCGGATCGCATCGCCAGTCTGGATCATGCCGGTATCGTTGAATTGGTGAACGGCGGTCATCTCGATCTGGAGAATGGGGCAGGGGAGACGGTGGTCATTCGAGCGGAGGATCTCGTGATCGAGCGCACGCCAAAGGCCGGACTGGTGGTGGCGACGGAAGGCGACCTGGTTGTCGCGCTGGAAACCAAGCTCGACGAGGCCCTGATCAATGAAGGTCATGCGCGCGAGTTTACCAGCAAGATACAGAACATGCGCAAGACCACCGAGCTGGAAGTCACCCAGCGGATCGCCATCCGCGTTCGCATCCCAAACGAGCTCAGGCTGGCATTGGATGCGCACCGCGAGGAAATCTGCCGGGAAGTGCTGGCGGTTGAGTTTACCATCGACGACACCATGCTGGATTCCGAAGGCGAAACCGTGGATATCAACGGCAACGATTGTCGAATTTCAATACAGGCGGCGGTGGTAGATTAGCCACAAAAGGCACATAAATCACAAAAGAAATGCAGCATGTCTTGTGTCTTTTGTGCATTTTGTAGCTATCACTTGCGGCTTGTAGCTGAGTAAGCACTTGTAGCTGGGGTCGGTGACCCCGGCGGTGCATGGATTAGCAAACGGGAGAGAGGCTTCGCCACGCACCTTCTCAAGCGCGCCGGGGTCACCGACCCCGGCTACAAGCCTCTCTCGGTGGCATTATGTTCGGCGGGCGGGCGGGGCGCCACGACCTACTGGCTTGTGGTCGGAAATCGGACTTGAGCATAGGGCAAAACGGAATTGAAGTTATAAGCTGCAAGGGGAGGGGAATTGAATAATAACAAGGTTCATCAGATCAACCATCCGCTGCTGGCCCACTCGCTGACGATCCTGCGCGCGCAGGAGACCGCGACGGCCGAATTCCGTCGCCATGCCGGGATTGCCTCGACAGTGATGCTGATCGAGGCGACCCGTCATCTTGGCGTGGACGCGAAGTCGATCCAGACGCCATTGGCAGCGACAACCGGCAGTCAACTCGCTGGCAGGCTTGTGGTTGTTCCTGTGCTTCGCGCCGGGCTGGCAATGCTGGCGGCCGCACAGGAACTGCTGGCTGACGCACCCGTTGGCTTTCTGGGGCTGGAGCGTGACGAGACAACCGCTATTGCGCGAGAGTATTATCAGAAGTTCCCGGGAGGAACGCTTTCAGGCAGCACCGTGCTGATCCTCGATCCGATGCTGGCAACGGGGGGATCCCTGGCGGACACGATCACCGCTGTCCAGACGCGCGGAGGACGCGATGTCGTGCTTGTCTGTATCGTTGCCGCCCCGGAAGGAATCATGCGTATCACAACCGAATTTCCTGATGTGTCGTTATTCACAGCCAGCGTGGATAGTCATCTGGATGAGCGGAAATATATTGTTCCAGGGCTTGGAGACTTCGGTGACCGGTATTTCGGCACCTAGGTTGTCATAGTATCGAAAATCCGTTTTCTCAAGCGTCAATATCAACATATGGCGTAATGCATTGTCCATGATTTTACATAAGATATATTATGCGACGTAATATAGATATAGGAGAGAATGCTGAAAACATCTGAAAAACAAGATTGCATTCCTCTCGCTGGCGTCTACAATGACACAAACGCATTGTTGATGCCGTACTGATGCTGACAGACACCTCCACGCAAAGGAGATGAGTGCGATGAATGTACTAGTTCTGGATGACGATGAGGACCTGAGCAGCGCGCTCCGCGACATCCTGTTGATGCGCAATCTGAATGTGGATTGTGCTACTTCAGCTCCCGACGCCATTGAGAAAATGGATGGCAAGCACTACGACGTTGTGCTCGTTGACTATGTCATGCCTCAACATGATGGCGTCTGGTTCATGAACAATGCCAAATTCCCGCGCACAACCAAGGTACTTCTGATGACGGGCCACATTGAACGCAAGGTCATCAACAAGATGTTTGACCTTGGCGTATGTGGCTACATCATCAAGCCGTTTGACGAGGAGGAATTGCTGCGCAACCTGGCTTTTTTCCTGCCTGGCAAGTTCAATGACCGATCGGGCAATACGCCTGACATGCCTTGACGCGTACAAACCGTCTCTCGGGCCATATCAGACACGAAAGCATCCCACCGTACACGCAACCGGTGTCCAACCCGATGATATGCTCACGGTTCAGCCCGCCGAGCGCGGCCCAATGACCGAAGACAACCAGCGATTGACCGGTATAGAAATCAAACCAGGGCGGATGAGTACTGTTGAATAAGTCCTTGCCAGCACCATCCCAGGTGCGGATGCTCACAAGAGTCCAGGGATCCGTGGCGCGCGGATGAACCCCCGGCACCAGCCCGGCATGAACCAGCATGAGCCCCGGCTCCTCAATCCAAAACGGCCACTGCCGCACGGACGAAGCAAAGGCGTCCAACTCCCCGTCGAAGTCTCGATGCAGATCGTCGATATATTTCTGATGGCGGTTCGCTTCCCCATCCAGGATTTTCAACATGCTCAGCTCGTGATTACCAACTATGGAAATCCCTTTAACCGACTGGAACAGATCCCATACGCCCTTGGAACTCGGGCCCTTGTTGATCAGGTCTCCCAGGAAGATCAGTCGGTCGCACTGGGGATTCGCGTCAACTTCGCGAAGCAGCATCGCCAATTCGCGGTAGCAGCCATGCACATCACCGATGATGATTGTCCGCTGCGCGGTCATGAGTCGGCGAGCGCCCGCTTGAAGACTGATCGTATCGCATCCAGCCGGTAGGGTTTCTTAAGGAAATGCGGTTCCCTGATACCCGAGACCAAAGCCACATCCTCGATCTTGTTGTAACCGCTTGAGAGCACGATTGGAATGGTGCTGTTGAAGTCGCGAATCGCGTTAAACGCTTCCACCCCGCCCATTTCCGGCATCGTCAGATCCAGCAGGATCGCCTTCAGCCGATTCCCCTCACGCCGGGCCGCCGCAACCGCCTCTCGCCCATTATCAACGCTGATCACGTCGAACCCGATGGATTCGAGCATCAGCGTGGCGACTTCACGCACGGTTTCCTCGTCGTCAGCGAGCAGGACTGTCCCCTCCCCCCTCCAGTTCCCGCCGGTCGCATCCAAGTGTAAATAGGGTGTCAGTGCCTTGTCGGTGACCGGCAAATAAACGGTAAAGACAGCACCATGTCCGGGCGACGATTGGATCGCGATGGTACCATGGTGGCTGCGCACGATTCCCAGCGCCGCCGCCAGGCCGAGTCCGTGACCGGCAAATTTCGTTGTGAAGAAGGGATCGAATATCTTGGTGATCGTGTTTTCATCCATGCCGATCCCCGTATCGGCAATACGCACATAGGCGTATTCCCCGCTCTCCAGTGCCAAGCCTCCCGTGACGGTATTCTCGAACGCCTCGGAGGTCAGAGTCGCCTTCCCGGTCTTGATCGTGATTGTGCCCGGCCTGTTCTCCAGCGCATCCGATGCATTGACAATCATGTTCATCAATACCTGCCGGATCTGGGTCGGATCGCATTCCACAGGAGGCAGTGCCCGGTCGAGATCGACATGCAGTACGGCCTTCTTTGTGATCGACACTTTCAGGAGACCGCCAAGATCCTCAACCACATCCGAAAGGTTGACCACTTCGAGCAGGAACTTGCCTTCGCCCGAATAGGCCAGAAGCTGATTGGCAAGCTCCGCCGCCCGCTGCGCCGAGGAAACCACTTCCTCGATGTGCCTTTGCACAGCCGTCTTGTCGCCGCTCCGGTTCAGTGCAAGATCCGCGTGGCCCAGCATGCCCATCAGCAGGTTGTTGAAATCATGCGCGATCCCGCCCGCCAGAACACCGAGGCTTTCAAGCTTCTGCGATTGCTGCATCTGCAGCTCGATCTTGCGGCGTTCGCGCTCGGCAGACTCCTGCTCGGTGATATCGAGAGAGAGCCCGCCGATCATGCACGCGCTTTGATCGGAAGCGGGAATCGGGAACTTGATGGTCAACAGCGAGCGCTCACCGTGCTTGTCGTTCATCCGTGTGATGTAGCGGACCGCCTTCTGATCGGCCAACACCTGTGCGTCCGTCTGGGCGAACTGCTTTGCCAGTTCCGGATCATGCAGTTCGGCATCCGTCTTGCCCAGGCAGTCCGCTATATTCCAGCCCAGTGCCCGCTCGTAATTGCTGTTGAGATATACACGCCGTCCGCTGGAGTCCTTGATGAAGGCAAAACCGGGAAGATATCGCATGAATAGATCAAACCGTTCCTCGCTATGCCGCAGCGCATCCTCGATGTTGCATCGCTCCGTAATGTCCCGCATCAGGATCACGGCACCCTGATGATAGCGGATTGTCCCGGTAATCACCTCAAGCGGGAAGGTACCTCCGTCGATCCGTTTACCGGTCGCGTATCCAACATGAAAACCAAACCGTTCGAGGCGGTTTGCAATTTCACCTTTTTCCCCGCGTAAACGCCGATCAAAGTACAACACATCAGTCTTCTTTCCGATCAGGTCCTTTTCCCCGAGGCCGAACATGGTCTCTACCTGCCCGCTGCACATCGTGATAACCCGTTCGCGATTGATCACCACCAGGGAATCAGGGCTGATGCTCATCAGCACGTGCTCAAGCTCGCATTGCGCAAGCAGCGCCTCGCGCCAGCGGCGATAGGCAATCCACAACAACCCCAGCAACCAGAAGAACAAGCCATTCATCAGGAACAGGGCAACCGGGAATTGCGTGTAGACGACAAAGAAAGCGTGAAGAGCGGGCAACATCTCGGATGTCATCCGGTAGGCCGACAGCACCATGATAATGCCGATCGCGATCCACAATTGTACGGTTTCTCGTTTAGCATCCGTGAGTTTTGCTACCATACGACCCTTCCATGCCTCGAATACCCTGTTCCATCTGCTACCGGCATCATATCCTTAAGCCACGAAGCGGTCAACGTGAATATCACTACGTGAATAACACGGGCGCATCTGCGAATCGTTGCAACTCTTAGAGGAGAATAGCTAATGTGGAATATTTCATAATCCTAATCCTAATCGTAATCCTAATCGA
>JFJP01034756.1_pt1 | contig 19073 bp, 17 predicted proteins | sample 431651 | NCBI WGS metagenome assembly JFJP01 (sample SAMN02602958, study PRJNA72255) | Microbial mat metagenome, whole genome shotgun sequencing project. | biome: fresh water; feature: sink hole; material: water; isolation source: purple microbial (photo- and chemosynthetic) mats found in...
GCATCATGCGCGTGCCGGTCTCAGTCGTGGAGACGGCACAGGATCTCAGGCAGACCATAGCCATGTACCGGGAAACCGACCTGATTCTGGTCGATACGATAGGCAAGAGTCCCAGGGATGCGGTCAGGCTGGCAGAGATGCAGCAGATACTCGACGCGTGCGGGCCCTCCGCCGAAGTCTACCTCTCTGTAGCCGCAACGACCAAAACCCAGGATATGCTCGATATCTTCAGGCAGTTCGAGCCATTCCGGTATCGTGGGGTCGTCGTGACCAAGATGGATGAAACGGGAAGGGTAGGCAATGTATTGTCCGCGTTGGCAGAGACTGACAAGGCTGTTGCATGGGTGACAGACGGCCAGAAGGTTCCCCAGGATATATCACCGGCCCATCCCCTGCGATTTCTCATGAATCTCGAAGGTTTCAGGCCAAATCGACCGAAACTAGAAGCAAGGTACGGGGCAGTTTCGCGTTGAGAAGGGCTTCATTGCCGGTACCGCTGATCCAGAATCCGTGGAGTTGTTGATATGGAAGACCAGGCGCAGAAACTTCGTGAATTGATGAATGCCAAGCCCCAGGGGCAGCAGTCTGCCAAGAAGACCCGCGTCATAACCGTCGCAAGCGGCAAGGGTGGTGTGGGCAAGACAAATCTGTCGGTCAATCTGGCTATCGCATATGCCCGCATTGGCAAGCGTGTCATGGTGATGGATGCCGACCTCGGCCTGGCAAATGTCAACATCATGCTCAACATGATACCCAAATACAACCTGTATCATGTGATACGCAAGCAGAAGACGATGAAGGAAATCATACTGGACACTGAATACGGTATCCAGATACTCGCTGGTGCATCTGGTTTTTCCAAAATCGCAAACCTGAACGAGGAAGAACGTCAGAACTTCATCACCGAGTTGTATGCACTTACGAATGTAGACATCATCATCATCGATACGAGTGCAGGTGTTTCCAACAATGTATTGTCCTTTGTCGCCGCAGCTGATGACGCCATCATCATAACGACACCCGAACCTACAGCCATTACGGATGCCTACGGAATCATAAAGATCATAGCCACCGAAGTGGAAAATCTGAACATAGGCCTCAAACTGGTTGTAAACCGTGTCAAGAATGTAACAGAAGGCCGCAAGGTTGCTGAACGGATAATCAATATTTCCGGTCAGTTCCTCAATCTCAAAGTAGAGTACCTCGGGTGTATTTATGAGGATCCGATAGTCCAGCAGTCTGTGCTCAAGCAAAAACCATTCATAGTCCAGGATCCAAAATCAAAAGCCGCAATATCGGTACAACACTTGGTCAGCCGGATAGAGAAGACAGATTTTGTCGATGACAGGGGAATCGGACGGTTAATCAAGAAGATGTTCGCCAAGGAATAACCTGAATATTTCCTGCCAAGCCAAACCTTGACGAGACAAGGGCTTATGCCTTAATCTTGCAGGCTATGGGAGGGTACTGAGACGGTGGACTCGAGTATTCGCGCGTCCGCCTTTGCGCGTGCCCTTTGGTACGCTTCTTCTTCGTGCACTTCTGTCTGGTCTGGGATTTGCGTGCTTGTTCTTTGGTTCCTTGTGGTTGCTGAAACGTTTTCTTCCTGATTTGTTTGACGAAACGGCCCACCCACAGGAACTCAACACAGACAGTACTCCTGGTTCGGTTGTAGATATTGTTTTGCCTGGAGGAGAAGAGGACAGACTCGATGCTGCGACTCAGGCGGATGGGCTTCGCGTAAATGATGCGCCCTCGTTCATGCCTGGAATCAGCGCACAGTCAGTAGAGTCCGGAGAACTTGCGCGCGAGGTTGCAGATCTGCGTGCGGATGCTCTGGTCTCCAATGACCCTGCTGATTCAGCTTCACAAGGTTCCATAGCGCCCAGACCTTCGGTCGCTCTTGACGAGCTTGATACGTTACCGGATCTTGACGGTTTTAGTGATTCGTTTTCTGATGGACAACCCGGCGGTTCAGTTCCGTCTGATGCTTCTGGTGGATCGCCGGCTGGCGATGCATCCAGATTCATGGGTGTCTCTGACTCGATGCCGACGGCTGGTTCGCCTGACCGGGGAAAAGACCCTGTGGTACTGGCTAAAGCTGTTCAGACTTTACTGCGTAGAGACCAGAAAGGGCAATAATATATGAATCATTCCCTGCTGGAACATCACAGCGAAGAAGAACTCTGGGCCGCCTACAAGCGGAACAAAGATCCCCTCATTCGTGAATCGTTCATAAAACAGTATGCTCCCCTGGTCAAGTATGTGGCAGGCAAAGTCGCTGCCAACATGCCAGCCTCAGTAGAATTCGACGACCTCGTTGGCTTCGGAGTTTTTGGCCTCATAGATGCCATCGATAAATTTGATCCCGACAAGAACGTCAAATTCAAGACGTATGCCGTTACCCGCATACGAGGTGCGATTTTTGATGAATTGCGCAGCATTGACTGGGTTCCCAGGTCTGTCAGGCAGAAGACAAAAGAAATAGAAGAAGCCATTGTGGCCACGGAGGCCAAGCTGGGGCGTCCGGCTACCGATCAGGAAATAGCCGGCTGCCTTGGAATGAACGAAGACGAGTTTGCCAAGACCATGCTCAAAATTTCGAGCACGTCGGTACTTTCATTGAACGATATCTGGTATTCAGCAGACGATGCGGAACATATGACCATCGGGGACAGCATAGAAAGCCCCACGAGCCTCAGTCCGGATGCAATAATAGAGCGGGATGAAATCAGGCGGGTCGTTGTCCAGGCAATCCAGGAATTGCCGGAAAAGGAAAAAAAGGTTCTTGTCCTCTACTATTATGAAGAGTTGACGCTCAAGGAAATTGGCAAGGTGCTTGAAGTTACCGAGTCCAGGATCAGTCAGCTGCATACCAAAGCCATTCTCAGGTTACGGGCCAAGCTGACTCATTATCGCAAGGGTATAGTCTAAATGGCTGCACGCATAGGTTTTGATGCTGTTCGTGAACTTATGCGCCGGTACCTTGACGAAGATGGTGACAAGCGGTCAATTACCGCAGAAGGCGCTACTATAGAAGAGGCTCTGAAGAATGCTGCTGTCCAGCTGGATTGCCCTGTCATCCGGCTGGAATACGATATCCTGGAGAAAGGCGCTCCAGGCATCATGGGGCTGGGCAGCAAGCGCTGGAAAATCAGTGCCTATGAGGCGGCTGTCAAGAAAAAGGTTGAAGAGGAACATGACGAATCCTTTGATCAGGGACTCGATCTTCCTGTCGAGCTGAAGCCCCTGCAGTCCAACGTTGATGGCCGTGTGTATGTCAGGCTGGCATCAGATGGTGCCTTGCTCAAGGTAACGACTCCCCAGGGCAAGGGGAAACGCGCCACAGAAAAGCTATGTATCGAAAAACTGCACGCCCGGGCCATTCATAGCGTTGATGAAGCGCTCATAAAGGAGACCGTCAAAGCCGCTGCTTCGGAATGGGTTGTTGTTGGTTCGTTCAGTGCGAATCCCGCGGCCGATGCCCTCCTTACGGTAGAGCTGGGTTCCCAGGAGATGGAAGCTCGAGTGGTAATGACTCCGCCACAACCTGGTGGCTGCGATCTCTCCAGAGAAGTGATACTCGCATATCTGCGCAACAACAAGGTCGTGTTCGGTGTCATCGAGGAAGCTCTTCAGGGCCTCGAGGATGCGCCTCAGTATAAAGAGCCCATTCTTGTAGCCCAGGGACAAAAGCCTGTAAACGGCGACGATGCAAAAATACAGTTCCTGTTCGAGACTGACCGTACCAAACTCAATCTTGAGGAAAAAAATGGAAAGGTTGATTACAAGGAGCTCCATCTAGTGCAGAACGTTGTTGAAGGCCAGGCTTTGGCCAGGAAGGTTGCCGCCCAGCAGGGTATTGCCGGCCGCACCGTTACAGGAAAACTGCTACCCTCAAAAAATGGCAAGGACCTGCCGTTGCCGCTTGGCAAGAATGTCCATGCCAGTGATGACGGTCTGACCATCATTGCCGACGTCAATGGCGAGGCCACCTACATCAACAGCAAGATCAATGTAGAAACCGTGTATACCATCAATGGCGATGTAGACCTGAAGTCCGGCAACCAGTTCTTCCTGGGTACGATCGTAGTCATAGGAAATGTAGAAGATGGTTTCTCCGTTAAGGCTACGGGCAATATCGAGATACGCGGCAATGTGGGCAAGGCAGAAATCAGCGCAGAAGGCGATGTCATCGTCCACCAGGGGATAACAGGCAAGGGATCGGGAACCGTAACCGCGGGCAAGAATGTATGGGCAAAATTCATAGAAAACGCCCAGGTGACAGCCGGCGAAAATGTTGTTGTAACGACCAGCATAATCAACTCAGAGGTAACTGCAGAGAAGCGCATCGTATGCTCCGGTCAGAAGCACGCATCCATAATCGGTGGCCGTTACAGGGCTTGCGAAGAGATCAACGCAAAGTCAATCGGCTCACCAAGTGGTGGTGCCGAGACGATTCTGGAGGTCGGCAGCGATCCCAAGAGCCGGGCCAAGATGGACGAACTCGATGCCAAGCAGAAAATTCTGCAACGTCAGATCGATGAACTCGACAAGAATATCTTTACAATGAATGAAACCAAGCGCCAGCGTAAGACCCTGCCGGACGACAAGCAGGCAATACTCGACGAACTTGTCCACAGACACGACGAATTGACGGATGAAACGGCGTCCCTGAAAACTGAATTCGATTCAATCCAGACCTACTTGAACAATCTTAAGGTCAAAGGCAAAGTCAGTGTATCAGGTAAAATTTATCCGGGTACCGAGATCATAATCAGGGATACACACGAAAAAATTAAAAATGAGTATAAGGGTCTGACATTCTATCTTGAAAACATGATGGTCAAGACTACCAAGTATGAAGAACTCGATGATGAAATCCTGAAGAAAGGGCCCCCGGATGCCCATCAAGCCGATTGACCTGCAAACCCTTTTCGTCCAGCTCGCACAAGTTGGCAAACAGCAAGCCGCCGAAAAAGATGGTGCCCTGTTACACGTACATTTGCACAACAACCAGGTCAAGCGTCTTGCCGATGAGGCTGCCAAGGCCATCCAGCGTCCGCAGGATGATCAAATGGCAGCTGAATCGATCAACGACGAATCCGGATCAGGAACATCTGGTCACCCCGGCGAGAAAAAACGCGATGAAGAGAAATTGCCAGAAAAGGTCGTCGAGACTATCCGTGATCCAGCCCTCGGCGGCAATGTCGATATTTCAGGGTAACCCATGACATCCATACTTATCATCGCGGCACTGCAAATTCTGGTCTCGGTTTTCCTGATCCTCTGGACCCGGACCAGTGTGCGGCGCTTCCTCGGTTCGGATGAAGAGATCAACAGGGTCCGGCGGGAAATCGGCGCGCTCATTATCGAACTCGATTCCAGTGCCGATAGAAATGTGACAGTGCTCGAGGACAGATTGTCTGCTCTAAAGGAACTTCTCTCTGACGCTGACAAGCGTATTGCAGTGCTGGGCCAGGAACGATCACGGCGACTTCCGGATGACACCGTGTACGACCGGCTCGGACGTGTTGCCGAACCCAATCCGATACCGAAAGCTGAACCCCTTGTTCCGTTCATTCGCTTCTCTGAAAAACCCCTTCCGATAGAGGAACCGTTCGCCGATAAGGTAGTATCGCTTGCCCGAAGAGGGTTTTCCAGCGATATCATCGCGGCACGCCTCGGTGTTACCATGACGGAAGTGGACCTGGTCCTTTCCATGGAACGGGAGCGAGACGCCAGAACGAAGGAATGACCCAGTGCGCGGAGTGATAGGACTCGATTTTGGTACTACCAACACACTCTGTGCCTGGATGGATGGAGAGAATCCGATCATCGTTCCCAATGAAAGAGGAGAGCGCGCCACTCCATCTGTGGTGGCTGTTTCTGATTCCGGAGAAATTCTTGTCGGGTCGTCTGCCCGTAACCAGGCTCTGGCAGACCCGCATTCCGCGCTCTTTGGGGTAAAACGCCTGCTTGGCAAAGCCAGGACCGCCGAATTTGGTGGCAGTATCCATTCACCCGAGGATGCCGCAGCGGCCATCCTCTCCAAGGTCAAGCTCGATGCAGAACATTTCCTTGGCTTTGAGGTCGACAGCGCCGTTATTACGGTACCTGCGCGATTTGGCGATCCTCAACGTAGGGCTGTAAGGGCTGCAGCAAGTCGCGCCGGGCTCAAGGCAGAACGCATCATGAACGAACCCAGCGCGGCTGCCCTCGCCAGAGCCTGGGTGTCCGCAAAGGATGACCAGGATCGCCTCGTGCTCGTGTATGATTTTGGAGGTGGAACATTCGATGCGACTGTGCTACGGGCCAAGGGCGGATCGTGCTTTGTACTTTCCAGTGAAGGTGACGATACCCTGGGTGGTATGGATATCGACACTGCTTTGTACCGTGATTCTGCCGACCGTTTCAAGTCTGAGTTTGGCATAGACCCTGATGCAGATCCGTATCTTGCACGCTTGCTTGTCGACCTGTGCGAAAAGGCCAAGATCGAGCTTTCAACGCGTGATGAAGCAACTATTGCCGTACCCTTTCTACGCGGACCCGACGGGCTCGTGCACCCGAGTGTCAAGATCGACCGTCTCCGTTTCGAGCGTATTGCCGCGCCGTTCATAGACAGGAGCATGGCGCTCGTGCAACGCGTCCTCGGGTCGGCCGGTGTCAGGGCTTCCGATGTTGGCGCTTTGGTCCTCTCCGGTGGATCGAGCAGGATTCCGATGGCTAGACGGCTTCTTGGAGAGGCGATGGGGCGTGAAGCCGATCCACGCGTCAATCCCGATGAAATCGTAGCCCTCGGTGCGGCTGTCGAGGCCGCCAGGATTGAAGGACGCCTACATGGGCTCTCATTCACCGATGTCTGCTCCAGGACTTTCGGGCTTGAAATCGATGACGGTCGTTTTATACCCCTCATCAAGAAAAACGAACCGTTGCCGGCCGTTGGGCGCCAGCTCTTTACAACGGTAGAGGATTACCAGCGTTCGGTTGAACTCCATGTCATCCAGGGCGAAGATGCCAGGGCCGCCTCTGGTGTTTCAATCGGCAGATTCCTGCTGCCTGGCATCCGCAAAGCCCCCAAGGGAGACCCAAGGATTGCGGTGGAATTTACCATTGATGAAGGTGATATGCTCATTATACGCGCCAGAGACATGGATACGGGCGTAGAGCAATCGATAGCAGTTTTTGACGGGGGGCTCGACTCCAGGTCGCCCCAGGACAGAGTGCTCGCCCTGGCCCAGATAGCCCGGCGTGAATCCGCTGGCCTTACCGTCGATGCCGCACTATCCAAGGAACTTGAAGAAGTACTCGCCATGGTGCCGGAGTGTGCGGGCGACGATCAGAAAGCCGCAATGACAGCAACGTTGCTTGAAGGTCTTCTTTCAGAATTGTCGGCTCGATCGGCACTGACCGATGCTCTTCATGTTGATGCCTCCGAGTTGCGCTTTCCTGGTTCCGGCCTGCGGTCATCTACGGAGGTGCTGCGGTGAGCGACCGTGCCATGTATCTGGCACTCGGCCTTGAACCAGGTGCGCCTTCCGCTGAGCTCAAGCAGGCTTACCGCAATCTGAGCCTCAAACTGCATCCTGATGCGTCCAGGAATCCCCTTACGGCACGCCGATTCGACATGGTTGCCAGAGCCTACGCAACACTGTCTGTAAAGGAGCGGGAACAGCCCCGCGTGGCCGCAAATCTACTTGTCGAGAAGGAAAACGTCGACCTGTTCGCACTCGGTGCTGATCTGGCTGGCAATCCCGACTCTGATCGCAGGCAATCGGCTGCCAGAAGACTGGGCCTTTCGGGGAAGCGCAGTGCCTGGGTATTCCTCAGGAAGGGTTTGTACGACCAGGACCCGGCCGTGGTGGCATCCTGCGTAAGGGCGGCCGCGGTGCTGGGCCTGGCACAGGGGGCAGGGGAGATAGCCGGCGCTTATGACCGTGCGGGCGCGACCCTCCGCGATGCCATACTCGAAGCCGCCAAGGCAACCAGGGACGGGTTGTTTACAACGACGCTCGAGGCCGCAAAGAGCGATCCTGATCCACGCCGGAGGGTCGTTGCGTATTCCTTGCTCCAGGAACTACGTGCCTCAACCACACCGGCGGGCCAGTCATACCATGCGGAAGTATCCTGAACGATCTTTATTAACTTGAAGGTTCCAGACCGTAATCCTGGATCTTCTGGTACAGCGTCTTGCGGGCTATGCCGAGGATATCAGCGGTGCGGCTCTTGTTGCCGGCCTGGGCTGCAAGCGTATCGCGGATTATGATGCGCTCCGCATCGGCCAGACTCGATCCTGGTGGTACCCGGATGACGCTATCTTCCGCACCAGCGCGTACACCCGGGGGCAGGTCATCGATGGTGACCAGTCCTTCTGACGCCATGACAACTGCACTCTCTATGCAGTTCCGCAGTTCTCGTACATTTCCCGGCCATGAGTAGGCGTACAGTGCCGCCCGCGCCTTGGGATCAAAACCGATGATGGCCTTGCCGTTGTCGGAAGCGAATTCATGCAGGAATGAACCTGCGAGTAGCGGGATGTCATCCCTGCGTTCCCGCAGTGGCGGCACGTGGATGTTGACTACGTTGAGCCGGTAATACAGGTCTTCCCTGAACGTGCCGGCCGCTATTTCTTCTTTGAGATCCTTGTTCGTGGCAGCGACGACGCGGACATCGGATTCCAGTGTGTCCTCACCTCCGACGCGTTCGAAGCGTTTGTCCTGAAGTACCCGCAGTATCTTTATCTGGACGTTCTGGTTTATTTCACCTATTTCATCGAGGAACAGCGTACCTTCGTTTGCCAGTTCAAAGCGTCCCTTTTTTCTGGCTTGTGCTCCGGTAAACGAACCCTTCTCGTGGCCAAAGAGTTCACTCTCCAGAAGGGATTCTGCAAGGGCAGCGCAGTGTACCTTGATGAACGGTTTGTCCGCCCGTGGCGAGAGGTTGTGGATCGCATCAGCGACGAGTTCTTTTCCTACCCCCGATTCACCCGTTATAAGGACGCTGGCCTTGGTTGGAGCCACCCTCCTGACCAGTTCGAAAATTTGCTGGATAGCCGGGCTCTTGCCTACGATGCTTGAGACCCGCCGCTGTGTCTCCACTTCCTCGAGGAGTTCTTCGTTGCGCCTTGACAATTCCCGTCGTTCGAGTGCGCGCTTGACGAGTATTGACAGATGATCCAGGTTAACCGGTTTTGTTATGAAATCATACGCGCCATTGCGCATGGCATCCACGGCATCCTCAACAGTGCCGTGGCCGGTGAGTACGATGACGGGAACTGACGGATACCTCGACGCAACATGCTTGAGGAGTTCTCCGCCAGAGAGCCCCGGCATCCGGAGGTCTGTAATGACGAGGTCGATGTCTCCCCTGTCTGCGAGCAGGACGCCTTCCTTGCCGTCAGATGCAAGCGCTACATCGTAGCCGTCAAGCCGCAGGTATTCTCCAAGCCCTTCACGGATGTTTTTTTCGTCATCAACGACGAGTATCGTAAACCTCACTGGAACTCCTCGTCGACCTCTATCTGGTCGGCCTTGCAGTCTTCACCTTCAGGACACACACCAGTAATCATCCTGCGCTCCTTCTGCGGAATGGGCAGGGTTATGGTAAAGGTCGTGCCCTGGCCCGGTCTCGAGACGACCGCAATATCCCCGCCGTGTTCCTTTATAATCTTGTAGGTCAGTGTAAGCCCAAGCCCTGTCCCGTTTTCCTTGGTCGTGAAGTATGGTTCGAATATCTTTCCCAGCTTGTCTTCAGGAATGCCTGTTCCAGAATCAGCGACTGTTATTCTGAGTTCGTCACCTACAAGCTCTATTGCCAGTTTAAGTTTTCCGCCATCGGGCATGGCTGCTGTGGCATTCTTGACCAGGTTGAGCAATGCTTGTTTTATATAGCGTTTGTCGAAGGGTAGCAGTGGAATGTCCTTGCCGTATTCCATGGAAAGTACGATGCCTGAACTTTCAACTTCCACATGCATGAATTCCACTAGTTCCTTGAGGACTGCCACGATGTCGTCATTGATCGGCGCTATGTCCATGGGCCTTACGGCGAACAGGAAATCCACGACTATCCTGTTGAGGCGGTCGATCTCTTCAGTAACGATATCAAGATACCGGACCAGTGGTTCTTCTGTCTGGCTTTTTAATGATTTGCGCATGAGTTGTACATGGATGCTTATGGAGCCGAGAGGGTTTTTTATTTCATGTGCCACGCCTGCAGCCAGCGTTGTCAGAGAAGCCAGACTTTCAGCCCGGCGAAGCCTGGCTTCCTTGCGTCGTTTTTCAGTTGTCTCTTCGACATGTATCAGCGTGCCGCGGATTCGTTTCTCCCGCACAAGTGGTGTCACGCTGATCGCGAGGATGCGTGTGCCGGACTTTATGTCCAGCGCGAACTCCCTGTCTATTATAGATTCTTCACCGTTGAGGGCTGTATCAAAAAAAACCGCGAGTTCTTCATCACGGACGCTTTCCCACAAAGGAACATCAAACAACTCTGACTGTGTCAGCGGCAGGAGCCTTTCTGCTGATTTGTTGATGAGTATAGGGGCGTGATCCTCGTCACAGACGACAATCCCATCCATCATTGAATCGAGTACCGCGTCGAGCCGCTCGTTCTCGTCTGCCAGCACGCGGAGGAGCCCTCGTATGGATTCCTCGTTCATGCGTGAGACTTTCTCCATGGCTCGTTCCAGAAATTTCCTCACGAGTGCGGAACCCCGGTTTGATGGACGAAGGCGTCGGCAAGGCGTTCTGCAAGGGCAACTGGCTGCAGGTTGTATGACGAATATCGTATCAGCGCATCGCGGGCCAGAGTAGCGTACAGTTCGGCGATCCGCTGGGTCTCAATGCTGGTTCCGTTTTCACGGAGCAGGTTTGAAAAGGCTGAACCCGTGGCATCCAGGAAGGCCGGGAAGGTCCAGGCAGCCGCTTCATCATTGGATCCGAAATTCGCAGTTGCGGAGGCGGCAGCAGAAATGGCCGCCGTTATGGTCCTTCCGGACGATGCCAGCGCGGATAGGGGCGCATCCGTGAATGAACCTTGCCGCTGTTCTACCGCCGAGCTCAGAGCTGCTGCGAAGTTGCGGGCCAGCACTTCCATTTCACTGGATGAAGAAGATCTGAAGCGCGAGACATAATCCACCAGGTTATCAAGGCCGGTTTCCTTCTCTTTGAAAATGCGTTCTATCACCTTAGCCGCATCGTCTCCTGTCCGTTGCCCGAACCGGTAGCGGCGCACCCTGGAGAGTATTGTCGGGATCATTGCCTGCCGCCGGTTTGTGGTAAGCACGAAGACGGCATGTGCTGGTGGTTCTTCCAGGATCTTGAGCAGGGCGTTGCGCGATGAGTCGAGCATCCTGTCTGCGTGCTCGACGATGATTGTTTTTCGTTTGCCGTATGGAGCAAGGCGCGCCCAGAATTCCATGGCACGGATCTGGAATACCGGTGTAGCAGCAGGAAGCAGATCCTCCAGCTTGACACAGACGGATAAGAGCTTGGCCGCATCCTTCGCTGCCGCGGCGTCATCCAGACCGGTCGGTGAGCCAGACGCGGATACTGCGGTTGACCCGACGGGAGAACAGGCGTCAATCCCTTCGAGTACAGTGCGTACCAGAGGCAATGCCTTGGCCAGCCGGCCCTCTTCGCCTTCGTAGAGTTCGCGGTCAAAGCGCCGTACCAGTTTTCTGGCAGCACGTATAAAAAAATAACGGGAGGCAGTGCCAGGAGCACGCTCCATCATGGCTGCCCCTATGGCGAGTTCTTCGCGGAAAGATTTAGGACCCAGGAGCAGTATGTCCTGATGCACGAGCGTCCTGTGCCGGGCGCATTGAGCGCAGGCACAATTCCAGGCGGCGTCGCGCTCGCATGATAGCGCCCGGGCCAGTTCCAGCGCTGTGCTTAGTTTTGCAGAGAGTGGGGGGCCGTCAAAGAGCAGCGATCCCGGTAATTCACTTCTCTCCAGATCTGAATGAATCAGCGTGCAGGCTTCGTTTTGCCCCAGGATGTTCTCAAACACGCTTGCTATGCCCTTGCCGAACGGGCCAGGTATCTCGCGGTCTGAGTGGCTACAGGCAACCGTTCCGCCACCAGAGGCAGCAACCAGCGTGCCATGAAGCTTCCCTCGAGTATTGAACCAGCATCGACGAGCGGCTGGTACCTGAGTATCATTATGATGATTATGGAGATGATAAGACCTTCAACCGCTCCGAAGACCAGTCCGAAAATCCTGTCCAGAACATCGAGGTTCAGGTTTTCCAGGACGCTTCTCATAGACCGTTCAATTATCTTGACGATGACGAACACGAGGGCGAAAGCCGCGATGAAGCCAGCTACGATCTCGAAGCCGCCTAGTGGATACAAGCCGGATATCCATGCTCCGACAGGCCGGTAGAAGAAAATGCCTGAAAGCAGCCCACCAACCACGGCTGCCATGGTCAGCACCTCGCTGATGATACCCCTGAACCAGCAACGCAATGCAGCCAGTACGATGATTCCGAAGAGTACATAATCAAGTGTATTCATGGTGTCTGTTCCTTCTGTATGCGTGCCAGCATCAGGTTGGCAATCGCGGCCGCAGCATCAGGCCTGGCCGTCTTACGTGCGGTACTGGCCATCTCGTTTCTTTTTTCAATCGAGCCTGCCAACGGCAAAAGCGCCTTGAGCAAGGCCTCCGGAGTTGCGGCAGTTCCCGTCAGGCAGATTGCCGCACCAGCAGTTGCAAGCATTTCCGCATTGTCTACTTGATCACCACGGCTGCCCGATCCTGTCAGCGGTATGAAGATCATCGGTTTGCCCGCGGCCGCACCTTCCCACAGCGTGCCCGCTCCGGCCCTGCCGACTATGATATCGGCAGCGGCCAGTACGTCAGCCATCTCTCCCCGCACGAACTCGAACCCCTTGTAACCGGCATCCGCCGGCCTGCATGGGGCGTGCCCTGGCCCCGTCTGGTGTGCGACGCGCGCTAAACCATTCAGTCCAGGCAGGATTGCAGCAATCAGCTCGTTTACCTGCCGTGCTCCCTGACTGCCACCGAGCACCAGCACGACAGGCAGTCCAGCATCGAAGCCAAGCCATGCAAGCCCCTTGGCCCTGTCGCCTCTGCCGATGGCTGCCCGCACCGGATTGCCTGTCACGACGGCCTTTGTACGCTGGCCAGCGGGTAAATATTCCAGCGTTTTTTCCCAGCTGACCAGAATACGGTCGGCCCGCTTTGCGTTGAGTCTGGTCGCCAGCCCGGGCGTCAGGTCGGATTCATGTGTGAACACCGGGATTCCCAGCGACACGGCCGCCATGCAGGGCGGCACGCTTACATAACCGCCCTTTGAAAACACCAGCACAGGCGCAAGTTCAGACAGAAGCTTCCTGGCGGCATAGTATCCAGCCATGATCCTGAAAATGTCTGTAAGATTCCTGAATGACAGCGAGCGCCTGAGCTTGCCCGACGGTATTGAAAAAAATTCAATACCCGCAGCTTCGACGGCCGAGCGCTCGACTTCCTTTCCGGAACCAATCCAGACTATCCGCCCCTCCCAGTGCTCGCGCAGGCGTTCAATTACGGCGAGTCCCGGATATACATGCCCACCCGTGCCGCCACCCGTGAACGCTATGCACGCTCCACTCATAACGCGCCCAGGAGCCTTGCGTAAGCACCGAGCAGCGGATCCGATGGCCCATCTTTGGCCAGTACCGTGCTGGTCAGCTTTTTACCCAGTTGCACGCCTTCCTGGTCAAACGAGTTGATGTTCCAGGCAAAACCCTGGAACATCACCTTGTTTTCATAATGTGCCAGCAACGCGCCGAGCGCTGACGGATCAAGTTCATCGCCTACCAGCAGAGTAGACGGCCTGCCTCCGGGGAAACATTTGTTGGGATCGATATCATCCTTGCCTACAGCAAATGCAACGATCTGGGCGGTCAGGTTGGCGTTGAGCTTGCGGCGCGCCGTCGAACCCTCGAATTCCGGATCAAAGCCAGTCTGGTTCTTCCTGAAGCCAATGAACTGTAGCGGTATGATGTCGGTGCTCTGGTGGAGCAACTGGAAGAACGAATGCTGTCCATTTGTGCCGGGTTCGCCGAACACGGCAGGGCCACTGGGCACCCGAACAGCGTTTCCCTGCCGGTCTACGCGTTTGCCATTGGATTCCATGTCCAACTGTTGCAGATGTGCCGGAAACCGGGAGAGAGCCTGGGAGTAGGGCAGCACCGCCACGCTCGGCCTTCCAAGGATGTCCCTTTCGAATATACCCAGCATGGCATCCATCATCGCCGCGTTCTTGCGAAGGTCAGGTTCCAGAGCCAGTCTGTCTGCTTCTGCCGCACCATCAAGAATGGCCTTGAAGGTATCCGTGCCTAGCGCGATGGAGAGTATCACCCCGCCGACGGCACTGGTAGCGCTGTACCGGCCACCAATGTAATCGTCAATGTAGAATGAATCCAGATAACCCGGGTTCCTGGCTAGCGGACTAGACTCGCTTGTCACAGCGATGAGGTGCTTCGATGGATTCATTCCTGCCTTGGACAACCAGACCTTGACCAATGATTCGTTGGCCAGTGTCTCCTGGGTTGTGCCACTTTTTGATACGAGTATGAACAGGCTTGTCTCCGGTTCGAGGCCGGACAGTACACCATTTGCGTCGTCAGGATCGACGTTGCTTATGAATGATGCCCTGAGTGAGAGCCGTCCCCGTTCTCGAGCCCATTGCTCCAGTGCCAGATAGAGCGCCCGTGGTCCCAGGTCAGAGCCACCTATGCCAATCTGTACTACACGCTCGAAACGCCTGCCGGTAGTACCCTTGAGCGCCCCTGACCGCACTTTTTCCGCGAACGCATTGGCCCGTGCCTGTTCTGACTCGTAGAACGCACGATAGTCTCGTCCATCCTTTATTACTGGGCCACAGGGTGTTCCGCGTGCGATGTGATGGAGCACCATGCGGCGCTCGCCCGGGTTCATCACCTCACCCGTAGCTACAGCCCGATACTGACCCGGCAGATCCAGCGCGACAGCCATAGTGCCAAGTTCGGCCAGTGTGGCCTCGTCGGCATCCATGGCCGCGTAGGAGTAGTCCAGTCCACCGCCAGCAGGGATGGTCCGTTCGGCCACTCTGCCCGGATTCAGGACCTTCGCCAGTACCTCCGCCTTCCGGTTCTGTAATGACTGCCAGGTATCAAGCTCGTCGATGCGTTTCCATGGTTTCATTGAGAATCCTTCCATTGCAAGCGGCCCGTAAGGACCAAGGCTTTGTGTTTCATTTCGCTACGATGATAGTATGCTCAGTGCCCCGATTTTTCAATACGGACAACACCGCACAGCGCTTTGTATACGAAAAACAGAGATTCAGGTATACTTTAGCCACAGGAAATTCTGAATCGTTAAAAATTGATTGTGCAGGGGATCGTATGGCCAAACTTGTCACGTTTATAGAAAAGGAATTCTTGCTCACCCAGGTGATGAAGTCGGGAAGCCGTGTCGTCGTATACGGTTCAGGCAAGAGCCTTGATGGCAAACTCAAGTCGTTCGACAAGGAAAATTTGATCCTCAGCAGCAAACCGGCTGCTACAGGGGCATTCAAGCCCTGGGATGAAATTTCCGTATTCCTGTCATATCAAAGCCAGCGCGTCACCTTTCCCGGGAAAATACGTAAAATAACCGGCGGAGAACTTGTCATCTGCCTTCCGGAGAAATTGATAAAGGCTCCAAAGCGCAAGGCTGTCAGGGTTCCGCCTCCGCAAGACCTCAGGCTCGAATTCTTCATGCAGAATGAAAAAATCCGCATTGATTGTCCGGAATCCAGTGAATACTCCGAGCTCGATATGCCTGCCCTGAGCATAGGTTTTGATACTGCTTCGATTAACGGCTTGCTCCAGAGCTTCAAGGATCTCACCTCGACGATGTACTCCAGAAGCGGCATTGTCATGTTCAACAAGGGACGAAAGCCTGAAAGCATTGAGGAACGCCTCATCGCTGACATTGGCCGGACCTTGCTTGTACCCAGCATGCAGAGTGCCTTGCCCACTGTTGATCCGTATCCCGAGGGGCGCATCATAACGCAGTCGATGTCCGATGCCTTTGAAGGACCTTCCGTATTCCTGGAAGGCTCTGCCCTGGAACGCAGCAGGGCAGAAAAGATTGTTGAAGGCGTCATGTCTGAATTGTACTGCCCGGTTCTATACTATCAATACGTCGTCGGGTATGTATATCTGATGAACGATGACCAGAGAAAAACCTGCCTGGATTACCGTGCTGTCGATTTTGCCTGGGAATTTGCACATATACTTGCCCATAGTCTTAAAGTCAATAATTATTTCAGGCTGGACGAGAACTTCAAGCCTGACCCGTACAAACCCCAGGTTGTCGACCTCTCCGCCAGTGGCTGCCTGTTGTTGATGCCAAAAACTGTTTTCAAAGTCAAGCTCAAGCTCGGTTCCGTCCTCGACATCATTATTTCCCGGACTGATTCCGCAGCCTCGGTAGCTTTGAAAGGACGAGTAGCGAGGCGCTTTGATGACAAGGCAAACGAATACTACGGCGTTTCCTTCCTGAATGCCGAGCAGGATGTGTTCGCGGAACTGGGAAAGACCCTGTACGCTGACGATTCCAGTCGCTTTACCTGCGATGAAGCTACGCTTGAACTATGAACGGAGTACATGATGGTTGGTGATTTTTCTATCATCGGAAGGATCAAGCTGGCTTTCGAAGTAATGATGCACTGGGAGACACTCGTCACCCTCGGAGCGTTCATACTCTTGTGGTTGCTTATGAGCTACGTGGCCGATCCGTGGCGTAATTCCGGGCGGGCTCCGAAATCCCGCGCAGCCAGACCAGTCAGGAAGGCAGCGCCCAAAGCTGTCACTGAAGAACTCGGCGAGGATGACGATTTGCCCGACTGAGTTCTAGCCGGGTTTTCTTTCCAGTCATTATCCTGTCTTTCCATGGTTGTCTGCACCGAACATCGATCAAACCCGTAGCTATGGCCTGAAAAACCGCTTCCTCGACCTCGTCTGCCCGCCAGTTGCCCAGTGTACCGTACAATGCATCTATCCTTGAACCCGGTTTGCCTGCCAAAAACGCAGCCAGCTCCCTTGGCCTGAATCGCCGTGCATGCTTTTGGGCAACATCGTAGGCCTCCTTTGAACCTTCCCCCCTGGTAGTAGCTGAACCTTCGCAGACATCGCAACCGGAGCATGCGATGTCTGCAGTTGCATCCGATCCCAGCGCACGCAGCAGGAATGACCTGCGGCAGTCATAGCTGCCTGTTGCATAGTCATACATGGTCCGGGCCCTGGCCGCCATTATTCGGGACCTCCTGTCATCTGGCAAAGAGGCGTTGTTCCGTGCCGATTCAACCCTCAGGCCATAATCCTCGGGAACGGCCTTACGGAGCAGGAGCGCGTTGCACGGCTGGCCATCCCTGCCTGCCCGGCCGGATTCCTGCAGATAGGCTTCTACAGAAGAAGGCGGACCAAAATGGACCACCGTTTTTATATTTGGCTTATCCATGCCCATGCCGTATGCGCATGTTGAACAAAGAACACCATCATTTGAAGCCATGAACCATTGCTCCAGCGCGGTGCGCTCGGTTTTCTCAAGGCCGGCATGATAAAATCGGGTGTCCATACACGGGAACAATGCCCTCAGATCCTCGGCAAGGATTTCAACTCCCGATCTTGACGCTGTAAATATTATCATCGGCCTTTGCCTTGAAGAAGCGGCCATCCTTACGGCCCGCCTCATCGACAATGCTGGCTGGACCTCATACCGGATGTTGGGCCTGTCAGGCGCCCCGGCTATGAGTCGGTAAGTCCGGTCTCCAAACAGTACTTCAGTGACCCGATCCAGTATGGGCGGTGATGCTGTCGCGGTAAACGCGGTGATCACCCGGGGTGAAATTGCCTGTATCGAAGTGCCCAGTTCAAGATAGGCTGGCCTGAAACCATCACCCCACTCGGCTATGCAGTGCGCCTCGTCAATGACAAAATGGAACACCTTCGCGGCGGCGAGCACCTTGATTACGCTCGGTACGGCCAGTATTTCCGGGTTTGCGATGATTATGCGGGCCACACCCGACTCGATGGACTTGAACGCGGCCTCGCGTTCAGTTGCCGTCATTCCACCCCTGATGACCACCACTGCGATGCCCGTGGACGCCAGGCGGCGCTCCTGATCTGCCATCAGACCCAATAACGGGTACACCACGAGCGTCGGACCGGGGCACAGCGCCGCCGGCAACTGGAAGCATAGACTCTTGCCGGCACCGGTCGGCAAGATGACAACCTGGTTGACGGCCTCTCCGGAGTCTGCATACTCGATGGCGTCCATCACATTGGCCACCACGAGTCGCTGGTATGGGTATAGGTACTGGATTCCAAAACCCTCACGGGCGTATTCTGTTACGGGATCGGGAACGTCCATGCCTGGTTCACGCCGGCGCGCGCACTGGCGCTTTCGCTTGTTTCAACGTCCGGGTAGATAGTCCTCGGCTGAAGGGCATACAGAACCGAGCGGGCACGTACCGCAGAGGGGTTTCCTGGCCTTGCAGACGTGCTTGCCATGACGGTTCAGTGCATACGAGAACGCCGTCCACATGGTTTCCGGTAACGAAGCGCCTATCATCCGCTCGCTTCGAACCGGATCATCCGTAGGTGCAAGGCCGAGACGCCTGGCAGTCCGGAGCACGTGGGTATCAACGACGATGCCTGGTTTTCCGTAGCAGACGCTGACGACCAGATTTGCCGTCTTCCTGCCGACACCCGGGAGCCTCGTCAGTTGCTCTATCGAATCCGGTACTATTCCGTCAAATTCATCAATCAACATCCTTGAAGTCGCAATGATGTTGGCTGCTTTTGCCCTGAAGAATCCTGTCGTGTGCACGAGGAATTCAACCTCGGCCCGGGGTGCTCCAGAAAGCAGCAAAGGCGTGGGATACGCTGCAAACAGGGTTGGGGTTACCTTGTTCACTTGCTCATCCGTGCATTGCGCCGAAAGTATGACCGCGACAAGCAATTCGAAGCAGGAACCATACCGGAGGGCTGACCCCGCATCAGGCCAGATCGGGACGAGGGTATCGTAGAGCAGGCGGGCGC
>JFJP01038181.1_pt1 | contig 19067 bp, 9 predicted proteins | sample 431651 | NCBI WGS metagenome assembly JFJP01 (sample SAMN02602958, study PRJNA72255) | Microbial mat metagenome, whole genome shotgun sequencing project. | biome: fresh water; feature: sink hole; material: water; isolation source: purple microbial (photo- and chemosynthetic) mats found in...
TCCAAGCCGACTGGACAAGCTCGTTCACAAAATCTATTTTGAACGAACCCGATTTGCGCTTTTTTAATTACGATTCAGTTACCGGAGGCGAATACGAAATCAGTTACAGCGCATATCCTGCACCTGCGAGATTTTACAGAGATTTGAACGAAATTAATTTCGACAACAAAGCTAATTTTGCTTGGCAACTTCCAAAAATGAAACTCAAATTTGGTGCTAGTTATACGCTAAAAAGCAGAAATTCAGTTAGTACACAGTTCAACATTCTCTCGCAAGGTCTTCAATTTAATGGTAATATTGAAGAGTATTTGAGCGACCAAAACATAGGACAAAATGCTCAAAATGCAACTTATGGAACGTACTATCAAAACGATGAAATAACCGATAATTACAACAGTTACAATGCATTAGAGCACATTGCAGGCTTTTACGGACTTACCGAATTTCAGTTGAACGAAAACATTGATGTGCAAGCAGGTTTGCGTTATGAATACGATTATATTTCAATCGAAAATTTAGTGCAACCCTATCATTTCAAATATGTTGAAGCATCGAAAGCTTACAAATTAGATTTCTTGCCAGCCCTTAATGTTAATTATTTGTTGAGCAAAAATATGAATTTGCGTTTTGCCTATTCGCGCACGCTAGGTCGTCCGGCTTTCAGAGAAATAGCTCCTTATGCCTATTACGATTTTAAAGAAGCTTGGCGCGTAGTTGGAAACCCTGATTTAGAGCGCACTGTAATTGATAATATCGACCTTCGTTGGGAGAAATTTATGGAAAATGGACAGTTAATTTCGTTTAGCGCATTTGCAAAATATTTTACAAAACCCATCGAACTTATTGACGACCCACGTGCCGGAAATCCAGAATTGCATTACGTAAATGCCGACAACTCATTTCTTTATGGTATAGAACTCGAACTTAGAAAAAATCTTGATTTTATTGGGCTAAAAAACTTTATGTTGGGAGGTAATTTCACTTTCTTAAAATCGCAAGTGCGTTATGTAGAGGATTATGGAAGTTCAACTACTAGTTTAGCCGTGAATCGACCTATGTATGGGCAAGCACCTTGGGTTATAAATTTTTATCTCAATTATGACAATCAAGAATTAGGTTTAAATTCCAATTTGGCTTTCAACGTGGACGGAGCTAAGCTTGCAGTTGTTACAAAAGGTTCAACACCAGATGTTTACCAACAACCATTGCCTTTGTTGAATTACACAATTTCTAAAAAAATAGGAGCTAAATTTAGTCTAAAGGCTTCGATAGGAAATATTTTAGATGCAACTCACAAAAAATCATATACTTACGAAGATCAGCAATATGTTTTTCAAAAGCATCAGTTAGGACGAACATTTTCGCTAGCTATTAAATATCTGATTGAATAAAAAGAAAAAAGGTTAAAAAAACAATTTGTGTTGTCCGAGACCTCATGTTCTTGAAAATTAAATTTTCTTGGATATGAGGTTCTTTTATTTTAATACAAAAATATGAAAAAAGAAATTCAAATTTCGAGCAAAAATCTAAATACATTGTATTCCAAATTTTTAACTTTACTTTTATTTTTATCGCTTACCGTTGTTTTTATCACCGTTTTTAGTTTGATTTACGAAAACAAAAAAGAAGAATTATACACACTCAAGCAACGAAGCATTAATTTAAAAGCTCATTTTTATGCTGATAATTTGTTGATAAGCGATTTTTTTATTCATGATTTAATAAATCCAGATTTTTATGTATCAAAAAGAAGTCGCTACATCGAAGAGCATGATAGTTTATTCAAATTCTTAAATGCTGAAATTGAATATATTAGAACTAAAAATTCGCAAAATGCTTTTATTTCGCAGCACGAAAATAATTTACTTGCGCAAGAGCTAACAAATTATGAAACAATTTTCAACTCTATCGTTGAATTGAGTTTATTGCGTGGTTTTCAAGATTTTGGATACGAAGGGAAAATGCGCCAATATGCTCACACACTCGAAACTATCGAGGACTTTGAAAAATGGAAAGTGTTAATGCTTCGTCGCCACGAGAAAGATTATATCATTCGAATTCAAGCCAAATATATCGACTTACTGCAAAGCAAATCAAAGCTTTACATACAGCAAACCATCGAAAGTGATTTGCCACAAAAAAGCAAAGACACCATTGTAACCAACCTAAATTTATACCTCGAAAATTTCAACAAAATGGCTCATTTAGACTCTATTTTGGGCATTAAAACAAATTCAGGTTTAACTAAAAACTTTTTAGAAAGTAAAGCTAAAATTCAAAATTCAATCGATTTTATTGTAACCCAAATGGACAAATCTATCCATCAGTCGGCAATACGTTTGAAATTTTTGTTTGCTTTCATTTCTGGCTTGGTTGTATCTTTAAGTTTTATTTTTGGGCTTGTTTTTATCCGCTATTTGACTCGCCCAATTTCTAACTTATCAAAAAATATTCGGGCATTTGTGCAATCCGATTTTACCGATAATAATAATTTTAGCTACAAAACTAGAACCAAAGAAATAGTTGTTTTGCTAGAGAATTATTTTTCGATGAAAGAAGAAATTTTGTCGCTTTTAACTAATTTTCAGCGCAAGGTAAAAGAGCGAACAGAAGAGATAGAAACTCAAAAAGAAATGATTGAAAATCAAAAACTTAGAGTCGAAAAGGTAAATTCAGAAATGCTGTCGAGCATAAAATATGCCAAACGGATTCAAGAAGCTATTATGCCAAGCGAAAGTCTTTTAAATGAGTGCTTTAAATCTCATTTTGTGATTTATAAGCCGCGTGATATTGTGAGTGGTGATTTTTTGTGGTTTAAGCAAATTAAAACAAAGAAGAAAAACCTAAGGCTTTTAGCAATAGCCGATTGCACAGGGCATGGGGTTCCGGGGGCTTTAATGAGTATGCTAAGTGTAGCTTACCTCAATGAGATTGTTTTGCGTAAAGAAATTGCTCATGCTCACGAAGTTATGAACTTGTTACGCTCTCACATTATGAGTTATTTTCAATACGATGGATTAGATTTGGCTTTTGTTGTTATTGATGACAATGAAAAAACGCTCGAATTTGCAGGCGCAAATCGAAATCTTTTTATCAGAAGAAATGCCGAATTAATTAAATTAAAGGGGAATAGAATGCCAATTGGTCGTTTTCCCACTTCTAAAACCTTCGATAGTATTGTAATCGACTACAAAACAGATGATTATATATTTGCTTTTACCGATGGAATTACTGACCAATTAAGCCCTGAGGGACGAAAATTTAATACTAAAAACATAATTAAAAAACTGGAAACATTCAATTCGCTCAATGAATTAAATGCCGATATTGAATATTCGTTTAAGCATTGGCGTTCAAATAATAAGCAAACTGACGACATACTTGTTTTTGGTGCTGTTTTGTAACTTTCCCATTTTTATCTATTTTTGCGCGAAAATAATTTTACAATCATTATTTCGTAGAAAATTTAGAATATGAAAATAGTATTTATGGGTACGCCCGAGTTTGCTGTTGAAAGCTTAAAATCTATTGTCGAAAATGGGTTTGAAGTGGTTGGAGTAGTTACTATGCCCGATAAAAATGCTGGAAGAGGACAGAAATTGACAAAATCGGCTGTAAAAATCTATGCAGAAAGCCAAAATTTAAGAATTTTGCAGCCTTCGAACCTTAAAAGTGAAGAATTTTTGGCAGAACTGAAGAGTTTGAATGCCGATTTGCAAGTTGTTGTGGCTTTTAGAATGCTTCCCGAAGCAGTTTGGAATATGCCGCGACTTGGAACAATCAATCTTCATGCTTCCATTTTGCCAAATTACAGAGGTGCAGCTCCTATCAATTGGGCAATTATCAATGGCGAAAAAGTTACAGGAAACTCTACCTTTTTCCTTCAGCATGAGATAGATACAGGAAATATTATCTATAATGAAGAAATTGAAATTACCGAAACTGAAACTGCCGGAACACTTCACGATAAATTGATGTTTGCGGGTGCGAAGTTGCTTGCAAAAACCTTGAAAAGCATCGAATCAGGAAATTATCCTCAAATACCTCAAAGTGAAATAATTAAAAAAATAGGAGAGCCAAAACATGCACCGAAAATTTTTAAAGATGATTGTAAAATAAATTGGCAAATAAATATAGAAAAAATTTATAATTTTATAAGAGGTTTAAGTCCTTATCCTGCAGCTTTTTCAGAATTTAGAAACATTAATACAGGAGAAATTATTGGTTTTAAAATATTTGAAGCAGAAAAGCAAATCGAATCGCATGCCTTGGAATGTGGTAAGTTAATATCAGATAATAAAACTTACTTAAAAATAGCTGTTAATGAAGGATTTATAAAAATAAAACAACTTCAATTAGCTGGAAAAAAGAGCATGAAAACAGAGGATTTTTTGCGCGGAAATTCAATTTCTGACTTTGAAATTGCTTGATAACCAAAACTATATTAAATTTATGAAAAATAATCTGCTTTTGCTTTTCGCTATTTTTTACTTTTCATTTTCTTCATGCAAGTCTGATTTGGAGCATGAAAAGCAAAATCTGTTGGTAAAAGGTTTAGAGCAATCGTCTGCTTTTTCCGAAGATTTTTTGAACTTTTATTTTGAAAGTAATATTCAGCGAAGCGAAGCTGAATATCCTGATTATTACAGAATTGTAGCAAAAAACATGCGTTCGCTTTGGAATGTTTATCAAGAATTTGAGCAGATTTATTCTGATTCTCTTTTGCAAAAAAAATATACAATTCTACAAATTCAGCAGAGCTATACGAAAACGATAACTACTTTAAATACAATGTATTCAAAAAATGATACTTTGCATTTGCCGTTGAACTTTGATAAAAAGCTGAACAAAAAAGAGTTGCTAACGCTTTGTAAAAATGACTTACAGAATGCTAAAAATATATTTTTGCGCAAGCAAATTGCAAGTTTGGCTCGCGAAATTCAACGCAAGCATTCTTTTGCTTTTCAGGTGCTCGAAAGTTTTACTAAAACAGAAGGAAATTCATTGGAATTGCACTTATTTTTTTCAGAAAATACACCAATTTATACACATCAAGTAATGATTGATTCAATTGTAAATCAAAATATTGACTCAAAAAGTACTTTCTCCGTTGATACTTCTTCAATTTTTGGAAAATTTGATATTCTAACTACCCAAAAAGGCTTGCATACAATTTATGGCAAAGTAAAAATAGAAGGTAAAAAAGGATTTGCTCTGATTCCATTTAAGGAAAAATTCCAAATTTACTAATTTTGTATTTATTTTGAGCTATTTTTTATACTGGAAAATTTTATTGGTATCGTCAATTACTTCAAATTTATCTTTTACATCAGAAAAAGTTAGGCTCTCTTTTATTCCGAGGCACAAAAAACCGTTTTTACTCAGACTATCTTTATATAAATTTAACACTTTATTTTGCAGCTCTCTGTTGAAATAAATTAGTACATTGCGGCATAAAATTAAGTTCATTTCGCCAAAAACAGAATCTGATGTTAGGTTGTGATTTGCAAAAGTAATTCGGTTTTTTAGCGAATCGTCGAACTTTGCAGAGTCGTATTTTGTAATATAATAGTCGGTAAATTTTCGGCGTCCGCCCGAAAGAATATAATTTTTCTCGAAAGACTCAATTTCTTTGAGCGAATAAATCCCTTCTTCTGCTTTTTTGAGGGCAATATCGTTAAAATCGGTTGCAAAAATCGTTGTGCGGTCGTAAAAATTCTCTTCTTTGAGCAAAATTGCCAAAGAGTACACTTCTTGTCCAGTAGCGCAGCCTGCAATCCATATTTTGACAAAAGGGTATGTTTTTAAGTAGGGTATTACATTATCTCTGAGGCTTCTATAAAAAAATGGATCGCGAAACATTTCTGAAACGGTTACCGAAAAATTTAGAATGATACTTTTAAAGAAAAGCTTGTCGTACAATAATTTAGGAATTAATTCAGATACATTATTATATGAAAATTGCATTAAAATATTACGAATACGTCTTTTTACCGTAGCTTGTGCATAATTTCGAAAATCGTAGCCATATCTTTTGTAAATAGCATTGAGAAATAGCTCTATTTCTATATTTTCTATTTCGCTTTTATTCATAAAAAAACGTATTAAAAATTTATCACAATTGTTCTTTGCTTTTTTTACGTTTTAAGATTTTTGATTTTTGAAAAGTTTTTTTGTATTAAAATTTGTAGAAAATTGCGTTGTTTTAGCGTATTTTCCGAATTAGTTTATACAAAAATTCATTTTTGATAGTTTACTACTATTTTTTATTAACAAAATAGCGATAGCTAACTACCTTATTTTCAAATGAAAACTTGATAAAAAGCGCAAAGTATTTTATGCAAAGGAATAAAAAAAAATGCATCTTATAAAATTTATTCAAATAAGCTTGAAATAAATATCCTTTTTATTATATTTGTAGATTATAGTAAGCGTATTTTGTAGAAGAAGTTTTGCTTTTTTATTTGTTTGTAAATGAATGAGTTATACTTTTTTTGCTATATCGGATATTGCATTTATATCGTTGATAATTAACGTGTTAATTATTTTAATTAAATAGATTTTTTTTTTAATATTCATAAAATTCAATATAAAATGTACGAAAATATTTATACTTTGCGTAATTTAGATGGCTTAATTACAAATACTTACATACTATCTTTTGTATTTGCCGTTGCTTTTATCGGTATAGCTTATTTGGTAGCTAACATGATTGCTTTTGAAGGTGGGAAAAATCCTACCGATGCAAAAACCCGCAAAGTTTGGTTTTATATTTTGGGTGTTACTGCTACAATTTTCTTTTTTTTATGGAATTATTTTTATGTAACAGACTTAATTAAAGGCGCAAAGGGTAAAAGCGACTTTTTGTTTCACAATGCTTTTGCTACTATTTTTTGCTTTGCTATTTATTTAGTTTTGGGATTTATTGTAGCTAAAGTTTTTAGGCATTCTAAATTTGGAACTATTTTTTAGGTGCCAAGGAACGTTAGTTTTTTTTTAAGTACGAGAGCTATTTTATTTTTGAGCAAAACCTTTGCTACTTGCTTATTTTTAAGTACTTAGCAAATATAAATATATAATTAATTTTGGTTTACTATTTGTTTTTTTTGAGCATACTTGATTGAGAAAATATTTCATAACGGATTTTTTAATCTGAAATCTTTAATAAAATGATTCAATATTTTAAAAGTTTAAATGCAACATCGCGAGTTCGGTGGTTTTTAAGTCTTTTTGCGACTTTGATATTCCTCATTATTTCTATTTATATTTTTGTAGAAAGGCGAAATAATTTGAATGAAAAAACGGATAACTTTGTTTTTAGTAATTTGTACTTTTTGCAATCTTATGCCGAACACAATCAGAAAAATTTTGAAAATGAGAAACTTATAGTTAATTCAATTATTGATACTTTGAATTTGCAAGTTGATCAAATCAAAATACCTGACACGCTGGGTGTTACAATTTCTTTTGATAGTGTGATTGCGCCTTACAAAGCCACAAAAGGAATTTTAGATCATTTTGGCGAGATGAATGCATTAAATATGGAGGCATTATTTTATGAAAAGCGATACTACGAAAATGGTTTTGCTATGCTTCTTGATACACGAGGTAATTTATTGATTCACCCTACTTTGCAGGGCGAAAATATTAGGCGAACCAAACTTTTTGCAAAATTGGTTAATCAGCCAAAAATTACCGGAAAATTTAGTTACGACTGGCCTGAAACTGACGCTTCGGAAAAGCACTTGCTTTACTATTCGTTTTCTAAAAAACTTGATGCTTATATTTTGATTACTATTTTTGAAAAAGATGTATATACTAGCGACCTTAGTGTTTTTTTATTTTTGTTTCTAATTTACTTATTTGTAATCTCTTTCATCAATTTGGTGGTTTGGCTTATTGTTAAAAACCTAGGTCATTGGCTTGGAAGGCTCGATGAAATTATTGCGCAAATGGCTAAGGGAAGTGTGGTGGACAAAATTGATCATATTCAAGATAATGACGTTGGGAGGATTGTCAATTCGCTTAATACTTTGATAGAAACCACAACTCGAAATGCAAAATTTGCCAATGAAATAACCAAAGGAAACTTGCACGCCGAATTTAAAGCACAAAGCAAAGTAGATATTTTGGGCAACTCGCTTTTAGAAATGCGCGAAAGCTTGATTCATGCAAAAGAAGAAGAACGGAAGCGACAAATAATTGATAATAAGCAAAAATGGATTACAACTGGGCTTGCCAAATTTGGTGATATTTTGAGGCAAGACAACGACAATATCGAAAATTTGAGTTACAATTTAATAAATAATTTGGTAAGTTATTTAGAAGCAAACCAAGGTGGAATTTTTATTCAATCGGAAGATGAAGAAACCGGAAAACTTATTTTTGAATTAAAATCGTCGGTTGCTTACAATAAGCGCAAATACATTCAAAAAATAGTAGAAGAAGGAGAGGGTTTGATTGGTCGCTGCGCAAAAGAACGCTCAACTATTTATTTGACAGAAGTGCCCGACGGCTACATCGAAATTCGCTCTGGAATGGGACATTCTAACCCAAAAAGCATTTTGATTGTTCCGTTGAAAGTAGATAACCAATTATATGGAGTAGTTGAAATTGCTTCATTCAAAGAATTGGAAAAGCATGAAATAGAGTTTGTTGAAAAAATAGGCGAAAACATAGCTTCGACCATTGCAAGTGTAAAAATAAATTTAAAAACAGCAAAATTACTTTTTGAATCGGAAAAACAATCGAAAAAACTTGAGCAACAGGAAGAAGACATGCGCATCAATTTGCAAGAATTGCAACGCACTCAAGAGTTAGCGGCTAAGAATGAAGAAACTGCTTTGGGTTTTGTAAATGCTGTAAATCACACAATTATACGTGCCGACTTCAACTTGGAAGGCAAATTGACTTATGCCAATACCAAACTGCTCGAAAGTATGGAATATTCGTCGAGCGAGCTAAATGGCGTGCATTATTCTTTTTTCATGCAGAAGAAAGACATGAAAGCTTTTGACGAAGCTTGGAATCGTTTAGTCAAAGGCGGAACGCATTACGAGCAAGAAGTTGAATACAAAACTAAATTTGGAAAGATTTGGTTATTAGCAACTTATACTGCTGTTCGCGACAGAAAAGGAAACGTAGTAAAAGTTTTATATTTAGCAATTGATATTTCAAAAGAAAAAGAAAGAAGTATCAATTACGAGAACGATATGCGTGCGATTAATGCCTCTATTTTAAAATCGGAATACAAACCCGATGGAACAGTTGTAGATGATAATGATATATTCCTCAACACTTTAGGATATAGAAGAGCAGAAACCGTTGGTAAAAATTTATTCGACTTTTTGGATACCGAAAAACAAAAGAATTTTAATAATATTTGGGCGCAAGTACTTAGCGGTATTGCGGTTGATAATATTGAAAAAATTACAACCAAGGCGGGTGAAGAAAAATGGTTCAAAGGAACATACACTCCAGTAAAAAATACAATTAACGAAGTTTACAAAATTATTTATATAGCCAATGAAATTTCGGCGCAAAAAAGATTAGAAGAAGAAACACGAAAACGCAACAATGAATTATTAGCTCAAGAAAAAGAATTGCAGCAAATTATTAAACATTCCTCGAAACTCACTAAGCAAATGCAAGAAAATGAGTTTGAAATGAAAGGAATTTTGAGGGCTATCGATGCTTCTACTTTCTCGATGGAACTAAATTTGGACAACCAAATATTAAAGGTAAACTCGGCTTATGCAAAACTTTTTAACTTAACTGAAAATGAGTTTATTAACAGGCGCGATAGAGATTTATTTTTAATGGCAAATCCTGAAGAAGCTGAAGTTTATGATAAATTATGGAACGAAGTAAAATTTGGATTGACTAAGCGTGCTATTAGCCGAATACTTATTAATAATGTAGAAGCTTGGTTAGTAGAAACTTACACTCCTATTTTTGATGCTGAAAACAACGTTTATAAAATTTTAAAAATAGCAACCGACATAACCAAAAATAAATTGCTTGAGATAGAAGCAAGCCAGCAAGCCGAAATGCTTCGCGAGCAAGAAGGTGAGTTGATTGGAAAAATGCAAGAACTTGAAATTGCTCAAAAAGAAATGGAAGTTTTGCAAACCGAAGACGAGCGCAGAAACAAAGAAACCCTCGAAACAATTGAAAAGCATCGCAAAACCTTGACCGATATTATTGACAATGTGCCCGGACTTATTTTTGTGAAAGACAATACAGGAAAGTTACTTGTTGTAAATGAGGCAGTTGCTAAAACGCACAATAAATCAAAAGAATCGCTCATTGGTAAAACCGATTTTGATTTTTATACTCCCGATTTGGCGCAAAGGTATTGGAATGAGGATTATGCTGTTATAAATGGTCAGGCTAAAACGTTTATTCAAAATAAACACATACTGGGCGAGGAGCGAATTTTGCAAACTACCAAAATGCCTTTTTATATTTCGTACATGGGTACCAACGGACTTTTGGTAGTTCAAACCGATATTACGGAGCTTAAACGCATGGAAATGGAAGCAAAAGCTCAAAACGAAGCCTTGCTGGCACAGGAAGAAGAAATGCGACAAAACCTTGAAGAACTGCAAGCTACGCAAGATGACCTGGAAGCCAAAATGCTCGAAAATGAATCGATGCACGAGAGCTTATCCAAAGAAAAAGCTTTACTCGATACTCTTTTAAAAACAATTCCCGATGCTGTTTATTTTAAAGACATTAACAGCAAATTTATTAGAGCTTCGCAGTCGATTATCGATGCAGTGGGCTTGAAAAATATGAATGATATTGTTGGCAAATCGGATTTTGACTTTTTTGAAAAAGAAAGTGCAACCGAATATTTTGAAGAAGAGCAGTCTATTATAAGGAGTGGAAATGCTATTGTTGGCAAAATTGCAGTTGAAAAACGCAAAACAGGTGCCGATTCATGGTCGATTGTTACCAAAATGCCTATCAAAGACGAAGCCGGAAATGTAGTCGGAACTTTTGGTATTTCAAAAGATATTACCGAAATGAAAAAGTTGGAAATACATAACCAACAGCAAAAAGATTTCATGGCAAGTATTATCGATGCAATTCCGGGCAAATTGTTTATCAAAGACCATGAAGGAAAAATGCTTTTGATAAATAAAGCAGTAGCTAATGCTCACGGAACCAGCAAAGAACAACTCATTGGAAAATCTGATTTTGATTTCTTTGATGCCGAAAAAGCCAGAGTACTTTGGGCGGAAGAACTTGTTGTTATTGCAGGCAAGGAAATGACTTCGATACATAAAGATACTTTAGTCGGAAAAAATCAAATTTTGCAAACTACTAAAATTCCATTTTATATTCCATTCACAGGAAAAACAGGCATTTTGGGTATTCAAAATGATATTACCGAACTTAAAATTCTTGAAGAAGAAGCTCGCCAGCAGTCGGAAGAATTGCAAGCACAAGAGGAAGAATTGCGCCAAAATTTAGAAGAATTACAAGCAATTCAGGAAGATTTGATGTTTAGAAACGAGGAGAGCAAAAAATTGCAAGACGAACTTGCCAAAGAAAAATACTTGCTCGATGCGATGCTCAAAAATATTCCCGATGCCATTTATTTTAAAGACCGAAGAAGCAATTTTATTCGGGTAAGTGATTCTATGTTAGCTCTTTTTGGTGTTAATAATCACGAAGAATTAGTAGGAAAATCGGATTTCGATTTCTTTGGCGAACATGCTCGCGTTGCCTACCAAGACGAGCAAAGCATTATGAAAACAGGCTCGCCGCTGATTGATGTTGTACAACGCGAGGAGCGAAAAGACGGACGCGTGTCGTGGATGTCCACAACCAAAATGCCGCTTCGCGACGAAAGTGGCGAAATTGTGGGAACTTTTGGTATTTCGCGCGACATAAGCAAGTTAAAAGAGCTTGAATTTGCTACTCAAGAGCAAAATAAAGAACTTCAAACCCAAGAAGAAGAATTGCGACAAAATTTAGAGGAAATGCAAGCAATTCAAGACGATTTGATTCGCAAAAACGAAGAAAGCGAATTGTTGCAAAGTGAACTTGCCAAAGAGAAATATTTACTCGATGCCATGCTCAAGAATATTCCTGATGCTATCTATTTCAAGGATTTACACAGTAATTTCATTAGAGTAAGCGATTCTAAATTGAAACAACTTGGAATGACAGCTCACGAGAGCTTAATTGGAAAATCAGATTTTGATTTCTTGGGCGAACATGCTAGGGTTGCGTATCAAGATGAACAAAATATTATAAAAACGGGTTCGCCAATTATTGGAATTGTTCAAAGTGTAGAGCAAAAAGATGGAAGCATTGAATGGAAATTGACAACCAAAATGCCGCTTCGTGATGAAAATGGTGAAATAGTTGGAACATTTGGCATTTCAAGAGATATAACTCAAATGAAAGAGCTAGAATTGGCAACTTTGCAACAAAACAAAGAACTTCAAGCCCAAGAAGAAGAATTGCGCCAGAGTTTGGAGGAAATGCAAGCCATTCAAGACGATTTGATTCATAAAAACCAAGAAAGCGAATTGTTGCAGAAGAGTTTGGCACACGAAAAATACTTGCTAGAAACACTTTTGGCAAATGTTCCTGATTCCATTTATTTCAAAGACATCAATCACAATTTCTTGCTTGTAAGTAATTCACATGCAAAACTTTTTGGCTTTTCAGACCCCAAAAAACTGATTGGTAAGTCGTTGGCTGATTTCTTAGAAAAAGAAAGTGTTTTGGCTAGCAAAAACGAGGAAATGGATATTATGCGAACCGGAAAGCCCATTTTTAATGTGGAAGAAAGAGCTGTTTGGAAGTCGGGCACAGAGGCTGCTTGGTTTTTGACTTCTCGCTTGCCTATGTTCAATCAAGAAGGTCAAATTATTGGAACATTTGGAATTTCAAAAGACATTACTGTTAATAAAAAAATGGAAATGGAATTGAAGATTCAAAATGAGGAACTTGCAGCCCAAGAAGAAGAATTGCGCCAGCATTTGGAAGAAATGAGTTTACTCAAAGAAGACCTTCAAAACGAGAAAAAATTGTTAGATACTTTGCTCGAAAATATTCCCGATGCTATTTATTTCAAAAACCTTGAAAGCAAATATACTCGCGTGAGCAACTCTATGTTGTTCTTATTCAATGAAAAAGACACGCGCAGAGTTATTGGAAAATCAGATTTTGACTATTTAGGCGATAATGCTCAGGTTTATTTAGACGACGAACTCGCAATAATTAAAACAGGACGTCCGATAGTAGATAAAGAAATAAAAGAGGAACGTTTAGATGGCACAACTGCTTGGATGAATGTAACAAAGCTTCCACTGAAAAACGCAAACGGGCAAATAATCGGTACTTTTGGAATTTCTAAAAACATAAATAAAACCAAAGAATTAGAATTAAAAACAAAGCAACAAAAAGAATTTTTTGAAAATATCTTGGACAAATTACCAAATAAAATTTTTGTAAAAGACGATGCTGGAAAAATGTTTTTTGTTAATAATGAAGTAGTTAAGGCGCATGGAATTTCACGAGAGAAACTAATTGGACAAAGCGATTTTGATTTCTTTGATGCCGAAAAAGCTCAAGAATTGTGGAGTGAAGAGCAGTTTATAATCCAAAATGGATCAAAAACGATTGTTCATGCGGACACTGTTACAGGCAAAGAATTGATTTTGCATACTGTAAAGATGCCGTTTTATTTGCCACAGCTTGGAAAAACCGGATTGTTGGGCATTCAGCACGATATAACTGAAATTAAAAAATTAGAACAAGCTGCAAATCAACAAGCTGAAGAACTAAGAGCACAAGAAGAAGAATTGCGGCAAAATTTGGAAGAATTACAAGTGATTCAAGAAGACTTGATGAGAAAAAATGAAGATAATGAGCGTATTAAATTAAATTTGGCACGCGAATCGTCTTTGCTCGATGCCTTGCTTACTACTTTGCCTGAGTCGATTTATTTTAAAGACAAAGATTCTAAATTTATGAAATGCAGCACGCAAATGGCTCAAAACTTTGGACTTAAAAAGGCGACTGATATGGTTGGAAAATCGGACTTCGATTTCTTATCATACGAAGTTGCTGAAGAATCGTTCAATACTGAGCAAAAAATAATGCGCACTGGACAAGGGCTTATCAATAAAGAGGAGGTCGATTCTATTTCGGAAGGCGAACGCTGGCTTTCTACCACAAAAATGCCGTTGATGCTTGGCGATAAAGTTATCGGCACTTTTGGAATTACCCGCGATGTTACTCAAATAAAGCGTGCTCAAATTGAAGCCAAAGAACAAGCCGAGGAGCTTAAAAGTATTAATGAAGAACAAGAAAAAGTACAAACCGAGCTGCGTTGGGAAAAGCAAATGTTTACAACATTAATGGCTGCTTTAACCTCGCGCGTTACTTTCAAGGATTTGACTGGAAAATATGTGCGTGTTAATAAATCAAAAGCCGAAAAACTTCAATTAGCTACTGAAGAAGAAGCAATTGGAAAAGGCGATTTGGATTTCTTTGACAGAAAACTTTCGTTAAAACAACGTGAAATAGAGGAGCAAGTAATTAAAACAGGCGAGCCATTCTTAAACTTTATCAACAAAGTAGAATATCCATCGGGCGAAGTGTATTGGGGCGATAGTGCTATTTTGCCAATTCGCGATACCGATGGCGAAATTTTGGGAATTCTCGACCTCACAAAAGGAATTACACGACAAAAAGAAGCCGAATTTGTAGCCTTTGAAAATGATTTCAAAATCAATGGTTTGGCTAAAAAAATGCCAATTATGGTGTTCAAAATCAATAAATTGGGGCGTTTTACCGAGTTTAAAGGCAAAGCAACCGAGCTACTCAATATACCGCAAGAAAAACTCATTGGTTCGAGTGTTTTTGACGTATTTCCTAGCATTTCGGCTATTGTACACGAAGGTTTGGGCGATAAAGAATATGCTTTTACTCAAAAATACGAGAAAAATGGCAATCCAATAGAAGTGGAATTTGTATTTAGAGAAAACCCTGAAATTGATAAGGTTTACTTTGGTTATGCTTACCAAAAAAGTGGTGAGTTGATAAAAGAATACGATGAAATAGAGCGAGTTAAAAACGCTATTAAAAATCTGAAAAAAAAATAGAATTGATGCATGTGTCGATTTTAAGTGTTTCTAAATTTCAATGAGGTTGTCAAAAAAAAAATTAGGTATTTCAAATTTTAAAAATTAGAATATTTAATTTTTTAGCAACCTCGTTGTTATTTTGGTATAAGCTTAATGCACAAAAAGAAAAAATGGGAAAGTATAAATAACTCAAAATTAATTATCTTCAAAAAAATGATATTACTCGACGGAAAAAAAACTTCTGACCAAATAAAAGAAGAAGTAGCGCAAGAAGTGCAAAAAATAAAGCAAGCCGGCAAAAGACTTCCACATTTGGCTGTAATTATTGTAGGACAAAATGGAGCAAGCAAAACCTATGTGGCTGCAAAAGAGAAAGCTTGCCAATATGTTGGTTTTGAGTCATCTGTAATAGAATTTCCCGCCACTATTGAAGAAAAAACCTTGCTCGACAAAATAGATGAAATTAATAAAAATCAAGCAATTGATGGGCTTTTGGTGCAGTTTCCTTTGCCCAAACACATTTCGGAAACCAAAGTAACCGAAACCATTAGCCCCGATAAAGATGTTGATGGTTTTCACCCGATTAGTGTAGGCAGAATGTCGCAAAATTTGCCTACTTTTTTGCCCGCTACTCCTTACGGAATTATCGAATTATTAGAACGTTACGGAGTCGAAACTTCTGGCAAGCATTGTGTTGTGATTGGTAGAAGCAACATTGTAGGAATGCCCATGAGCTTGCTCATGGCACGCAAAGCTTATCCTGGCAATGCAACGGTTACTATTTGCCATAGCCAAACGGTTGATTTAAAATCGATAACACTTCAAGCAGACATTGTGATTGCTGCACTAGGGAAACCCGAATTTTTAACCGCCGAAATGGTAAAACAAGGCGCAGTGGTAATAGATGTTGGCATTACGAGAGTAGAATCGGACAAAACCAAAACCGGCTGGAAATTGCTTGGCGATGTAAAATTTGACGAAGTTGCACCAAAATGTAGCTATATAACGCCAGTTCCGGGTGGAGTAGGTCCAATGACTATTGCTTCTCTTTTAAAAAATACATTGAGAGCTTATTATTTAACACAAAATAAATTTATTTCCAATGTTTAAAGCTTTAGAAAACATAGATTCCATACGATTAAATTTTAGTGAAGGTGGTTTATTATTTATGAACATTACTTTAGCTTTGATTATGTTTGGTGTTGCTCTCGATATAAATTTCCAAAAATTTAAAGACGTTTTTATTGAGCCAAGAGCAGCTATTTTAGGTATTCTTTCTCAGACAGTTGTATTGCCTGCATTTTCCTTTTTGCTGGTTTTGGTGCTGAATCCTCCTCCTTCGGTTGCTATGGGGATGATTTTAATCGCCTCGTGCCCTGGAGGAAATATTTCCAATTTAATTTCGTCTTTGGCTAAAGCAAATGTGGCTTTATCTGTAAGTTTAACAGCATTTTCAACTCTGGGTTCAACCTTAATTACGCCTGCCAATTTCGCTTTATGGGGAAGCATGTATGTACGTTATTACGAAAAGGCAAAACATTTGAATTTGCCAATCGAAATTGATTTAATTCAGATGTTTCAAACTGTTTTTTTATTGTTAGGATTGCCTTTAATTGTTGGAATGTGGTTTAACAAGCGTTTTCCTAAAATTACAAAAAAAATATTCAACCCCATTAAAATAGCATCTGTTGTTGTTTACTTGCTGTTTATAGTGGTTGCTTTTTATGCTAACGCTCAATTTTTACCTCCTTATATTATTCCTGTCGGAATTTTAATCTTTCTTCTCAATGCAGAAGCTTTATTTACAGGCTATTTGGTTAGTACTATTGGTCGATTAAAAAAAGCAGATAGGCGAACAATTGCAATAGAAACTGGAATTCAAAATTCAGGATTGGCTCTGGTTTTAATTTTTAACCCAAAACTTTTCAATGGCAACGGCGGAATGGCTTTTATGGCTGCTTGGTGGGGCATTTGGCAAATGGTTTCGGGACTTGGATTGGCTTGGATTTTGGCAAAAATAAAGATAAAAGATGAGCCAACTTTGAACACAGAGGCTTAAATTTGTGTTTTTTTGTAAAAGAAAAAATAAATCTTTTATAATTTTTCCTTTATTTTTGCGTTACAAAAGAACAATTGTAAGCCCTAAAAAAGCAATAAAATTTTAAATGGAAACAACGCTTAATATACCCGATGCCAGTGGTTTAACCTTCGAGAAGGTTTGGCTTATGATGCTTAAAACTGATGAGCAAATCAAAGAAACCGACCGACAAATGAAAGAATCGAGCATACAGCTCAAAGAAGCTTTAGCTGAAACCGAGAGACAAATGAAAGAGTCGATTTTGGAAACCAAAGAACTAAAGCAAATGCTTTTTGGTTTGGGTTCTAATTTGGGACAAATTACCGAAGATTATTTTTACAATTCAGTAGCTACCGATAAGACTATCAACGGAATAAAATACGATTACATTGGTAGAAATTTGAAAATGGAAGGTAAAAATTTGAATGGCGAATACGATATTGTTTTAATCAATTCGAGTCGATTGCTGGTTATTGAAGTAAAGCAAAAGCCTCATATTAAAGATGTTGAAAAATTTGCAACCAAACAATTGCCTATTTTTAAAAAACTTTTTCCAATGTATTCCAATTTTAAAGTTTACGGCGCAATTGCTGGCATGACTTTCGACAAAAATACAATAGATTATGCTCTCGAAAATGGTTTGTATATTTTAACTCAAAACCAAGATACAAGAAATATGCAGATGCTTAATAATGAATTGTTTGAGGCAAAAGAATTTTAATTTCATTTGTTCAAAAAGCAGTAGAAAACAGCTAGAAGCCAAGCTTTTAGCTGTTTCTTAGTTTTGCTTCCAGTGCCTGCATTTCGTCGCGAAGGCGAGCAGCTTCTATAAAATCTAACTCTTTGGCGGCAGCCTGCATTGCTTTTTTCGTTTTTTCAATCGCTTTTTGCAAAGCAGGCTTGCTCATGTATTGAACTACTGGATCGGCTGCAATGCCTGTATTTTCAGGCTCGATGTAATAATTGCTGCTGCCTTTTTTGCCCATCATCAAATTTTTTGCTCTAATTATTTGCTGTGGCGTAATTCCATTTTGCTCATTATAAGTAAGTTGCTTTATTCTTCGGCGGTTAGTTTCATCTATTGTGGCTTGCATGGAGCGAGTAATTTTGTCGGCATACATAATTACTTTGCCGTTTACATTGCGGGCAGCGCGTCCTGCGGTCTGTGTTAGTGAGCGTTCCGAGCGCAGAAAGCCCTCTTTATCAGCATCTAAAATAGCTACTAACGAAACTTCGGGCAAATCTAAACCTTCGCGCAAAAGATTTACACCCACCAAAACGTCGAACATTCCTTCGCGTAGTTGCTCCATAATTTCCACACGCTCAAGCGTTTCTACATCGGAGTGAATGTATCGCGTACGCACTTGAATGTTTTGTAAATACTTGGTTAATTCTTCTGCCATTCGTTTGGTTAAAGTAGTAACCAAAGTTCGTTCGTTTTTTGTGATAACATTTTGAATTTCAATGATTAAGTCATCTATTTGATTCAAACTTGGGCGCACTTCAATAGGTGGGTCTAGTAAACCCGTTGGGCGTATAACTTGCTCTACAATAACACCTTGCGATTTTTCTAATTCATAATCAGCCGGAGTTGCACTCAAATAAATCATTTGATGCGTAATTTCTTCAAACTCTTCAAACTTCAGTGGTCTGTTGTCTATTGCAGCTGGCAAGCGGAATCCATACTGTACTAGATTGATTTTGCGAGAGTTATCGCCACCATACATCGCTCTAATTTGTGGCAAAGTAACGTGGCTTTCGTCTATGATGGTCAAAAAATCGTTCGGAAAATAATCAAGCAAACAGAAAGGGCGAGTTCCGGGTTTGCGCCCGTCAAAATACCGCGAATAGTTTTCAATACCCGAACAATGCCC
>JFJP01038182.1_pt1 | contig 19063 bp, 10 predicted proteins | sample 431651 | NCBI WGS metagenome assembly JFJP01 (sample SAMN02602958, study PRJNA72255) | Microbial mat metagenome, whole genome shotgun sequencing project. | biome: fresh water; feature: sink hole; material: water; isolation source: purple microbial (photo- and chemosynthetic) mats found in...
TCGGAAATATCCTTTTCTTCTTTGCTTCCTTTTAAGGGAAGTACCATTCTTTTTACTCCAAGTGAAGTTAAGAGCTGTTCGTGTTTTTCGGAAGCTTCCATACCAGTTTTGTCGCAGTCGTACAAAATAACAACATGTTTAAAACGGTATGATAATTTCCGAATGGTGCTTTGGGGAATGTTGGATGTTTCGCTATTGAAACAAATTGCTGCAAAACCTTTAGATACCAAACTTAGTACATCCTTTTCACCGCCTGTGATAAACAGTATATTTCCTTTGGGTGGCAACTGCTCCAATCCAAAACAATATTTGTCGCCTAAATCGCCAGCATACTGAAAACGAACAGCTGAGAAAGGTCTGTAGAGTTTAACGTATCGTTTCCCCTGATATGCAAAGATTGGTTCTTTATCTGAGGGCGTAAGCTTGTAGGGTATGCCTTCGTTATTTTCAGAAGCAAATTCTTTTAGCGAAACAACTTGGTATCTTTTCAGGATTTCAAGCGATATTCCGTATTGTTGCCAATATGTCAATTCGATTTCAGAAAAAGGTTTGGCTTTAATGGAAAAGGGTTTGATTGGTTTAGGGAAATCTTCTTTTGATTCCAAGATTGGGGACTTTGAGGACGATGTTGACAATGACCTCTCCCGGCCTTCGGCCAACCTCTCCGAAGGAGAGGGAAGTGAATTGGAGGTTGGGTTTTCCATACCGAGACAAAGATCCTGATTTATTTTTTGGAGGATTTCTGTGAAACTGTCTGCATGACGGCAATCAGTTCCCAGTATTTTGCCAACAAAGTTGAAACAATCTCCGCTGTAATTGTCGTTCCCATAATCTTTCAGTTTGTACTGATCGTTTGTTCGGTCGAAATAGACATTGCACGAAGCTTTTTTATCTTCGTACAATGGATTGAGAAAATTACGACCAACACGAAACGGAAATGGTAGGTAATGCTTGAATACATTCAAACCTTTATCGCTCCGTGCGAGTATTTCTTCTTTGCTCAACATAAGTTTTGTGGCTTTGAATTAGGTTATCAAGTGCTTCCTGATTGCTTTTTACCAATCGTTCGTTTAACATGCGTTTTACTTCGGCAATAGTGTAGTAGGTTTTGCCTGAAATCAACGAATACGAAATTAGTCCTTTGGTACGCAGTCGTTGAAGTGTTCGTTCGCTTATTTTTAAGAATGTACATACTTCGTAACCATCCACCCAAGATTCTTCTACGTTGACTTCTTCGGGTTGATAGTTGACTACAAATTTTGCGATGGTATTGACCTTTTCCATAAGGTCTTTGAATGCTTTGGATTCTATTGTTATTACTTCCATGATTTATAAATTGCCCCCAACCCCTAAAGGGGAGTTAGAGAAATGAGTTGAAAATGTGATGATTTGAAAATGCCCCCAACCCCTAAAGGGGAGAAGAAAAAGAACTAAGAATGATATTCTAATGCACGGATAATCCAGCCATAAAGGTATTTTTTGTTGGTGGGTCGTTTTTTTATAATGGAAATGTAGTGGGATATTTTGGCAACTGTGAAAGCTGGTTGAAAATAGCCAAAGTCCAACGAATTGAGTTTTTGGAGTGTTTTTTCTCCAATTATACCGTCCTCTTTAGTTCCTACGATAGATTGTACCATCTGAACGCTTGTTTTTATTCCGGCATTTACAGCAAAATCGAAGATTGAATCGGCTGTGGTTTGATTCGGAATTTGGTCTGCTTTCAACCGCAACCAAAATTCATATAAATAGAAAAGTTCGACATGTTTTTCCAAATCGTCATTGTTTGCCATACTGAATGGAAAATTTGGTTTGACTTTATACTTATCGATATCGGACCAGCCTTTCCAATCAGGATGGTTTGCACGTGAGATGCCTCTATAGGTTTCTTTACCTGAATCGTCAGGATCGTTGACATATTCACCTTCATGGGCGAGTGTCTTTTGAAGTGAGATTTTAAATTCTGCCATGATAAAATAGTAGGTAGTTAGTAGTTTATAGTTAATAAAGAGGAAAAAAATTTCTCTTTATTAAACTTTGGCAAAATTGGAGAGATTTTTTGGAATAAACTCCCAAGGTATTCCACATGTGGAATAAATATTTTTTCAATTAATGGAATTCATCATTCACCTTTTTCTGCATGCACATTTGGAGGTGTTCTATGTACTTTGTAGGTGTTTTTCTTGACTTGATATCCTGGTAAATTCGGTACATATCAACGAGTTGAATATTAAATAACTTTTCAAATTCAGCAGCCAGTACTCGAATATCACAATTTCCATAGTTTAAAGAACCTGAAGCGCAAAGGGCGTAAATAAGTTCAATAAGCGCCGATTTACTATCAGTCCACTGAAGGTTCGATGAATTCCCCATATTATCCACATGTGGTAATTTTTTTTGGTACAAAATTGAATCTATTTCATTTTTAAGAAAAACTTCAAGTCGATCGTTAGCCATAATTTGGGCAACTAAATAGTCATGACTAGATGAAAATAGCGGTTCGAAATTGTATATAAAACTTTCATGTAAATGGAAAAAATTTCCTTTGTTTCGCACAAAATACGAGCTATCGTAAAAAGTGTTGTTTAACCGATAATAATGGTGGAAATCGATGTTAGTACTGAAGAAATCGGTTAACTCGTTCATTTTACTTTCGTAATAATCCAGAAGCAACTCACTATTGCAGGGTGGTTTATTGAGTAGTATTTGTAATACTTTGTTGTTATAAATCAACTCGCTCAACAAGTCAGGTTTGATGACTTTGAAGAAATGAATTTCTTCATCGAGATCTTGAAATGGATAGTTTAAGATGAAAGTTTTTAATTGTACTATCAAGTCAAAAATACATTCGGTTACTTGTCTGTATCCAGAAATAATATTATGTTCATTTTTTTTTATATTTGAAAGGCTAGTTTCTTTTTGAAGGTTGAGATTTTTTAAGAACGGATTTAATTGTTGCATAAAATTAGTAATGTATAAAAACTTTTACAGACATTAATATTAACCTAATAATTCTGCAAAATTAACTAATAAGAGTGTTAATATTTGTTTCTATAATCAATTATTTTATTAAAATAAAATAAACCTATGTCCTAGTGAAGAAAATTCGAGCCAATTGTACTTGAATTTGTTAGCATAAATAAAAAAAAGAATGCTTGATATTTATATCAAAGATTCTTTCTGAACCAAAAAAACTAAATATAAAGTGATACTAAAACTTTCTAAATTTTTATTATTAATTCATTTTATTCCCTAGATTATCCATAGGAAGTCAAAGTATTTAGAAATCCATTTATTCATTTTTAATCTTTGAAACTATTTTCTATTGATGTAAAACTGAATATTATCATAAATTAAACTCAATAGGATTTTTCAATGAACAATTGAATCATTAAAGATGTATCAAAAATCATTTTTATGCAAAGGATACTGTGGGTTAGCTAATATTTTGTAATTACTTTACGATTAGCTTATTTTCAAAACTGCCCATTGGTCTCTTACTTTCAATATTATTCATTTTGATATGATAAATGAGTTGACTAATTATTCTCGGTTTGATTTCTTTAAAAAACTGAATCTCTTCTTCTTCACTTTTAAAGGAATAGTTCAAAACAAAATTTTAAGTTGACTCAATATATTTTTTACACATCTAATTGATTTTTGAGACTTTATGATAAGATTTGGTTCTTCTATGTCAATTATTTGTAATTGATTGTCAAGGTTTTTGTTAAGTTTGAGAATAAAATGATTCATGTGATGATAATTGTCTTCTATCTGTTTATTAGATTTTACTATTTTGTAACAAAAAGAAAGAATGCTTGAAATTTTAAATCTTCAAACATTCTTTCCGATCTTAAAAAAATTAATTAAACTAATCCTATTTCCTCTTTAAACGGATTACTCTGATTAGTATTAAAGCTTTCATCTGGCCCAACAGGTGGAGCTGATTCTAGTGCCAAGGATATTTCGTTATCCAATTCTACACAAACGATTACAGGCGAGATATACATTTGTTTTTCTGATGTTCTTTCTATTATTTTCATTTCAATTGAATATTAACGGATGATTACTTTTTGAATTTCACTTTGACCATTTTGTGATAGCTTAACAAAATACACTCCTGCACTAAACGATTTGCTTATAGTTGCATTGCTTTTAGTGAGCATTTTTTCGTATTGTATTTGGCCTGTAACGTTATAGATGGCAACATTTGTTTTGTAAGGAGATGCAACAACAATCTGATTCGATGTATTCATATATACCTGTGCATTGAGCTTTACGTTATTTCCCAGATTAGTTATGCTAGCTGGTGACTTGAAAACTAAACTGAAACGATCAGTAGTTGGTACTGTAACTGGTGCATTGAAATAGTACGTTCCACCGTTTGTAAGTTCGTTTTCAAGGTTTGGAATTTGTTTGTCAATCAAGATTATACGTGTACCATTTTCAAAGTTAGACATTTCGTTTGCAGAAATACTCAAACTGTAGTTGTTAACTGCCGTAAGATTACTGAAGCCAATTGGAATTTCGACATTGAATTTTATTTGATTCATACCATTAATTACCAATTGTTCGTTACTAACCTGAGTATAAATCTCAGGAACAGATGGCTCATTGTTACTTCGTTTTTGAGCATCATATTGATCAAAAGCATCCGAAGCTTTGGCATTGAAATAAAGCACTGTTTCGTCGGTATTTGTACCGTTCGATACTTGCAAACGTAATACTTGTTGCGTGTTTTGTTTTGGAGCTTTCAATATATTTCCGACAACATCTTTGTGAAAACGCATAGTATTATCCACAGCTATACTTCCTGTCCCTTCGGTATTTACACGTACCCAGAATGCCTGCATAGGTGGAATTTTGTTGGTAATACTTGCGGGTGAACCTACACCTGCTGAACCGTTGGCAACGAAGGTATAGAATTTATAAACGCCACCTTCTTTTGTGCGATACCATAAAGTGTTCGACACATTGGTTTTGGTTACGGCGTTCCAGTCTAAATAAGAAGTATACGGATTTCCAACCAAATTAAAACCTGTTTTACCTGCTGTACGAGTTAAACTAATGGACTGTTCTCCTGTGTTTACAACTCCAGTAAAATCCAATGTGCCGGTTGAGCCCGTCAATGGTGTAGTTGTTGCGGTTTCCACATATCCACGCATTTTATTAAGCGTATTTGCTGCCGGTGCTATCCATGTTCCGCTTGGTTCATCGTAACAAACCACTGAAGTACCTCTGTTGAGTAAGGTACTTGCGCCCGAAGCCAATGGTATGGACATGTACCAGTTGCGACCAGCTTCAACATATTGTTGTACTGTAGCAGTTATTGATTGTGGATTGCTTGTAGTATTATCAACCAAAGTTGCTGTGCCAGTGGCATCTCCTTGTAGAGTAATTGTTCCTGCAGTAAGCGTATTGCCATTAGTTAGCTCAAGTTGTGCACCAGGTGCAGCAGTTATACTGTTGACTGTGGTTGCAGCATTAATAATTAGCTTGTTTGAAGAAATAACAATATCGCTTACAGGAGTTATTGTCAATGCAGAAATATTGGTTGCCGTTGATACAGCGATATTATGATTGGTGGCATGAGGCGTTACCGTACTCGAAGGTGCACTTGAAGCACTTGAACCTACTATATTTCTGGCAGTAACTGTAAATGTATAATCAACATCATTTGTCAATCCAGTTACAACTATTGGACTTGATGAACCTATGGATGTAAGATTTCCAGGACTTGAAGTAACTGTGTAATCTATAACATCGGAGCCACCATTGCTAACAGGTGATGTGAAAGCAACCGAAGATTTAGCATTGCCAGCAGTTGCTACTAAATTTGTAGGCGCATTTGGTGCTATATCAGCTGAAATACTTTGATCAAGTTTAGCCCAAGCTAATCTTCCTGCAGGAGTTTCCCAAGCATCTCCATTTCCGGTATACCACCAATTATGTATGCGAGTAGGAGTAACGAGGTTATCGCAATCGCCACCTTCAAAATTGAATGCAAATTCTTGGTTTTGAACTAATGCGTTTGGCCAAAATTTAGTTGCATCCACCGAAAATTCCACATAAGCTCCACCAGTAATTAATGATACACTAGACATAACTCCCACAGGAGCAGACAAATTATCACGAAAACGCCCATCAGTTCTTATATCCAGCATCGATCCTATATTTGTACGGTAATAAAAGGCATGTGGTGATTCAGAATAGCTATAATTACCCCAAGGATAGAAATCGAAATAAACAGTTAAAAAATCGCGTTTCCAACCATCGCTGCTAGCTAAATTAGCATGACTTGCAATCACATTATCAGTTAATTTACCCAAAACATAGATGGTATTGTTACGCCATGCCACTTTAAATTGAACTTTATACTCAGTCTCATCAGTTACAATATCACCGAACTTTGAGTGCATATCTTTCCAAGGGATATTGTCCCATGCAGCATCTACAACTCCATCAACAATTATTGTTGAGTGGACTTTTGGTGCTAAGATTTGCCCTTGTGCATGTAATTCACTTGTACTAACCATAAGCAGTACAAAAAAAAATAGAAATTGTTTTGTCTTCATAAATTCAAATTTTTAAAATTAATATTAGAGATTATATAAGTTAGTTTGTTATTGATATTTTAGTTTGAAATTAGATAAGGCACAAGCGAGTACCATAACTAAATAAGTATAATGCTCATTGTTATATATGTTTATTTACCTAACATAAAGCTAAATTTTGATTCAAAAGTGAGATGCTTAGTAGAAACACATCAAATTAAATACGATGGATCGTTAATGACGAAAATACTATGACTTACTTAAATGCACCTGCACTCCTTGATGATTTAGATCCATTTTGGCAGCTTGTTCAAAATGATAAGTAGCCATATCGAAATTCTCAATGCCATAATTTCCAAGTCCAAGCATGTAATGACAGTGAATTTTATTGCGGAAAGTTAAATCATCGTCCCAAATAAGTAGATCGGGCAATGAAACCGCAAAATAATCCAATTTAATTTGCTCTTCAAGATGTTCATTACCAAAAGCAATCAGTTTATCGAAACGTATATTGGCTTCTTCTTTTCGTCCAAGTTTTAATAGTGCCAATCCTTGATAAAATATTTTATCTGGTTTTTGGTCGTTGTAAAATATTGCTGCTGCCGGTTCGCTTATTCCATCTTTTGCTAGTTCCCAGTTTTTGCGTGCGTCTTCCATAATACCCATTCCTTCGTATGCACAACCCAACCAGTAGTGGAAATCATTTTCCTGAGCGCCATACAGTTTTCCTTCGCCTAAGTTATGTGGGTATTTTAAACATTGATTTAAAAGCGAAATGGCTTTGCTATAATCCTTTTCGGCAATAGCTATTTTGGCTAATTCTACCCGTGCCAACTGATATTGCGCCGGAACTTTTCCTTCGCCACCTTCCCATGGATGGAATTGTCGATTATCAATCAATTCAATTGCTTTATTGTAATTACCTACCTGATTGCAAAGCGTAGCATATTCAAGGTAAATATCATCACGTTGTTCGACCAAATTAAAATATTTGTCTAAAAATGCCAATCGTTCGGGATGTGGACGACATAAGCGTTTATACAATTGGTCAAGCTCCATCAATATGCGCGCATCAATAGGGTCTAGTGCAAAGGCTTTTTCCAAAAACTCAACGGCTTCTACTTCTTTGTTTAGCTTATTAAAATAAGCCAACGACAGATTTCTTAAAACTGTAGGGAATGTGTCGTCAATACTTGCTGATTTTTCCCAATTAGCAACAGCTTCTATATATTGTCTTTTATCGTACCAAAGATTTCCCAAATAATAAGCTGCTTTGGCATCCAGCGGGTTAACTTTTTGAGCACATTCCAATGCCAAAATAGCTTCTAAACGATTTGGAAAAGAAAATTCAGGTGAATGAGACGCCGCTTTTGCAAATACAATACCACACGGTTTATTATCGAGGTATAATGCCCAACCCATATAATAATAAGTCATTGGGGTTGTTGCACATACTTTAATCCCTTCTTCCAATATTGAAACTGCTTCGGCATACATGCCAGCTGCTATATAATCAAGAGCAACAATTTCGTAATTGTGAATTTCGCAACGCATGTGTTGATGCATCGCTGCTAAATCGTTGTTATCGTTCGTTAGCAAATACTTTTCGAAACGACAACCAAAGTTGAATAAATCAATTTTTAGCGACTCTTCAATCCAGCTCAAAGCATCGGCATTCCGCTCAAGTTTACGTAAAATTGCTGTTTTCAGTACACGTGCTTTGTGGTTGTGCCAGTTGCGAATAAGCGATTTGTCAATTTCGTAAAGTGCATCGCTTAGTTTATCATTGATACACGAAATTTGTGAACAACCAAAATATCCAGCATCTTGCATGGCTGAATTCCAGCATGCTTTATAAAATGCATCGTAAGCATCTTTGTTTTTACCTTGGTATTGCAATGCTAATCCCAAATTGTAACGTGGCTCGCCATCATATGGGTTTGGATTGCGTTGCAATTGTGTTTCAATGGCTTTGTTCAAGTATTTTTCTGCCTCAGCAAATTTACCACGACGAAGTAACCAAAGTCCCATAGCGTTGTTGTTGCGCACATCACTCAGATCACGGCGTAAAGCTTCAAGGTAATAATCAGTTGCATTGTAAGTTGCATGACGATATTGTTCCAAGTGCAAACCAGTAAGGTAAAGTTGCTCGCAAGTAGGGGTTTCTTCGGGCGACATTGCCGCTTTAGCTGCCTCTGCTTGTGGACGTTCCACTTTCTCGGTACGTATAGCAAGTAGTTCAGTGCCTATGGCGTTCTTCACAACCAATTCAAGTTCTGTTATGTCAATATTTCCTACATTTATTTCTTTTGTATAAACAGATTCGGGTCCCAAATCTACTGTTTCTTCGAAATAACCATTTAAAGAAATTTTTGCATTGTTCAATTTTGAAGTAACGAAAACTTTAATTAGCAGTTTTTCGCCCACTTTATCCATGTTCATCAATACATCTTTCGATGCATTTTTAACTACGCCAAGTTCGCGGTATGGTAAAAAGTATTGGGTAAATGTTTTTTCCTCGTAAGGATTAATCCATGTGAAATCGGGTTGATTATCGGTAAATACTCCTGCCATCAACTCTATGTACGGACCATCTTCGTCGGTTAAGTTGCGATCCCATGCTTTGCCGAAATCGCCATTACCCCATGTCCATTGTTTTTTTCCTGGCGATATATGATGATTGGCCACGTGAAGTACACCAGCCTGTGTGTCGTTTTCGTATCCACCTACAAAGTTGAACTCTGAGTTAATGGCCATGTACGAAGTTGGTACAGGTATGTTTTTGTAGTTTGAAATATCAACACCAGCCGAATAATCAATTTTGTAATAGGTACCAGTTGCAATAGGGAAAGTGGAAACATCACGTTTGCCATGATCGAAAACCGCATGTACATCGGGTGGAAAAACCGATTGGTAAAAATCGTTTACCGCCACAGCTGGGTTTGCCCACCATAGAAAAGTTTGTGGAACCGGTGTAGGGTTATACAGTTTACCTTTAATTTCTAAATAAGCTTTGCCTGGATGCAAAGTAAATCCAGCCATACCTTTTTGGTGGAACATTTTTTCGTTTTCGTTTACCCAAACCGTTACGCTACCATCGGCATTTTGCTCAATGGTGTGGTCAACTGGCAAAAAAGTACTTGGCCTGTGATGTTGTGGCCAGTTGAATTCAATTCCTCCCGAAATCCACGGACCTGTAAGCCCTACCAATGCGGGTTTAATTACCTGATTGTAATAGATGAAATGGCGTTGTCTGATTTTATCGTAAGCCATTTGTACACGCCCACCCAATTCGGGTAAAATCATGATTTTTACATATTCGTTTTCTAAAAAAACGGCTTTGTAGATTTTGTCAGTTTTTTCGTCGGCTATTTTTTCAATAACCGGATAAGGATAAACAACGCCACTACTGCCTTGATAAACTCGTTTTTCCAAAAAAATTGGATTTTTCTCGGGTTGACCAATTTCGTAGGTTGGAATTGCTACTTCTTCGCTCCAAACCTTTACTTCACTTGTTTCTACAGTGCTTTTAATCAGATACTCTGTAATCTTTTCCATCTTCTAAAAAATTATAATACATCAATCTCTTTATACCTCTATTTAACTAATTCTTTTTCAATTTCTTCCAACGACTTACCTTTCGTTTCGGGAAGTTTAAATGCTATAAATAAAAATCCAAACAAGCAAATTGCAGCATAAACCCAAAATGTGCCTGCTGCTCCAAACGATGCATTGAGCAGTGGAAATGTGTATGTTAGAACAAAACAAGCTACCCATAAGGCAAATGTTGCCAATGCCATAGCAGCTCCACGAATGTGATTAGGGAAAATTTCGGAAAGGATTACCCATACAATAGGTGCCAACGACATGGCATAAATAGCAATTGCAATAATAACTAAACTTAAAACTGCTATGCCTTTCAATTCAAAATAAAATGCACTGCCTAACAATATATAGGTTATTGCCAATCCTATAGAACCCATTACCATTAGCTTTTTGCGGCCCCACTTATCAACCGTAAACATGGCTACCAATGTAAAAATCAAGTTTACACTTCCAGTAATTACAATATTGAATAATGTATCGCTTACACCATAGCCAGCAGCTTTAAATATTTCTTCGGCATAATTAAACACAGTGTTAATTCCACACCATTGTTGGAAAACTGCAAGCACAATACCAATAACTAATACGGTACGGAATTTCGGTTTAAATAATTCCCTGAAATCTACTTTTTCTGAAGCTTCATTTAATGTGGCTTTTATAGCCGCCATTTCTTCGCGAGCATATTCTTCACCACCAATTTTTATTAGGGTTGGTAATGCTTTATCATCTTTTCCAGCTTTAATTAACCAACGCGGACTTTCGGGTAATAATAAGGTAAGTGCAAAAAATGCAGTGGCTGGAACACCACAAGCATAAAACATCCAACGCCAACCGGTTTGTCCGTTCCAAGAAGAACGAATAAATTCGTCGGTAGCTCCTTCAGGAACTGCGTCGGCAATTAGTAAATTTATAAGTTGAGCACCAAGTATCCCTATTACTATGGTAAATTGATTGAGTGAAACAAATTTGCCTCGCACATGAGTAGGTGCTACTTCGGCAATATACATGGGCGAAAGTGCTGAAGCCAAGCCAATGCCAACGCCACCAATAATTCGGAACCAAATAAAAGTGTCAAAATTCTCGGCTATTCCAGTACCAAACGATGCTAATGTAAATAAAAATGCAGAGATGAGTAAAGGCCATTTCCGGCCAAACTTATCGCTGATATAGCCCGAAGCTACAGCTCCAACAATACAGCCAATAAGTGCTGAGCTCATTGCCCATGCTTGCATATCGGGTAAGTTGGCAATGCCAAAAAAACGTTCGTAAAATGGCTTTGCACCACCAATTACTACCCAGTCGTAACCAAATAGCAAACCTCCCATAGCCGAAACGATGGATATTCCTAAAATATAGGATTGATTAAATTTTTTCATTGATTTTTTGTAAATATATTTTAGATTTAAAATTCTACACTTACTACATACTATTAGAATTCTAACACTTTAACTTATAGTTTCACTTAAATATTTTCACCATCATAACACCCATAGGTGGAACTTTAGCGCTGTATTTATGCTTGTATACGCCTAAATTTTTATGACGCCAAATATCTCGAACGTTTTGTTTTCCTGAAATTCCCAACTCAGCCCAATTAACTTCCATTTCGGTTTCTGTTTTATCCCTGTTAAAAAGCCCAACTGCTTTTGAACCATCTGCCAAATTCTTAACCATTAGGAATTGCTTATCAGATTTTTTGATAACTATTCCACATTCACCTAACTCATCCTGATTCACCTCAATTACCTCTGGATTACAAAGCACATTAAGTGTAAATTCATCTAGTCGTGACATGTCGCCACTATAAATAAGCGGCGCTGCTATCAAACTCCACATGGACATATAGGCATATTGCATATTAGCAGTCATAGGTGTTAATTCAGGTATCCCCATACTGTGAGCACTACCAATATATCCAATTTGAATATAATCAGGATCGTTCCACTCGCCAGGCTTGTTATACTCTCTGTATTCAGAATTTTTTATGGCTATATCAAAAATGCGGTCAAGCTCAAACCCTAAATCACCTGAAGTACGCCAACTATGGCCGCCTACCGATGCTCCCCATTTCCAAACATCACTGTTTCCATATTGACAAAGATTATAAACAATATCCCTGTTTAACTTTTTCAGGATATCACCCATTATTTTATAGGGATATTTGTCACACTCAAGCATTGAAGTTCCTTTAGCACATAATGGCAGATTAGGATCCTCTGGTTTATCCAAGGCTAATATGTCGCGGTAGGTGCATAAGTCATGCTTTAAAAAGTCAAAACCCCAGTCGGCAAATTGTTTGGCATCCTGCTCTTCGTACTTGTATGAGCCAGTAAACCCTCCACAAGTTAAGGGGCCAGGCGAGGTATAAATACCTGCTTTTAGTCCTTTTTCATGCACATAATCTGTAAACCCCTTCATATCTGGAAAATAACTATTCGATTGAATATTTCCGTCTTTATCACGCAAAGGACCAACTCGTTTGGGGTCAGCATTTTTCGGAGCATTCATCCAGCAATCGTCAATATTCACATAACTATAGCCCACATCCGCCATTCCTGAGCTTATCATCGTATTTGCGGCATCACGCATCATTACATCAGTTATTCTATCGTAGTGTGCATACCAATGGTTATAGCCCATTGGAGGTGTTAATGCTAGTTTGTCTCCTGAAACAATTTTTAATTTGCGTACAGATTTCCCTTTCGAGTTTTTCGCCATGATGATAATTTCGTATTCACCCTTTGACTCAATAATGCCGGTAATAATTCCAGTTAAAGCATCAAGTTTCAAACCTTTTGGAAGTCCTTTTGCAGAAAAAAGAATTGGTCTTTCTCCCTGACAAGGCACCCTGTATAGAAATGGACTATATGGCCTACAACCATATACTTTGGGACCATTAATTCGAGGCTGTGGCTTTGGGAGAGGAGTCCAAATTTCATTTACAGTAATATTAGCCTGTAGCCCAGCTTGTGAAAAGCCATTATCAATGGCAATTGAAAAAAAGAATAATAAAAGAATGTGTGTTTTTAATACCTGTTTCATATTTAATTTCAAATGAGTTATAAAAATACTAAGTTTCAAATTTTACTAATTTTTCACTGCAGAATAACATGTAATTTTCAGCACCTTCATAGGTAATTACCCAATAGGCTCATGAAAACATCAATGTAAGAAATTATACAACTACAATTTTAACAGTTTCTTCTGTATGGTTGTCATTTAATTTTATAAAATAAATTCCTTTTTCTGTTGGAATATATGTTAATTTTCCATTTACAGGCTTAGTTGTTTTTGTAAATAATATTTTTCCTTCTGGATTTATAAGTGAAAAAAATATATCATTTTTTAAATTTGCTGCTGAAATAGTTAATTCTTCGTTTACCTTTATTGGATTTGGATATGATTTATAATTTGATATTTTGGCATGTTGTGCTCCTGAAGGCTGTTTATTTTTTTGTGAATTATATATATATGTTGCATTTTCAGCAGTGAAAGCATTTGGGAAAAACATAACATCATCCAAATAGCTTATGGAAGTAGTATTGTTTGGAGTTCCCAAATAATAGTTAGTAAAGTTATAGCCTTTGGTTACTAATGGTTCAGTATCTTTCTTTATTCCATTTAAATACATTGTACCAACATCATTACTTACTGATAATATAATATGATACCAGACATTGGGTTGAATTTTTTCTTTAGTTCCTACTATACCACCAATGGAAGTTTTATAAAAACAAAATTGATTCTGAGCCACCCAATTTTCTTTTACCAAGCCAATCAGATCAACATTATTTGCTTCTTTAAAGAAAAATACATTTTTCCAAATTTCTTCTACAGATAATTTTAGCCAAAAAGAAAGTGTAAATTCATTAGAAAAAATATTTTGTGCTTCAATTTTCATATTTGCAATGTTTGTAGGCAATGAAAGCACCTTACCTCTTTCTGTATCATTCACTATCAACGAACCATTGAAAGTTCCTCGCACCTGAGCTATTTTATCCAAGCTTGTGGTTTGATCATTATTTTCAAAGTCAAAATAAAGATTTGGCGATATCGCATCTGCTACGGGATTATACCATTTTATTATCTCATCTGCTACAACCTTATGTCCAATTTCATTTGGGTGATTATACTGGCTCATATAGTCATTTATATTTTCCCCAGCTTGTTTTATTTTTTTAAAATTGGCATAGCTATCAACCAAACCCACCTTATATATTGCTGCCAACTCCCTGATCTGAGCAGAATGTGCTGCGAGTGGAGCACTATCGCTCAGTATGTCTTCTGAAGTATCGGGAGTAGGTGTGAAAAGTATCACTTTACAACCATAAGCTAAAGCTGCTTCTATCATTTTCACCCAAGCAGTACGTGCTCGTTCCAAACCAATACCTCGATCATTTAAACCATAATCAATATAGAGGACATCGGGACACATAGTTAATACTTTTTGTGCAAAACGTTTTTCACCTACTTCTGCATTTTCTCCTCCAATGGAAGTAGTTATTACATTGAGAACGGACGTTGTGTAAATTTCCTTCAGATTCTGCAATGTTAAATGTGGATATGCAGCCAATGTCTTTACTGTAGGTGTAATAAAATAACCACTTGGAACACTATGTCCATGAAATACTATATTTACTGTTCTATTTTGTGGCCATGTTTTTTGTAATTCAATTACTACTGAATTCAGATAACTACCCTGATTAGCTATTTGGGCCCAAACAGAAGAGAAAGAAAATAGTAAAAAAATAGTAAATAACGATTTTGTTTTCATATAATAATCATTGGTTTTGTTTTATAAAATTTTCAAGATAGACACAAGTGAAAAAGTTTAAATAGGGAGTCATATGGATCTCCCTATTTTGTACAAACTATTTATTGTGATATTAAACAATTATTCCGCTTTAAAAAACTTAAACGTTTTGTTGTTTTGACCATTAATATTAATTATATAAAAACCTTTTTTTAGCCCTTGTAAATTTACATTAACATTATCTTGATCTGATGCTATTTTACTTATGAGTTCTCTACCCTGCATGTCGAATATTCTTATGGTAGAAGTGCCTTGAGAAAGTCCCTGAATAAATAAATCATTTTTTACAGAGCTAGAGTGAATCGACAAACTAGTTGAAATTTCATTTTCTAACACATCAATTATTGGTGAAATTTTAGAAGCTAATATAAAGACCGTTACAGTTGTAAACGCCCATCTCTGATTCAAACTTGTAGTACTATTACCTGCCAGAGTTAATTGTCGATTGTTTGCACCGCCAGTCCCTCCATTAATACAAAATTTTGAAGCATTTCGCTTCTGCAATCTGAAGGTTCCCGATCCAGTATCAATCTTTTTCCAGTGCTGATTTTGATTGGTTGAATTAGTAGCCCATAAAACAATACCTTGTCCTGCAACTCCACCATTACCTCCATCAATACTTAGCGAGGTGTTTAGTCGTTGGAAAGAGTAAAAACCACCACCACGGTTAATTTGCAACCATTTTTGATTATCATTATTGATGTCTTGATCATATAATATCACCTTTGGATTAACTGCATCAATAGCAAAGCCTAAAGAATTTGCTTTTCGCATATGCACTACTGATATATCATTTACATTCAATATCTGCCATTCTCCATTGGTACCACCATTATAAGTAAATTGAACTACTTTTGCACCATCATCTTTAGATAAACCTTCAACAAGTAATCCCTTTGCTGTGTAGTATGATAAAATTTTGGAATACCCTTCAGTGGTATTAAGAATTTGCCATCTTTGAGTAATACCACCATGGTAGTCCCACACGCCAACAGGAGCCCCATCGGTCACTGCCCCGGAGTATAAATCAATACTTCTTCCACTATTGGCATTTGTTATTGTACACGTACTATCTCCATTTGAAACGATATTCCATTGCTGCGTCAATGACCCATCGTATTTATATTGAGCTAGCACATCATTTGTAGTTGAGCCATTTAAAACACTTAGGGTAAGCCCACTATTTTTGTTTATAATTACAAATCTCCCATTTAGGGACAGACCAGATATTGGGACCAATGCACCTGGAGTACTGGGGTCTCCATTGGCAGGTGGTGTATTTCCTACATAAATACGAAGAACTACTACACCATGAGCAGGAACATTAGCTGTATATGATGACAAATAACCTAGGTTTTGGTGTGTCCATAAATCTCTGATGTTATGGCTGCCGCTCAATCCTAAATCGGTTTGATAATTAACCGAGATTGATCTTTCATAACCTTCTCTGTTAAACAATGCCACAACTCTATCACCGTTACTAGTAGTGCCATGCCAAATTTGATTTCTAAAATCATACAAATCACTTGTCAAAGGTACACCTTTAAAACCATCAGCATTAAGAGCTGTTAGTTCTGAATTTCTCAAATAATTTGCATTTTCAACTCCACCAATATCCATATAGTTATCTCCAAACTCAACACAAGCGCCAGAAATAAACCGCAAAGATGTTGCAAACTTCTTTTCATCATCACTAGCATTGTCACTGTACGTATAGTAGTCGGGCGAATTAAAAATTTTATCTTTTCCGGTTATATCACTAAAATGAGATGCCCCTGCATAAGAATTATAAGTATGTACAAAATATACAGAATTCGTATAATACTTCTCTCTTTCACTTGTAGAATACCATCCGTTATTACCGTAATCGACACTAGTTCTAATATTGTCTCCGTACGATTTTTCTTCTCGCATATGATCCGCACCACCCGGAAGGCTTATAGTAATAATGAAATTATCTCCGGCAGCTTCTCTAATATATCTTAAAAGAGTCATGGCTGGATTGTGGCCATAAGCATCCTCGTAGTCTTTCATAAAATCGACCTTTAAATGCTCAACATTACAACTTTTAAAATAATTAACCATACCTTTTACGTACTGTTCGGCACCAGGCTTGGTTACATCAATGTAATAAAAAGCCTCATATTCTTTACCTGGGACAGTAATACTTTTTATGGTATAACCGGTACCTATAATTTTATTGTTTGTATCATCGGCTATTGACTTTAATACCCAGCCAGGATTATAATACATCGCAAACTTCATACCTTTACTTTGTACATAATTTGCCATTTCTGTCCATCCACCAACCCACGAATCGTTGAATGTTGTAACGTAACCATCGGCATTATGTCTGGTTCCGCTGCCAATCCATCCATCCAAACAAATCCAGTTATAACCATAACTTAAAAAATTACTTGCCATCCAATCTGTTTGGTTACGAAGAAACTGTTCTGATATATTGGCACCTAGCCCGTCAATTTGAGCATGGCTAGAGTGCCAACCCATGTAAGCTTTTCCAGCTCTAGTGTAAGCTGTGTTAGTAGCCATTGTTGTAGCTACTGTGAAATGGCCTATTAAAAATAATAAACCAATACGTAATAGATTTTTTCTTTTCATTTTTTTGATATTTAAAATTAACAATTAAAAAAGGATTAAACTTCACTTAACAATATATATTTATCCTTTGGATTTATTTCATCAATAAATCCAGTATTTCTATAGGATTTCAAATCATTTTTAAATTCTGTTATTTTGTTTTGTAAATACAGAAAAAGTGATGGTTCTTGTAATTTCAAACAGTAACATTATAATTATTAGGCTTCTTACACTATCATCTAGTTAGCAAATAACATTAATACAGCCTATCAAATGACAACTTAAAGAGACATTTTCAGACTATCTCCTTCTTTGATTAATTTATTCAGTATTAACTTGTGTTTATCACTTACTACAGTAACTCTTATTTTTCCTTTCTCCCGCTTTAAATTAATATCAAATTCCGATTCAAATGCGTGAATTTTTCGAAGACTGGCAGTTTGCCAAGTGCTTGGCAAGTTAGGTGTAATTGTACAACTTCTTAAACCTGTAGCTCTTATCTCAAATATACCTTCGGTAATTATACTACAGAACAATCCGCTTTCTGCCGACAAATGGCGTTGGCTTCCTTCAGGCCATGCCTCTATTGCATATGGAACATGATCTCCAAGTAAACGGGTGTTGGAATAATAGGTCAAATAACTGCTGGCTTTATCAGCCTCTCCGACCGAAAATACCCCTCGTAAGGCATACAATGTAGATCTATCCCAAAATGTCTCGCTTCCAGCCTGGGTAAGCAACCCATTTTTAGTCCATAGTTTTGGAGAAAAAAGTGCATCTATTGTACCCTTAGAGCGTTCACAAATTCCAACAACCAAGGGCATGCATATCCATGAACGCAGCACTGAGTTTCCTTCAAAGTAACGGTATGTTTCATAGCCATCAATAGTACTCCCAAAATAAGTGTTGATTGCTTTTCTTAAGATTTGCGCCTGTTTTGTATAGCTTTTTAGTAGAATGTTGTTTTTATTTAAATCTTTTCCCAAATACGATGCCGACAAAAGTGCATCATAATAGAGTGTTGATGTGCAAAGGTTTGCTTTACCTGCGGGAAATCGACCCTCAAGTTCATCTGCATCTGAAGTTACAACACCATCGCTATTCAGTTTTTTACGGCAATATTCAAGACACCACTCTATCAATGGCCAAAGTTTTTCGGCTTCCATTTTGCTTCCCTTTGCTAATGCATATCGTGCAGCGCCATAAGCTATCATGGCAGCATCACCACGGTCGCCTGCACCATCCCAAATGTCATTACCCTCAGCGATAATGGAACTCGGCAAGTGTTTATAATCCTTATTAATAAACCTTGCAAAATGCTTGTAAGCATTGAAAGAAGCCTCATTTCCTTTTGTATAGCCTAAGAATGGTGTAAATGGGCCAACATACTCGGCTTGATCGTTTGCCCAAATAGCCGCATAATAGGCTTCTCCTCCGGGTCCATGCATTAATCCACCTTTTGTTCTAAATATACTTTCTGATACACGAACTTTGG
>JFJP01030198.1_pt1 | contig 19060 bp, 17 predicted proteins | sample 431651 | NCBI WGS metagenome assembly JFJP01 (sample SAMN02602958, study PRJNA72255) | Microbial mat metagenome, whole genome shotgun sequencing project. | biome: fresh water; feature: sink hole; material: water; isolation source: purple microbial (photo- and chemosynthetic) mats found in...
ATAGTGCTGGGTTGCGGGTTCAGGCTTCTTCCATCGTGCATAACAATGGATGGTGGTGCCGACGGGAAAATTCATTGACCTGCGCGACTTTAGTTTCGGCAATATCATGGGTGAAGACACCGCAGATGCCGCGACCACGGGTATGTACATGCAACATGACCTGGGTGGCTTTCTCGCGGCTCATCGTGAAGAAGTGTTCGAGAATCCGCACCACAAAATCCATGGGCGTATAGTCGTCGTTCAGCAGGATGACCTTGTACATGGGCGGCGGCTTGAGCGCGGGTTTCTCCGGCTCGACAACCGTGCTGTCATCCTGGTCAGGGGATAGCGATGAATAGTCCTGGCTCATGGGGTTGCGTCAAGTTAGCGGGTGGTTGATAAAACCATAGCACGGAGCCATAAAATTGACCATAACGCCCCTCATCTGGCGTTGATTCCGTACCTCCGGCGATTTGACCGCAATTCTGGCGTTTGTTCACGTCGCCAACATCGTGGCCCGGTTCAGACCGGTTTGGCGACACTGAACCTGCTGGTTCTGCCCGTAAATTTTTCTAGCAGATATATTGTTAACTATTTGATTTAAATGGACTGTAGGGCGGGATTTATCCCGCTAAGCCGGTTGAAACCGACCCTACAGCATCAACTCCACAGACAGTATCGAAGAACTCATTTTTGAATATATATAAATAATTTTTTATTCCTTTTTTATGGGTTGATTTTCCTTTAGACTACTCTAAAACCCAGTGAATGACTCAGGAATTGTGGGCTATTCACTAGCCCGCCATAGATTTGACTTCACCGTGACAGGAATTGACCCGATGCAAGCCAGCGATAAGTACACTGTGGAAACGATCACGGAAATCCATACGTGGGCATCCAATCTGTTTTCCTTCAAGACCACGCGCAGCCAGTCGTACCGGTTCGTCGCCGGTCAGTTTTCCCGGTTGGGCGTTGAAGGCGACAACGGTGAGCTGGTCTGGCGGGCTTCCATCGTCGTCCCGGATGGCGCGTTCACCTCGCGGCTGGCGCAACTGAAAATCGGCGACCAGGTGCTAGTGGAAAAGAAGAACTACGGGTATCTGACCACCGACCGCTTCGAGTGCGGCAAAGATCTCTGGTTACTGTCCACCGGCACCGGACTGGCCCCGTTCCTGTCCATCCTGCAAGAGTTTGATACCTGGGAAAAGTACGAAAATATCGTGCTGGTGCATAGCGTGCGCTATCGCCATGAACGCTGTTTGCCGAACACGCCCACAAGTTGCAGTATGTGCCGGCCGTGACCCGTGAGCAGGTCGAGCAGTCCATGCTCAATGACCGCATTACCAATCTGCTGACTAATGGCGGACTGGAAGCGCACGTCGGGTTGCCGATTAACCAGGAACGGTCGCGGGTGATGATCTGTGGCAATCCCGACATGGTGCAGGAAACCCGGCAGATTCTGATCGACCGGGGATTAACGGTGAGTTTGCGCGGTAAACCCGGCAATCTGGCGGTGGAGAATTACTGGTAAGCGCCGGGTAGAAAAATCCCCCTTTCTCAAGGGGGAACAGGGTAAATCCGCTATTCCACAACCTGCCCAGCCCAGTCACGGGTCTTGAACCAGTAATCGTGGCGTTCCTTCAGCCAGCCATCCTGCTGGCGCAGCAGAATCCAGTTATTGAAGAAATTCAGCGCGTCGGGATCGCCCTTACGCAGCGCAAAGCCTTCCGCGCCTTGCACAAACGGCTCGGCAATCGGCAGAAACAGCTTGTCGGGGTGCTTTAACGCCTCAAAAGCCGGGGTCGGGGTGCTGGTGACAAAAGCGTGCGCCTTGCCGTTCAACACCTCTTGCAGGGCCAGCGCATCCTCATCAAATTGCCGGAGCGTCGCCTTGGGCATCAGCCGTTTGGCGGCGGTCGCCGGGGTCGCGCCACGCCGCACCGTGAGCACCACCTCGGGTTTATTGAAATCTTCCAGCGCCTTGAATCCAGCGGCGACTTCCTGATGGGCGACCAGATGCGTACCGGAATTGGCGTAGGGTAAGGTGAAATTAACCGTCAGGTTGCGTTCCGGGGTGATAGACATGCCGCCGATGATGATGTCGAACTTGCCGGTCAACAGCGCCGGGATGATGCCGTCCCAGGCGGTGGGCACGAATTCGACTTTAACGCCCATGTCCTTGGCCAGTTGCGTGGCGACATCGATTTCATAGCCGACCAACTGGCCGTCTTTGTTGCGCATCGCCCAGGGGATGAACGTGGACATGCCCACCTTGATCGCGCCGCGTTTCTTAATGGTTTCCAGCACGCTGCCCGCCGCCAGATCCTGATTGACTTGCTGAGCGTTCGCCTGGGGCGGCAAGAGCAGAGCAAACGCTAGCAGGAACAGCGGCAGGATTGATAAAAATCGGTTTTTCATGGAGATACCCTCACATTTTTGGGTCCACGGAAGCGGCGAAAAGTACGGAAGCCAGAAAACAGTAGCCGAGGACTGAGAGCATGGCAACCACATCACCTCATTTTGACCGGTGAACAGTGGTCGACCAGATAGACGACAGACCGATAAGGCCGCTCAGCCATGCCACTCCTGATGGTGATTTTTTCTTCACAAGGGAAGCCTGAAAGTAACTATTCAGTCCCCCCTTTAGCAAAGAGGGTTAGGGGGGATTTGGGTCCCGTTGCTGGTGCGAAATCCCCCCGGCCCCCCTTTTTCAAAGGGGGGAAGTGAACGCTTACACCTGAAATACCAAGCAATGACGGCTGAAACGGTTAGAATCAGTTTTAAAAATCAGGTCGTCTGGCTGAAGGAGAGCCGCCATGTCTGTCGCGCTTGCTGAATCTTATGATGTTTATGCCCAAATTGAGGCTCTGCCGGAAAATCTGACCGGCGAACTCATCAATGGCCAACTCTATGTGCAACCCCGTCCGGCCGGACCCCATGCCGTAGCGGGCGCTTCGCTGCTTACCGATATTTACCTGCCGTATCATCGTGGACGCGGCGGTCTAGGAGGCTGGTGGATTCTGGTGGAGCCGGAAATTCATTTCATCCGTGATGTCGAGGTGCTGGTGCCTGATCTGGCGGGTTGGCGGCGGGAGCGTATGCCACAGCCGCCCCGTGATCATCGTTTTCAGGTCGTGCCGGACTGGGTCTGTGAAATTTTATCGCCCTCCACAGCTTGCAAGGATCGTGCCGTTAAAATACCGGTTTACGCCCGCTATAAAGTCCCTTATCTCTGGCTGGTGGATCCGCGTGAACGGACTTTGGAAACATTCGCTTGGCAAAATGGGCGCTGGATCATGACGGGACAGTTCCAGAATCAGGCGTTGGTGCGTGTTGCGCCGTTTGACGAGGTCGATTTGGAACTGGGCGCGTTGTGGTTGGATGAGTAGCAAAAAGAGCCGGCGTCGGTGGCGGCTGGCGTTCGATATTCTGGCGTTTCTGGCAGTGCTGCTGGGACTGGGCTGGCTGATCGTCGAAGGTGCCAGCGGTCTGCACTATAACTGGCAATGGTATCGGATTCCGCAGTACCTCTATCGCATGGAAGACGGCGCATTTTACCCCGGCCCCTTGCTACATGGCCTGGGCGTGACGCTGGAACTGACGGGCTGGAGTTTGTTGTTGACCGTGGTGTTTGGGTTGACGGCGGCGCTATTGCAACGCTCATCATCGTGGGCGGGCCATGCCGTGGCGCGCCTCTACGTTGAAATCATCCGCAATACCCCGATGCTGGTGCAGCTCTATCTGGTCTATTTTATCCTCGCGCCGATTCTCGATATCGACCGCTTTGTCGCCGCTATCCTGGCGCTGGCGCTGTTTGAAGGGGCGTTTGCCGCCGAAATCTTCCGCGCCGGGATTGAGGCAATTCCCCGTGGTCAATGGGAAGCGGGTCACGCCCTGGGTCTGTCCTCGCACGCCGTCCATCGCTTCGTCATCCTGCCGCAGGCCATTCGCCTGGTGTTGCCACCCTTGACCGGATTAGCCATCTCATTGATCAAGCACTCCGCGCTGGTCAGCGTGATCGCCGTCGCCGATTTGACCACCGAGGGGCGCAACCTGATTGCCGAGACTTTTATGACCTTTGAACTCTGGTTCACCGTCGCTGCCGTGTATCTGGCGCTGACCACCAGTCTGTCGTTGCTGGTCAGTGGACTGGAACGCTGGCTACCCAGTCCTGGCCGGCATTGACTCATGCCGCCGCCCAAGTTGCGTTTTGGCTGGCTGGATGCGCTGATTCTGGCCGCCGGACTGGGCTTGATCGGTTATATCCTCTACCGGGCGCAATTCCATTTCCACTACAATTGGGACTGGCAGTTAATCCCCGGTTATTTTTTGCGCCAGGACGCTGACTCCGGGCAATGGACCTTGAATCTGCTTGGCCAAGGGTTTCTGGCCACCGTGCGATTAACCGTCTGGGGTGGGGTGCTGGCGGCGCTCATCGGCGGGGTGATGGGTGTGTGCCGGGTAGCGCAAAGCCTGTTTTTGCGCCTGATCAGCCGCGCTTATGTGGAGCTGATTCGCAATGTTCCGCCGCTGGTGTTTATTTTTATCTTTTATTTTTTCATCAGTGGCCAGATCATGCCAGTTTTGGCTATCGAAGACTGGATCGCCAGCGCCAGCCCGGAAACTTTGGCAGTATTGGCCTGGCTGTTCGGCCCGCCGGAACTGTTGCCGAATTTTCTGTCCGGGCTGATGTGCCTGGCGATGTTCGAGGGCGCTTATGTCGCCGAAATTGTCCGCGCCGGCATCGAAGCGGTTCCCAAAGGCCAGTCGGAAGCCGCCCGGGCGTTGGGGATGCATTCCGGGCACGTACTCAGTGAGGTGGTGTTGCCGCAGGCGGTGGCCAAAATGGTGCCACCGTTGGCCGGGCAATTTATCTCGCTGGTCAAGGATTCATCATTAATCTCGCTGATTTCCATTCAGGAACTGACCTTTACGGGTACGGAACTGGCCGTATCGTCCGGACGGGTGTTTGAAGTCTGGTTGACGGTCGCCCTGTTATATTTTCTACTGTGCTTTGGTTTGTCCCGGTTATCCCGGCGGCTCGAGCAGCGGTTGAGCCAACATCGCCAGCGTTGATGTCTGGCTGTCTCGCAGGTGGGTTCGCTTTTCAGGTAGATGCTGTTGATCAAAAAACTTCATGACATCACGATGGCTACGGAATTTACGGATGATGACCCGCCCAGTTTGCGCGAGCGGGCTGAAGCGTTGTTGGCGCAATCCCGCGCAAAACAGATTGATCTCTCGTCGGAAGCCATCGAACGATTGATCCATGATCTTTCAGTGCATCAGATTGAGCTGGAGCTGCAGAACGAAGAGCTGCGCAATACCCAGCGTCAATTGCAGGATACTCGGGATCGTTACGCTCAGCTCTATCATCAAGCGCCGGTGGGTTATTTGACCCTGGGCGCCAATGGGATGATTCAGCGTGCCAATCAAACCCTGTGTACGATGCTGAACGCTGACCTCGCCCATTTGACCGGCAGCGCCCTGGTCGATTTTATGGCCGGTGCGGATCGCGAGGTTTTTTTAGGCCGCTTCAAGGCGTTTTTCCAGCATCCCGAAGGCAAGAGCATCACCACACGGCTTTATGGAAAAAAGCAGCGAAACTTTGCCGCCCGCCTGACCGGACGCCAGGAAATATCGACTACCCCTTCGGCATCAGGCTCCGTCCCACACCTATTGATCGCGGTCAACGACATCAGTGAGTTGGTCGAAACCGATCAGGCGTTGCGCCGATCCCGAGCCTTGCTCCAGGCGCGTTTGCAACTCTCGGAATTCGCGTTTCACGGCAGTCTCGACGATCTGTTGCAGAAAGCGCTGGATACCGCCGAGCAGTTCACGCACAGCCAAATCGGTTTTTTCCATTTTGTGGCTCCGGACCAGGAAACGCTGACTTTACAGGCCTGGTCCACCCACACCCTGCAAAACATGTGTACTGCCCAGGGTCAAGGGCAGCACTATCCGATCAGTGAAGCAGGCGTCTGGGTGGATTGCATCCGTCAGCGCCGGCCGGTGATTCATAATGATTATCCCAATCTTCCCGATCACCAGGGTCTTCCTCAGGGTCATGCGCCGATTCTTCGCGAACTCACCGTCCCGGTCGTGCGCAATGGGTTGATTACCGCCGTCATTGGCGTCGGCAACAAGCCGAAAAATTACACTGCTGAGGATGTCGAGGTGGTCGATCAGATCGCCTCAATGATCATGGACATCGCTGAGCGTAAACAGGCCGAAGGACAATTGCGGTTGGCCGCTGTGGCGTTTGAAACCGCCGAGGCCATGTTTGTTACGGATCAAAACGGAGTCATTGAGCAGGTCAATCGTGCTTTTACCCGGCTGACCGGCTATGCCCCTGAGGAAGCGATTGGCCAAAATCCCCGCCTGCTGCGCTCGGGCCGCCATGACGCTGACTTCTACGTGACCTTGTGGCGTCACCTGCTAACGGATGGGCGCTGGTCGGGCGAGATTTGGAACCGGCATCGCGATGGCAAGATGTATCCGCAGTGGGAGTCGATTACCGCGGTACAGGATGATCAGGGCACGATCACCCATTTTGTCGCAACCTGTATTGATCTGACGCAGCAGAAAGCCGCTCAGGAGACGATTCGCCGTCTGGCCTTCTACGATCCGCTGACGGAATTGCCCAACCGCCGCCTGTTTCTGGATCGCCTCAGTCGCGTGCGGGCTACTGCCCACCGTGAAGGGCGTCACGGGGCGTTGCTCCTGGTGGATCTGGACGCCTTCAAGCGCCTCAATGACGCTTGCGGCCACGAAACCGGGGATCGCTTGCTTCAGGAGGTATCTGCCCGGTTGCTGCACAGCCTGCGGGAAGAAGACACGGTCGCCCGACTGGGCAGCGACGAATTTGCGTTGTTACTGGCGAATCTATCGACCTCGGAGGAGGAAGCGGGTCGAGCAGCCCGCCATGTCGCCGAGAAAATTCGCCAGGTCATCGCCCTGCCGTTTCTAGCGACCCAAGGTGAATATCATGTGGGCGCCAGTATTGGGATCACGTTGTTTCCTGTCGATGGGGAAACCGCCAGTGACCTGCTCAAGCAGGCGGATACCGCGCTATATCAGGCCAAGGCGGCCGGGCGCAACCGGGTGCGTTTCTTTGAGGCGGCCATGCAGTCGCAGATCGAGGCCCGTTTCGCGCTGGAGGGTGAACTGCGCCAGGCGCTGGTGCGGGATGAATTGCGGTTATATTTCCAGCCCCAAGTGGATGAGATGGGTCGGATCGTCGGCGCTGAGGCGTTGTTGCGCTGGCAAAATCCGCTGCGGGGACTGGTCTCGCCCGTGGACTTCATCCCGTTGGCCGAAGAAGCGGGATTGATTGTGCCGATGGGTGAGTGGGTGTTGGCCGAGGTGTGTCGGGTGATGGCTCGGTTGACCGCGGCGGGACGGTCGTTGCGACTGGCCTTGAACGTCAGCCCGCGCCAATTTCGGCAGCCGGGCTTCGTGCGGCGCGCCAAGGCCATTTTGATGGCGACAAACGCCGATCCCACCTGCCTGACTTTGGAAGTGACCGAGGGGCTGGTGATTGATGATCTGGCCGGGACGATTGCCAAAATGAATGAACTCAAGGCGATGGGCATGCAACTGTCCATTGATGACTTCGGCACGGGTTATTCCTCGCTGGCCTATCTAAAACGCTTGCCCATCGATGAACTGAAAATCGACCGGAGCTTCGTGCAGGACGCGCCTACCGATCCCAGCGATGCCGCTCTGGTGGAAGCCATTCTGGCGGTGGCGCAGCATCTGCGGCTGGCGGTCGTAGCGGAAGGCGTGGAAACGAGCGAACAGGCGACATTTCTGAAGGATCGGGGTTGCGTGTTGTTCCAGGGCTATCTGTATGGCAAACCGGAACCGGCAGAGGCGTTTTTGCAGCCTCTGCTGACCGTGCAATGGCCGGTTCCCAAAGATCGATGACGACCCAAGGAAACCGGCCTTCGCAGTGCGTTTTAAGAAATCACCAGAACGACCAGCAGCACGATGATAATGATGCCGGCGGCAACCAGTCCGCCCATCAATAGCTTGTTGAGTTTGGCGGCGGCTGGCGCTTGAACCAACAACTGTTCCAGAGTTTGCTGCATTTCTTCCAGTGTGGTGGACTGATCATGGACGTGCTGTTCCGCGTCTTCGAGGCGCTGCTCATGATGATCCAGCGCTTCGGCAATGCCGGTTGACTCCAGCGCCGCTAACCGCTGGTGGGTTGAAACCAATTCCCCATGCAATTCACGGAGAATCGGATCGAACCGGCTAAATTGTTCCGCCTGGGTCGTCAGCCACTTTTCAAGCGCCGCTAACCGGTTCTGATCGATGCGCAGCGTATCGGCGGCTCGCGACTGATTCGCGTTCATCTGCTGCTCAAGTTTAGCGGTGCGTTCGTTCAGTTTATTGAGCGCCTCCAGCGTCGTTTCCCGCTGAGACTGTTCTTGCCGGTGAAGACCGGTGAGGGTTTGGATGTGTTCGCCCACTTCCTGACTTTGCGTCTGGGCGCGTTCGGTCAGCGCCGCCAGCTCGTGGGTGTGCGCATCCAGTTGCTCCCGGGCTTTAGCCTGTTGAACGCGCAGGCTTCGCTCTGTCTCCGAAAGATTTTGCCGAAGACCCTGCACTTCCTGGCGGAGAGTGTCGAGGTCTGGGGCGCTTTGGCGGAGGCTTTGGATTTCCTGGCGGAGAGTGTCGAGGTCCGGGGCGCTTTGGCGGAGGCTTTGGATTTCCTGGCGGAGGGTGTCGAGGTCCGGGGCGCTTTGCCGCAGACCCTGCACTTCCTGGCGAAGGGCGTCAAAGTCCGGGGCATTCTGGCGGAGGCTCTGCACTTCTTGGCGGAGGCCGTCAAAGTCCGGGGCATTCTGACGCAGGCTCTGCACTTCTTGGCGGAGGCCGTCAAAGTCTGGGGCATTCTGACGCAGGCTCTGCACTTCCTGACGGAGGCTGTCAAAGTCCGGGTTATTCTGGCGCAGACCCTGCACTTCCTGGCGGAGGCCGTCAAAGTCTGGGGCATTCTGACGCAGGCTCTGCACTTCCTGGCGGAGCGCATCCAGACCTGCCGTGTTCTGCTGGGCGTCTTGCAGATTCTGGTGCAAGGTCTCCATCTCGGTGGTCAGTTGGTCGGCGCGTTGGCAATGGAGATCATCAATCTCGCGCAAGGCGGCCAACAACTCCTGACGCAGGGTCTCCATCTCGGTCGTTAATTGATCGGCGCGTTGACAGTGGAGGTTGTCGATCTCGCGCAGGGCGGCCAACAACTCCGGACGGAGCGTCTCCAATGTCGGCGTTTGTTGCTGCAAGCCTTGTAGCTCCTGGTGAAGGGATTCGACCTCCGCAGTCAGTTCGCCGAGGCGCTGTTTACCATGGCGATCGGTTTCGCGCAGGGCGACAACATCGCGCATCATGCCCTGCAAATAATCGCGAAGGGCGTTCAGCACATTATTCAAGGGTCCGTCAGGCATATTCATGGCCATTTCTCAACGCAGGTTTTGGTCTTGTGATTGTTGAATGATTGCTGCAAAGTCTAGTGGTTTTTTCAGCAGATTCTTCCAGGAGCGCACGATGCCGCTGAATGCTATTCCCCGAATTTTCCTGGTTGGACCGATGGGGGCCGGTAAAACCACGATTGGCCGTCGGTTGGCGCTGGTGTTGCAGCGGGATTTTCTGGATAGTGATCAAGAGATTGAGCAACGGGCTGGTGCCGACATTCCGCTGATCTTCGAGGTCGAGGGTGAAGCCGGGTTTCGCAGTCGTGAAAAAGTCATGATTGCCGAATTGACCCAGCGTCCGGCGATTGTCCTTGCGACGGGCGGCGGTGCCATTCTTGACCCGGATAACCGTCGCCACCTGATCGGGCGCGGTTTTGTGGTTTACTTGCAGACCTCGGTGAATGAGCAGCTTTCCCGCACCTGCCATGATCATCACCGCCCTTTGTTGCAAACTGCCGATCCGCGCACCCGACTGGAATCGTTGCTGGCGATCCGCGACCCGTTATACCGGGAGGCTGCCGATCTGATCATTACCAGCGATGGCCAGTCGCCACGGGCGATTGTGCAAAAGATTATAAAACGTATTCAAGAGGACAGCGCGTGTCTGATTCCCGCTCCATGAAAACCCTGCATGTTGAACTCGGCGACCGCCGCTATCCGATCCACATCGGCCCCGATCTGTTGGGACGTGCTGAGTTGTTGCGCCCACATATCGCCGGACAGCAAGCGCTGGTGGTGAGCAATACTACGGTGGCACCCCTGTATCTGGAACCGGTGCGTGCGGCGTTGGACGGGTTGCGCCATGAGGCAGTCATTCTGCCGGATGGCGAGCAGTATAAAACCCTGGAAACCCTCAACACGGTTTTCACGGCGCTGTTGAATCACCGGTTCGACCGGCATTGTACGATCATCGCGCTGGGCGGCGGGGTGATCGGTGATCTGGCCGGGTTGGCCGCTGCCTGCTATCAGCGTGGCGTCGCGTTGATCCAGATTCCCACAACGCTACTGGCCCAGGTCGATTCCTCAGTCGGCGGCAAGACGGCGGTCAACCATCCGCTGGGCAAGAACATGATCGGCGCGTTTTATCAGCCGCAGTGCGTACTGGCCGACACCAACACCTTGGCGACTTTGCCGGATCGCGAACTGAGCGCCGGTCTGGCGGAAGTGATCAAGTACGGACTGATCCGCGACCTGCCATTTCTGGAATGGCTGGAAAGGCATCTGGAGTCTTTACTAGCTCATGATGCAGCGGCATTAAGCGAGGCGATTGAGTGCTCCTGTCGCAACAAGGCCGACATTGTCGCTGCCGACGAACGGGAAACCAGCGAGCGCGCCTTGCTCAATCTCGGCCACACGTTCGGCCACGCCATTGAAACCGGCGTCGGTTATGGCGAATGGTTACACGGCGAGGCGGTGGCAGCGGGGATGGTCATGGCGGCGGATTTGTCAGCGCGGCTGGGCTGGCTCAGTCAGGAATGCGTCGAGCGGGTTCGCGCCCTGCTGACCCGCGCCCGCCTGCCGCTGAAGCCGCCGCCAACTTTGACGACCGAGGATTTCTTGCGGTTGATGGCAGTGGACAAAAAGGTCAAGGACGGTCAGTTGCGGCTGATCCTGTTACGCGCCCTGGGACAGGGCGTTATGGCCAGCGATGTCGATGCCCGGCAGTTACGCGAAACGCTGGATGTTGCTGGGTAAGCCAAGACCGCTTCCAGCCCAATCCTTATTCAACCCGGTAGCAACCTGACCCGCTTTGATGATAACCTTACACCCCATAGTGAAACCGGCCCCGGCATGGGTCGCGCCGGGTCAAGATCCAACGCGAACGGCGGCTTGCTAACCCCCGTTCAGCGACTCTTCACCCCCCCATTGCAGTTCATAAACCAGAGGAGAGTCTCCAAGATGGCAATCGCTCATGATGGCAAAAATCGGACCAGCAACGCCAAACTGTTGAGTTGGGTCGATGAGATCGCGGCTTTGACCCAACCGGATCGGGTGGTCTGGTGCGACGGTTCGGAACAAGAATATCAACGTCTGTGTGATGAAATGGTGGCCTCCGGCACTTTCGTCAAGCTCAACCCGGAAAAACGGCCTAATTCCTATCTGGCCTGCTCGCACCCCTCCGATGTGGCGCGGGTTGAAGATCGCACCTTCATTTGCAGCTTAAAGAAAGAGGATGCCGGCCCCACGAACAACTGGATGGCACCGGATGAAATGCGGGTGCAGATGAAAGAATTGATGACCGGTTGTATGAAGGGTCGCACCCTGTACGTCATTCCTTTCAGCATGGGGCCGATTGGCAGCCCGATTTCTCAAATCGGCATCGAGATCACCGACTCGGCTTATGTGGTGACCAACATGCGGATCATGACCCGCATGGGTCAGAAGGTGCTGGATACGCTGGGTGATGGCTTCTTTGTACCGTGCGTGCATTCCGTTGGTGCGCCGCTGGCCCCCGGTCAGCAAGATGTTCCGTGGCCGTGCGAGCCGGATATTGGCCGCAAAGCCATTGTTCATTTCCCCGAAACCCGCGAGATCTGGTCTTATGGATCGGGCTACGGCGGCAACGCGCTGCTCGGCAAGAAGTGCCTGGCGTTGCGCATTGCCTCAGCGATGGCTCGCGACGAAGGCTGGCTGGCCGAACACATGCTGATTCTCGGTCTCGAATCGCCCAAGGGTGAGAAGACCTATGTCGCGGCAGCTTTCCCCAGTGCGTGCGGCAAGACCAATCTGGCCATGATCGTTCCGCCCAAGGGCTTTGGCAACTGGAAAGCCCTGACGGTTGGCGATGATATCGCCTGGATCAAGCCGACGGCAGATGGCACGTTGCGCGCCATTAACCCGGAAGCCGGTTTCTTCGGCGTCGCCCCGGGCACTTCCTACGATTCCAACCCGATGGCCATGGAATCCTGCAAAGCCAACTCGATCTTCACCAATGTGGTGCTGACCGATGATGGCGATGTGTGGTGGGAAGGCATGGGCGTCGAGCCGCCGGCGCATGGCATTGACTGGCAGGGCAATGATTGGACGCCGGATTGTGGTCGGGTCGGCGCACACGCCAACTCCCGCTTTACCGCGCCCGCTGGGCAGTGCCCGACGATTGACCCGGCGTGGGAAGATCCGGCGGGCGTGCCGATTTCCGCCTTCATCTTCGGCGGTCGGCTGTCCAAGACCTTCCCGCTGGTCTATCAGGCGTTTGACTGGAACCACGGCGTATTCATGGCGGCGACCATGGGTTCAGAAGCCACTGCTGCCGCCATTGGCGTCACCGGCATCCGCCGCGACCCGTTTGCCATGTTGCCCTTCTGTGGCTACAACATGGCCGCCTATTGGAACCACTGGATCAATATGGGCAAGAAGCCCGGTCTGAAGCTGCCGATGATCTTCCGGACCAACTGGTTCCGCAAAGATGCCAATGGCAAGTTTGTCTGGCCGGGCTTTGGTCAGAATCTGCGGGTCCTCGAATGGATTGTGCAGCGGGTCAATGGCAACGTGGGTGCCGTGGAAAGCCCGTTTGGGCTGATGCCGCGCTATGAAGATATGGATTTCGAGGGGCTGGATTTCTCCAAGGAGCAATTTGAGACGATTACCAGCATCAACCGCTCGGAAGCACTCAGCGAAATTAATGAGATCAAGGACTTCTTCGCCAAGTTCGGTCAGACCTTGCCGCCGGAACTTGAAGCCCAGCGTCAGGCGTTCGGCCAGCGCGCTGAGAAAGCGCCGGAAGTCTGGAAGGTTGCTGAAGCGGCTTGAAGTCTGAGTCGGCGTGGAGCAGTAAAAGCCACGCTTTAGCACATTGTTAAATAAAAAGCCGGCGCAAGCCGGCTTTTTTTATAAGGCAAACGCTGCTGCCCTCCTATTCCCTAGAGCCTGACTATTCTGAACAGTAAAGACCTCTATTTCCGGCTGCTGAACTACGTCCGGCCCTATACCCGCATCTTCATTCTGTCGATGCTGGCCACTGCCGCCGCCGCCGCGACCGAACCGATGATTCCGGCGCTGATCCAGCCCCTGCTGGACGGCAGTTTTGTCGAAAAAGATCCGTATTCCATTCGCTTGATGCCCATTCTGCTGGTCTCGGTGTTCATCGTGCGTGGCATTGCCGGCTTCATCGGCTCAGTGGCGATGAGCTGGATTGCCCACCGGGTCGTCATGGATCTGCGCAAGGCCCTGTTTAACAAGCTGCTGACCCTGCCTACCCGCTATTTTGACGACCACTCTGCCGGTCATCTGCTGTCCCGCCTGACCTATGATGTCACGCAGGTCATGAACGCCACGACCGAGGCGTTGATCGTGCTGGTCAAAGATGGTTTGTCGGTCATCGGCCTGCTGGGCTGGATGCTCTATCTCAACTGGAAACTGTCGCTGATGGCGCTGCTGATTGTCCCCGGCGTGGCCTTGATTGTGCGGGCAGTCAGTCGGCGTTTGCGGCGACTCAGCCGGAATTTACAAGAACTGATGGGCGACTTTACCCACGTCGTCGATGAAGTGCTGCAGGGTCACAAAGTGATCAAGATTTTCGGCGGTCAGGATTACGAGCGGGAGCGTTTCCATCACGTCAACAACCGGGTTCGCCAGTGCAATATGAAGCTGGTCGCCGCGGCCGAAGCCAGCGGTCCACTGGTGCAACTGTTGGCCGTCCTCGCGCTGGGGGCCGTGATCTATTTCGCTTCGCTGCAATCCGCCGCCGACCAGATCACCGTCGGCGGTTTTGTCTCCCTGTTCGGTGCCATGGCCATGCTGCTGTCGCCGATCAAGCGCCTGACCAAGATTAACGAGCAACTACAACGCGGCCTGGCGGGAGCGGAAACCATTTTTGCGCTGCTGGATGAACCCCCGGAACGCGATGAGGGAACCCGAACCATAGGTCGCGCCCGTGGCGAAGTGCGGTTTCAGAACCTCAATCATCGTTACCAGAATGACAGTGCTGAAGTGATCCAGGATCTCAGTCTTGAGGTGCGTCCGGGGGAAACTATCGCTCTGGTGGGTCCTTCCGGGAGCGGTAAGACCACGCTGATGGCGCTGTTGCCGCGCTTCTATGAACCCCAGTCTGGCGATATTCTGCTAGATGGCGTCCCGGTTCGCGACCTGCGGCTGGCCGACCTGCGCGCCAACATCGCCTACGTCAGTCAGGACATTATCCTGTTTAACGACACGGTCGCCGCCAACATCGCCTACGGTTCCGGCGTTCCGGCCAGTGAAACCGAGATTATCCAGGCTGCCGAACATGCCCAGGCCATGGACTTCATCCGCGAACTGCCCCAGGGCCTGCAGACGCTGATCGGGGAAAATGGCGCACGGTTATCCGGCGGCCAGCGCCAACGCATCGCCATTGCCCGCGCCCTGTTGAAAAACGCGCCGATTCTCATTCTCGATGAGGCCACGTCGGCGCTCGATACCCAGTCCGAACGCAAGGTCCAGCAGGCGCTGGATACCCTCCGCCAAGGCCGCACCGCCTTTGTTATCGCCCACCGTTTATCCACGATTGAAAATGCCGACCGTATTGTGGTTCTCGACCGGGGGCGGATTGCGGAAATCGGTCATCATGCCGAATTACTGGCCCGGAACGGCCTCTACGCCAGCCTGTACCGGTTGCAAGCGGATGGCGTCAACGCAACAAAGTTGCAAAATCAATAAAAATGCTGTCAAATACACAACATCGTTCTTTGCAAGGGCCGCAATCCGGCCTAGTTCACGAATTCAGCTCATGCGCAGTGCTATCGATGTTTCCAGAAAACTGGCCCCCCTTCTGCGCCAAGCCTTTCGGCAAGGTGTCGAAGCCGCCAGTCGGGGCGAGGATCGCAATCCTTACGTCCCCAACAGCCATCTCTACCACGCTTGGATGGCGGGGTGGGCCTCCCTGGCTCGCGCCTGGAACAACAATGACGATTTGCGCTGGGCCTGAAACCGTTGCCTGTTTCATTCGTCAAGAACCGCCGTTGTAATAACCTATATTATTGAACCCATGAGCATTTTTCAATGAACAAACCGTTATTGTTATTGCTGACCAGCAGCCTGTTGTGCGTCGGCTCAGTGTGGGCTGGAGGCGAATGGGATCAGGCCAGAACGGCCCATGAACGGGGGGATTACGCGGCGGAACTGGCGATTGTCCGGCCACTGGCGGAACAGGGTTTCGCCTTCGCTCAATTCAACCTGGGTGTGTTATATGACCAGGGTCATGGCGTGCCGGTGGATGATCGTCAGGCGATAGTGTGGTATCGCAAAGCGGCTGAACAGGGCTTGCCGCAGGCGCAAATCAATCTCGGTATTATGTACGAGGAAGGCGAGGGTGGGTCGGTAGACCCGATCCAGGCGTATTTCTGGTTTGCCATGGCGGAGAGTCAGGGCGATAGTCAGGGGCCACAGGCCAAAAAGGAGATCGCGGAGAAGATGACCCCGGCGCAAGTGGCCGAAGCGGAAAAGAAAGTCAAGGACTGGCTGGCGACGCATCAATTCACGGTCCCGCCGCAACCGCCGGTCGAACCCCATATTGGTAGCCAGTGAGACCTTGGCTTAAATATTGCTTTAGATCTCCAGTCAGACACCGCCGGCAGCGATATTTCGACGCTGGGTTACAGCTTGAGTAAATGCTGCCGATAATTTAATTAACTGCTTGAACAACATTCAAGATCCACGACTCGAGGGGATAGCCATGAACGGGAACAGCATTGCAAGCAAAGCGCTTGACCGGGCGAGCAGTACCATGAAAGTTGCGGATCGCATTGGTCTGCACGGCTATTCCATCCTGTCCTACGCCATTTTCGGGACGCAGCACGCACACGGCTGGAATTTCACCCGCAAGGGCGATATTGAAGTCATCCGGGTCGAACCCGAGGCGTTGGAAACGCTGTATCCGCGCGGCTAACGCCTGACCACATGGCACCCATGCGCGGCCGGTTACCGGGTATCGATCATCATTCCAGAGATTAACCACGAAAAACACGAAAAAACACGAAAATTTCTTTGTTTTTCTGTGGCTAAAATTCTCATGTTTGGCTGGAGTGAGGATCAATGTGGGTGTCCTCTTTTCAGAAAATGGCCTGATACGGCGTTTGCCCCGAAATAAGGCAACACCTACTCGTTTGCACCTTCCTGGCGCTGATCACTGCCAGCGATTTCCAGGAAGCGTGTCAACGACGTCCCCGCTGCGCCGCCCTGGCTCACAATGTTAGGCGCTTAGTCTCTTTCTGTGTTCTCAGTGACCAGTCTGGCTCGAACTTTGCTCATTACAGCGATTACTGTACATTGAGGAGAGAGAACTTATGGCGTCCTGGCTCTTCCGCTGCTGGCCATTATGGCCTCTGTCGGCGCTGGCGTTGATCAGTCCCGCTGCGCTGGCTGGCGAAGATGTGACGCCCGCTTCGATCAATACCGTTTGGGTTGCAACCAGCGCCGTACTGGTGTTTTTCATGCAGGCGGGTTTTGCCCTGTTGGAAGGCGGCATGGCGCGTAGCAAAAACGCTGTTAACGTCCTCATGAAAAATTACCTGGATGTCTGCGTGGGCAGTCTCATTTTCTGGTTGGTTGGATTTGGGCTGATGTTCGGCCATAACACGACGGGCTGGTTTGGCACCAGTCATTTCGCGTTGAACAGTGGGAGTTCGTGGGATTGGACTTTTCTGTTCTTCCAGATGATGTTCGCGGCGACCGCAACCACCATTGCGTCCGGGGCCATGGCCGAGCGCATTCATTTCCGGGCCTATCTGATTGGTGCCTGCGTGATTTCCGGGTTAATTTATCCCGTCTTCGGCAGTTGGGCCTGGGGGGGTTATGGCGGTGGCGACGGCTGGCTCAAGGCGCTGGGCTTTATTGATTTCGCTGGTTCGACCGTGGTGCATTCGATTGGCGGTTGGTGTGCGCTGGCCGGCATCATCATTCTGGGACCGCGCTTGGGCCGGTTCGGCCCGCGCGGCGAATCGCGTTCCATGCCCGGCCATAATCTGAGCCTGGTGGCGCTAGGCGGTTTCATTCTCTGGTTCGGCTGGTTCGGTTTCAACGGGGGTTCAACGCTGGCCGCCGATGGAACCATCGGCAAAATTCTGATCAATACCCATCTCGGTGCCTGCGCTGGCGCGGTGGGATCTGCGTTGTTCAGCGTCGCAATCAACCGTCCAGTGCTGCTGACGGGTACCGTGAACGCCAGCATTGGCGGGTTGGTGTCGGTCACGGCCGGTTGCGCCACCATGGACTCCGGCTATGCCATTCTCACCGGAATCGTGGCGGGCGTCATCGCGACGGTTGGCCCCACGCTGCTGGCTAAAATGAACTGGGACGATGTCGTAGACGCCGTTTCCGTTCATGCGTTCTGTGGCTCTTGGGGCACGCTGGCGGCGGGTCTGTTCTACAGCGGCGACCTGTTCAATCCCAACCGGGTCGCAGTGCAGGTTATAGGCATTCTCGCGGCTCTGGTCTGGGGATTAGGTGCCGCCTGGCTGACCTATCTGCTGATTGCCAGCACCATCGGCATCCGCTCGACCACCCTGCACGAACAGCGGGGGCTGGACTTTACCGAACACGCGGAAATTGGCTATCCTGAATTCCAGCAACCGCAAACGTTCAATCCGGAAGGATTACACCGTTAGGTCACCTGATCATTATGGAATTTGAGCAGAAGAAAAGGGCCATTGAAGCGGGCCTGAAGCCCTTTCTCAGTGGCGACTCCCTGGCTTACGCCCTGCAAATATGGGAAACGCGGTATGCGCAGGAACCCACGTTCGCCCTGCAAGGCTTCACCAGCGAGCTGTGCGACAGCCTGACCCTGACTATGCCGCGTGCGCGGATCCTGATGCTGCAAAGCCTGATCCGCGCCCTGAACAACCTGCCGGTTTCCGCCCCCGGTGCTGACGCTAAAACGTCTGCAGCGCCCTCGCCTGCTCCAAATAATGACGCGGTAAAAGTTTGCGTCTTGTTGCTGGATACACTGATCCGCAGTCTGCCTAGAACTGACGGCGAAGCCCTGCGCCAATACCTGCTGACCCACCTGACCCAACTGCGTCAACCGGAACCGGTTCGGAACGCCCTGCGCGACTGGCTCAGCCGGAAGCAAACCATTTCTATTTCCATCGCCGAACCGGTGCTCACTCAGTGGGTCAACCTGGCGTATGTCGCCCTGTGTGAAAGCCTGGGTCCGGTCCGAGCTGATCAGACGCTGCACAAGGCGATTATGCAGGTCGAAACCGTCACCGCCGGGGCTGGTTTTCCGGTTCGACAGTTGCTTTGAAGTGCGGGTAGATTATTGCGCGGGCGTCAGCCATTCCATCATCTGAATCCGACCGTATCGGTGGGTCTGTGGGCGGGTGGACGCTTTCCCGCCTCTGACTTGCTAACGATCAACCCACAGCCTGAGAGAAATAGAATTGCCCATCAACGCAATTTCCTAATTCTCAACGGTTTAGCGCGTTCTTCCGGCAACAGCGATGTGAGCGCCTGATACCGCTCAAACAGAAACGCGACTCGTTCGGCTTCACTGGCGAACGCGCTTTTGCCATACGCGGCGTCTACTGCCCGGTCCCGCGCCCACGCGCCTCGGAAGTCCATTGAAAAGTGCGATGGGCGAAATTGATCCGGGCACCGCGCTGGAACAAGTCCGGCCATAACACCCCGGC
>JFJP01011871.1_pt1 | contig 19059 bp, 9 predicted proteins | sample 431651 | NCBI WGS metagenome assembly JFJP01 (sample SAMN02602958, study PRJNA72255) | Microbial mat metagenome, whole genome shotgun sequencing project. | biome: fresh water; feature: sink hole; material: water; isolation source: purple microbial (photo- and chemosynthetic) mats found in...
TTTGGCTTTTTGGGCCCCAACGGCGCAGGGAAAACGACGACAATCGCTCTGCTTTTGGGGCTAATCAAGCCAACCCGTGGGCGAGCAAGGCTCTTTGGCCACGATGTGCAGCGCAATCCTGGGGCTGCGCTTCGCAAGGTGGGGGCAATGATTGAAGCACCTGCGTTCTATCCTTATCTTAGTGGGCGCGATAATTTGCAGGTTTTAGCCCTGACCGCAAATTTGCCTAAAAGCTCCATTGAAAAGGTCTTAAATCTGGTTGATTTAGCGCAAAGAGCTAAGGATCGCTTTGGAACCTACTCCCAAGGCATGAAACAACGGTTAGCAATTGCTGCTGCCTTACTTGCCGACCCTGAATTGATCATTTTAGATGAGCCTACCAATGGGCTTGACCCTGCGGGCGTGGTTGAAACTCGCAATTTACTGCTCTCTTTAGCCGCAAAAGGCCACACGATCTTTCTTTCTAGTCACTTGTTGCATGAGGTTGAGCAACTTTGTCAGCGCGTGGCGATTCTCAAGGAGGGCCAAGTTTTGGCGCAGGGCAAAGTTACTGAACTGCTGCGAAGGGGCCAAGGCGTGCAAATTCGCGTGGTAAATGACCCTCAAAAAGCGGTGCAATTCCTTCAAACGCTGCCAGGGATCAAAGAAAAAGAGATCAGCCTGACCGAAAATCTCCTTTTCCTCGCGGTAGCCAGCGAGCGAATCCCTGAAATCAATCATTTTCTGAGCCAAAAAGGAATTTTGGTCGCCGAAATTCGCGCCAAAGAAGAGACTTTGGAAGATTTCTTTTTAGCTTTAACAGAAAGCCAACCGCAAAATGCTTAATCAAATGCGGGCCGAATGGCTCAAAATCTCTCGTCGCCCAATGGCCTGGCTGCTTTTAGTGGTTTTTCTGGCTACGTTGCTCTTGAAATTAGGCGCACTCTTTTTGGTCATTGGGTTTCACGAGGGAAGTTTCACAGGTGGCGATGCGAAAATTCAAATTTTGCGCGAAGCTGAATTGGCCCAATTTCGCTTGCAATTAGGTTTTCCAGGGATTTTTGGCGCGATTCTGGCCCATATCAATGGGCTGGGCGGCCTTTGCGCGATTATTTTGGCAGCGGGAACGGTGGGGAGCGAATATGACTGGGGAACGATGCGGCTTCAACTTACCCGCCAACCGTGCCGTAGTAAGTATTTGCTGGCTAAAATCTTCGTTCTTTTCCTCACTTTGTTCGCAGGAATGTTGCTTGCGTTAGTTTTCGGGGCAAGTTTTGGGCTTTTAAGTAGCACTTTGCTGAATTTACCAAATAGATTGCAATTTTCTGATCTACTTTTGCTTCCTGTTACTCTTTTCCTGGCATTTCTCGTGCTTTTGCCCTACGTCATGGCCACCATAGCTTTTTCTACTTTAGGCCGTTCCTTGTTAGCGGGAGTTGTCGGCGGAATGCTCTTCCTTACGCTTGATCTGAGTGCTGGAGGTACTTTAGCCTTTCTACCTAAACTAGATAAAACTTTGAATTTGATTTATCAATTGCTTTTACAGCCAAATATCAATACCTTAGTTATTCTTAACGCTCAGACTTACGGCCTTGAACCGTCTCGAATTTCTCAATTTAATCTCGAAAAGCTCCCTTCGCCGTTGCACGCAATATTTGTTATCACTTTTTATAGCCTTATCTTTGCAGGCTATGCTTTCTATGGCTTCACCAAACGCGATGTGTTAGGCCCAAACTAGAAAGTGATTTAGAAATCCACTGGCGACAGCTAAAGCCGCCGTATTCCTCCTTTTTTGCATTCCTCCATGATCTGTTGTAAAACAAAACCCCCTCCTTTCTAAGCAGTTTAGGAGAGGGTTTTCTATTAGGCAAATCAAGCTCAGGAGACAGGACAACTTTTAGCGCATTTTGCGGGGGCGACTCCAAGTCGTTTTGGGGGGCACGTCGCGTTCGGGCCGAATGATAATCCGTGCGCCGCGATCATAAGTAAAGTAGTTGTAAGCCCAATTGGTTAGCACAACTAGCCGATTGCGAAAGCCAATCAGCATAATCAGATGGACAAAAAGCCAGCTAATCCAAGCAGTGAACCCACTTAGTTTTAGCCCAAAAGCCTCCACCACCGCTGCTCGTCGCCCAATTGTGGCCATACTCCCATTATCGGCATAGCTGAATTTTTCCATTGGTTGTTTGCGAATCTGGGCCAAAATGTTCTTGGCCGCTAATTGCCCTTGCTGAATCGCAACTGGCGCAACCATTGGAAAGGGTTTGTTGCCCTTGAAACCCTCTAAATGCGCCATATCCCCAATCACAAATACGCCGGGACACTCTTCTTGCGTGAGATAGGGCGTGACAGGAATCCGACTAGCCCGTGCTAAAGGCACTTCAAGATTGTCGGCCAGGAGCGAAGCCCGTACCCCCGCGGCCCAAATCACAGTCCGCGCTGGGAGCTTTGTGCCATCTTTGAACAGAACACAATCATCTTCAATGTCGGTCACAAGCGTGTTCAGCCGTACTTCGGCTCCCATGTGTTCTAATTGCTCTTTGGCCTTCTTCTGAAGCACAGGGTCAAAGTTGATTAGCAAGCCACTCATGCCTTCGACTAAAACAACCCGCGCCTCTTTGACATTGATTTCAGGGTAATCGCGCCGCATAACGTGGAGGAAAAGCTCCGTAAAGGAACCTGCCAACTCAACGCCCGTTGGCCCGCCGCCCACAATCACGAAGGTCAGCAACATCGCCCGATATTCAGGGTCTGGCTCGCGGGCTGCTAACTCGAAGACTGAAAGAATATGGTTTCGCAAACGCGCTGCATCATCAATATCTTTCAACCGAAAGGTTTTTTTCGCTAATTCGTTATTACCAAAATAGTTATCGGCACTGCCTGCGGACAAAATCAAGTATTCATAAGGTACTGGATCGCGGAGGCTATCGGTGTAAACCAATTTGCGCTTAAAATCCACACTGTGAACTTCTGTCATTTGGAAACTGACATTTTGATAGCGGCCCACAATCGCTCGCACGGGGTAGCCAATCGCTTCAGGCTCTAAGCCTGCGGTGGCGACTTCATAGAGCAGCGGCCAAAAGCCGTGGTAATTGTTGCGATCTAAAACTAGCACATCAACTTCCATATTAGCCAATTTTCGCATCGCATTGAGGCCGCCAAAACCAGCCCCCACAATCACTACGCGAGGCCGCTCAACGGGTTTCGCTCCGTCTTTAAGCTGCCCATTTTGCCCCATCTGTTGGACTTTTGCCTGTTCTGAAGTCTCTTTTTCAGTGATCATTTTTACCTCTGTTTTTGCTCAATGGGCCTAAACCCCCATTGTTAAAATTAAGTCTACATGGTCTGGTTACAAAATGCTCTTCTTCGCAAGAAAGTTGCAAAAAAAGTTTTTCTTCTGCTACCGCTTCTATGTTATGATAGGCTCATGTTGCGCCTCGGCTTTCCCCTTCGCATCGTTGGTTGCCCAGCTTTACGGCTCCCCGATAAGCATTGGGGAAGTGGGCTGCAATTCAGCGTCAAGCTGATCTATCTGCGCGACATTCTGCGCTATCTTCAGCGCATAGATGTCCATTTCTATCGGCTTTCACCGCATTTTACTTCTGCTTTTACGCCTAAAACTGCTTTTGAGCAATTTCAACTTTGTGCTGCTGAGTTAGAAATTCTCCGTAAAGCGCGGGAAGCGCAAAATCTTCGCTTTACGATCCACCTTGAGCATTCAATTGCTTTAGGGAGTGCCAATGAAAAGTCGCTTTTGCACCAAATTGCTCAAATTGAAGTTCAAGCCTTGCTCTTAGAACATTTAGGAATGCAGGAAGAAGGCGTTTTGGTGGCACATGTTGGGGGAAAAGCCAACGATAGTCAAGCTTTGGCCCGTTTCAGCACCCATCGAGCCTTGCTTTCAGAAGCGGCCCAAAAGCGGTTGGTGGTGGAGCATGATGCAAGCAGTTTCAGCTTGGGCACAGCGCTTCAATTGCATCAAGAATGTGGCATTCCCGTGGTTTTTGACTATTTACACTGGCTTTTGTACAACCCTGAGCAAATTCCGCTTGACTTGGCGCTTGGTTTGGCGTTGGCCACGTGGCCCACAGGGGTGCGCCCCAAAATTCACCTGAGTACGGCGCGCAGCGAAGCCCATTTGCGGCCCCAAGCTCGTCGCCAACAGATTTTGCCCCCACATCGCGGCCAACATGCGGATTTTGTGGTGGTCAATGACCTCATGCAAATTCTTCAGGCGGCCAAAGGTTTGCGGTGCTTTGACCTGATGTTGGAAGCCAAAGCGGGCGATCTCGCGCTTCTGCGGCTGCGCCAGGAAATGGCTTCGCTTGCCCCGAATCTCGCCGCACAGCTAGGGTGAGCTAATTCCAGTCTGTGCTAAAATAGGCCCAGCTTTAGGGATATGGGAAAGATAGATTGGGCTGGGGCCGAGCGTTAGCGGAATTTGGTCATTTGAGACAAAGATCAGCGTCGAGTTCCCATTGCGATTGGCCATGACCGCTTGACGCGAAAAGGTTGGAAGAGTTACCTTAACAGGTTGCAAAGCCCAGAGAACATCTACAACTGTGAGCGGCGAAACATCTTCTTTCGCAAAACGGACGGCATAGATTTCGGGCCCCTGCGCGATGCTAAAGTCATCCAGATAGATTGTCCCTGCACCATTGCGCGAATCAGGCTCATCATCAAGGATCAGAGCGATTAAACTCACAGGAAAAGTCAATTTGGTACTGCTTTGCGCTGTTTTAGTAATGACATTGCCCGCTTCAACTTCGCCCGTAATGGAGGTGCTAAGAAATTGCCAGCCGCCGCCCCCGACTACGCCCAGCCGAAATTGAAGAATTTGGCCCGTGGCATCGCGGATTTGGGCCCGCAAAATGTGGCCGCTATGGTCGCCAAAAACCCAAAGCCCAAGCTGGCTCGGCTGCCCAGGAAGCTGAATTGGCAAACGCGGAATGAAGGCGAGATATTCATTTGTGGGCGCAGTAAACTTGTAATTCATTTGCGCCGCGAAACTTCCCTGGTAAACCTGCTTTGAACTGCGCGAAAACTCAGGTGTTTCGTCGAAAACCTCAAAGCCAAAAACTGGTTGCCAATCCGTTGTCTTTTGTAAACCAACTAACTTAGTTCTAACGAGTTGTTCATTAAGCGTTTTGAAGGCTTGATAGGCAATCTTAGGCTGGCTATAATCACTGACATTTTTGCCTAAACCAAATAAACCATAAGAATTGAAGGGTTGACCATCTTTGACTTGGGTATCTTTCAAGCTATACCAAAAAACTCGCTCGGCCCCAGCGGTGTGCATCAATAAGGCTCCACGAACTAGATAGTTTGCTTGGCTTTCTGGCTCCCCTGGGAGTTGCGGGCTGCGGTCACTAGTTCCCGTGGCCCACCCAAATTCAGTGGCCCAAATTGGTTTAGAACCATATTGGGCGAATAAGGTTTTCACTTCCCCAATGCCATGGGAACCCATTTGAGCTTCTTCGGGCCCAAAGGGATCAACAAAAGGATGCAAAGAGAGCAGATCAAAGGAATTCCAAGCCTTATCTGCGGCAAGTTCCCTTAAAAATTGCAAACCAAAAGGCACAATTCCTGCAAGCAAAACTTTAGCTTCAGGATTAGCCTTCTTGATCACAGGATAAGTCAGCTTTAGCAACGTTGCATAAGCCTTTGAATCAGGTTTAGGCTTCCAATAAAATTCATTTTCAGGTTCATTCCAAACTTCCCAGTAGTTTACGCGGCCTTTGTAGCGCGCAACCACGGTTTGCACAAATTGGCCATAGAGGTTTGGGTCAGGCGAAAAGAAAGAGACTTGATTGGCAGCATCTTCGGCAAAAGGCGTGGCCCAACCAACCGCAGGGGTCAAAACGCCGACAATGTTGATGCCGCGAGCATTATAGAAATTAACGGTTTGGTCAAAATAGCTCCAATCAAAGACTCCAGGTAGTTTTTCAATGCGATGCCAATGGAAATCTTCTCGTACCCATTTTGTTCCTGTTTGCGCCACAAGTTCCACTGGCACTTGAAGGGTTTTTTCATCTTTATGGCGCGAAGCGATATGGCTATTGAGGCCAAATGGCGAATTGGCTTGCGCTGTAGCGCGGGAAGCTAAGGAAGGTGCAGAGACATTGCCCAACACCGCACAGGCCAACAGCCCGAAAGCAGCGAGGCTCAAGCAAAAGCCTGAAGCGCTGAGGCGCAAAAAACGGTGGAGAGTCATAAATTTATACTCCGCTGCGATGTAGGTGGAACCAAAAGCTAATCTTGAAGCTCCCGTATTATAAACGTTCACAGGCAACAGAGCGAATTAGGCCTTAGAAAAGCTAGACCTAGTCGCCCCCACCACAACCAAGCGCAAGCTGCAAGAGTAACGTAATGTGCTATACTTTGAGCATGGCCGTAGAGTCAAGCCCTCACAAGCGAAAGTGGCTGATACAGAAGGGACCGAAATGACACGCGAATTATCGAGAACCATTGGAGCGCCTAAGACTTCCTTTATTGGGCGCACTTGGCTGCTGGCGCGGCTCCAGAATTGGTTGGCGCAGCCCCAGGAACGGTTGTTCCTCCTGACAGGCCGCCCCGGCACAGGTAAAAGTAGTTTTAGTGCATGGTTGGCGGGCGAGGGGCCAGCGCCGTTGGCGGCCCCCGCGCAGGCCGCCAGAGCGCAGCTTCGCGCCAACCTCAAAGCGGTCCATTTTTGCACCGCCGCGAGTCAAACCAGCTCTCCCCCAGCCTTCCTTCAGAGTTTAGCGACCCAACTGACCCACGAAGTGCGGGGGTTTGGGCGGGCCCTGGAAATTTCGCTGGGGAATCAGATTCGCCTGACCGAACAAAGTAGCCTTAGTGGGGAACGGGCGGGGGCCCCCACGGGCCTTACGTTGACGCGGTTTGAGAGCTGTTCCTTTGCTCTGCCCGAACTTCTGGATCGGGCCATTCGCATGCCGCTCCTTAAATTAGCCAAAAATGGCGCTGAAGAGCCAATTTTGATCTTGCTTGACGGCCTGGATGAGGCGGCCACTTACCCCAATCCTCATTCCATTCCCCATTTGCTGGCTTCCCTCAACGACTTGCCACCCAATGTGCGCTTCATTTTGACAACCAGCCCCGACCCAGCGCTTCTGGCGCTTTTTCCAGGGGCCCAAACCTGTGACCTTTGGGCCGATGCAACCGAACCGGACCTTTTGACCTTTGTTAAAGCGCGGTTAGCAACCCTGGCGACTCCCTGGCCCGCAGAGTTGGCCACGCAGATCAGCGAAGTAGCCGCAGGCGATTTTCTCTATGCCACGCTGCTCCTGGATTATTTTTGGCCCAACCTAACTCCTAACTGGCCTTTGCCCCCAACGCTTAACGCCCTTTATCAGCAGTTTTTAGACCAAGCAATTGGCCCAGAACGTTGGCAACAAGGCGCAAAAACGGTGGTTGGGCTTTTAGCAGCGGCTCAAGCAGGGGACTTGAAAGCCGAAGACCTGGCCCGAATCAGTGGCTCGGACCCGCAGCCCGTCCTTCAGGCCCTTCAACCGCTTCTTGCCTCAACCGCTAATGATTTTTTAGGCTTTGCCCATCATTCATTTAAGACTTTTTTGACCCAAGCTCCAGAAAATGAAGTTTATCATCTCGATCTGTCAGCTTTTCATCGGCAAATCGCTACTTCTTACTGGGCAACCTATCAAAATGATTGGCGGCAAACCGATCATTATGGCCTCAACCACTTGGCAATGCACCTTTTCCAAGCTGGGGATGGGCCACGGTTGTTAGAACTCAATAGTGAACGCTGGCTGCGGGCCCGTTTTGTCAAGAGTGGCTACAATTATCGCGGGTTTGCGGAAGACCTCAATTTGATGGAGCAGGCGGTTCGGCACGCTAAAACCGAAAAGGAAACCATCCTCGCGCTGGTCCGTCTGCAAGCGGCCCAACAAGTCATCAATCAACCTGTAAGTGGCTATACCGATACAGATTTGAAGACATTAGTTTGGTTAGGGCGCGAGGTTGAAGCGCTGACGCATGCTCGTTTGCGCGATAAACCGCGAGAAATTTTTGACAGCCTTTTGACAATCTACCATACTTTGCTTGAAAAAGGGCAAACGGTTGCGGACCTTTTGGCTGAAGCAGGCGAAGTCGCGGGGATGATTCAGGAACCCCATGAGCAGGCCGCCGCCCTCCGCGATTTGGCCACAGCGCTGGCCCAGGGTGGGCGGTATGCTGAAGCCCGGGCCGTGGTTGACGATATAGCGGACTCCAGGGAACGGGCGGGGGCGTTACACTATCTCGCGGCAGCTTTGGCCCAGGATGACCAATTTGAAGCTGCTGAACAGGTCACCAGTGCGATTCAGGATGAGCGGGAGCAAGCCTGGGCCTTGCGGGACCTTTCTGTCGCTTTGGCCCAAAAGAAAGCTTTGGGCGAGGCGGCCCGGATTGCCCAACTGATTCACGACGAAGGTTGGCAAGCCGACGCGCTGCGCGCTCTAGTGGGCGCTCTGGCCGAAACAGGTCGTTTCACTGAGGCCCAGACAATCGCCCGCAAGATTCAAGGCGATGAGAAGCGAGCGGGGGCGATGTGTGCTTTAGCCACCGCGCTTGACCAAGCAGGCCTTCATCTTGAAGCCACCGTGGTCTTCAACGAAGTTCTGGCAACCACCGAAGCGGTTGCGGATGAGGGCCTGCAAGCTTGGGCCTTGGGGGCCCTGGTTACGGCGCTGGCTAAAGCGGGCCGGTTCGCCGAAGCCGAAGCGGTTTCGGGCACGATTCAAGATGATTTCTGGCAAGCCTCGGCCTTCCGCGAATTAGCCTCAACCTTAGCGCAAGCAGACCGCTTTAGCGAATCGGAGAAAATCGCTTGCGCCATCAAAATTGAGGGCTGGCGGGCCGAAGCTTTGCGAGCCTTGGCGGCGGCGCTGGCCAAAGCTAATCTCTTTGAGGCTGCCAGTCGCGTGGCCAATTCGATTGAAGATGATTTCTGGCAGGCTTCGGCCTTGCGGGAGTTAGCCGCCGCTTTGACCAAAGCAGGCGACCCTCGCGCCAGAGCGGTTTTCGACCAAACCCATGAGGTTGTTCGCAATATCCAGGACGACGAAAGACGGTCCGCCGCCTTATGTGTTTTAGCCATCACCCTCGCCGATGCCGGCGATAGCCCCGCCGAAGTAGTTTTGGATGAGGTTGGCGAATTGGCCCACGCCATCCAGGATGACCGGGAGCGCGCGGGCGCATTACGGAAATTGTCCACGGCGCTGGCCCATGCGGGTTGGCTCCAAGAAGCAGGCGAGGTCGCGCATGCCATCCAAGTGGTTGGCTGGCGAGCCTTTGCGCTGCGCGATTTGGCCGTGGCCTTCCACCAGGCAGCCGCCAGCCTTAGGCAGCCTTCGGTAGAGCTTCAGGAACCGCGCAGGAACCGCGCAGGAACCGCAGCAGAACTTTTCACGGAAGCCTGGGAAGCGGCGCGGGCCATCCAAGTGGATTGGTGGCAGGCGGATGCTTTGCGCGAATTGGCCGTCGCGCTGGCGCTGGTGGGGGATAGCCGCGCTCAGGCCGCGTTCGGCGAAGCGCGGGCGGCGGCCCAGGCCATCCAAGTAGATTTATGGCGGACTGATGCGCTCCAGGATCTAATCAAAGCTTTAGCCAAGAGCAGTTTTTTTGCCGAGGCCAAAGAAGCGGCCCAGACCATCCAAAATGTCGAAGATCAAGGGCTGGCCTTGCGGGAGCTTGTTAGGACTTTAGCGCAAGCGGGGCATTTTGAGGAAGCAACGCAAGTCGCCCAGACGATTCAAGTCCCCGCTCGGCAAGCCGAGGCTTTGGGCAAATTGGCCACCAGCCTCGCCCAACATGGCATGGAAACCGCTGAAACAATCCTGGCCGAAGCGGAAAAGGTGGCCTTGGCCATCCAAGATGAACACGAGTTGGAAAAAGCCCTGAAGCAAATTGCGCTGGACTTGACCCAAACGCAGTGGTTTCCGCAAGCGCGGCACTTCATTGACCTGCTACCTAAAAGTGCAACAAGTCAACGGGCGACGGCCTTGCGCGATTTGGCTAAAGCTCTAGCCGAAGCGGGCCACTTTGCCCAAGCCCAGGAAACCGCTGCGCTGATCCAGGAGAGTGGGCGACAGGCCGAGGCTTTGCGCGCCCTCACGCTTGCCCTGGCCAAAACAGGAAATTATGCTCAAGCTCAAAGCCTGGCACAAACTATTCAGGACAATCAGACCAAAATGGAGCTTTTGCGCGAGTTAGCCGCCCTCCTGGCCCGCGCCGACCAGTTCGCGCTGGCCGAAACCATTCTTCAGACCATTCAGGGCGACGGGCGACGGGCTGAAGCTTTGACCGACTTAGCCATCATTCTCGCCAAAACTGATGAGGCTAAAGCGCAGAAGTTCTTTGCGGAAGCCGAAAATCTGGCCAGCGGCCTTCAAGATGAGAATCAACGGGCTTTAGTTCTGCGGCAACTAGTCAACGCTTTTATTCAAGTGGAGCAGTTTCCTAAGGCGGCCAAAACGGCCTACGCGATCCAAGACTCTTCTTCCCGCGCCTTCGCGTTAGCTAGTTTGGCTAACGCCTTAGCCCAAGCTGGCCAGTTCGGCACAGCCTTGAAGACCATTGGCCACAAGCGCTTGGATGAATTCCTGCAAGTCTTGGCGGAGTGGATCCCGCTTTTTGAAAAAGTCGAGGCGGGGCTGGCAATCAAAGTTTTGCGCGAAGCAACGGAGGTTATCGGTTGGGTCCGGCCAGACTGGCGAAAAATTAACGAGTTGTTCTAGTCCGTAGAATAGGCAGCTGGCCTGTTTCAAAGGCTGAAAATAGGCAGCTGGCCTGTTTCTTCAGAAAGCGCTTGGCTAAGAGAGGGTTTCATGCTGGCAAAAGTCTTTAGTTGCGCGGTCAACGGCCTGGAAGGGGTGCTAGTCGAAGTCGAGGCTGACATCGCGCAAGGCTTACCCACCTTCACCGTGGTGGGGCTGGGCGATACGGCAGTTCACGAAAGTCGGGAGCGCGTGCGGGCCGCCATTCGGAATACGGGAATGACCTTCCCCATGAAACGCTTGACGGTCAACTTGGCTCCCGCCGACCTGAAAAAGTATGGCCCGCTTTATGATTTGCCTATCGCTTTAGGGCTGCTTTTAGCCTCAGAGCAAATTGGTGGCGAGACGGAAAAAGCGGTTTTTATTGGTGAATTATCGCTTGATGGCACATTGCGCCATACGGAGGGCATTTTGCCGATGGTCGTTACGGCGCGGGAAAGAGGGATGGAAAAGGTCTTTGTGCCCCACGATGATGCTCCCGAAGCGGCTTTGGTGGAAGGTCTGACCATTATGCCCGTTCCCACATTAGCCGCCTTGGTCTTGCACCTCATTGGGGATCGTCCCATCCAGCCCTTCGTGCCCCAAACCGCGTTCAACCCAACCGAAGTTGAATATACGGTAGATTTCGCGCATGTGCGCGGCCAAGAGCATGTCAAACGGGCTCTGGAAGTGGCCGCAGCTGGGGCCCACAACGTTTTGTTGACAGGAAGCCCTGGCGCAGGGAAAACCATGATGGCTCGCGCTTTGACTTCAATTTTGCCCCCGATGAGTATAGACGAAGCCCTTGAGGTCACGCGAATCTACAGTGTAAGTGGGCAATTGCCTAGTGATACACCGCTGATTCGCCAACGCCCTTTCCGCGCTCCCCATCATACTACCTCTTTGGCAGGGTTAGTTGGGGGCGGAAGTCGCATTCGGCCTGGCGAAATTACGCTGGCACATCGAGGCGTGTTGTTTTTAGACGAATTGCCTGAGTTTGGCAGTAAGCTGGAAGTTCTGCGCCAGCCACTTGAAGATCGGTTTATCACGTTGAGTCGCGCTGCGGGCAGCTTGACTTTTCCCTGCGCGCTGATGCTCCTTGCCGCCCAAAATCCTTGCAATTGCGGCTATTACGGCGACACTGAGCGCTCTTGTACTTGCGGAGCTGCTGCTGTCAATCGCTATCAACGCCGCGTAAGTGGCCCCTTGTTAGATCGCTTTGATATTCACATCGATGTGCCGCGAGTCAAATATGAAAAGCTGACCAGTGAGCGGCAAGGTGAAGCGTCTCTAATGCTTAGGCAGCGCGTTTGTCAAGCGCGGCAGATTCAGGTCGAGCGGTTTCAGGGTACAAAATTGTTGACCAATGCAGATATGGGGCCCGCCGAACTCCAAATTTACTGCAAGCTTACGCCCCAGGGCGAAAGCCTAATTAAGGCCGCAGTCCGCCAACTTAGCCTTTCGGCTCGCGGCTACCATCGCGTGCTGAAACTTTCGCGCACGATTGCTGACCTCGAAGCTGCAAGCCAAATTGCTCCGAATCATCTAGCGGAAGCGATTCAATATCGGCGTAGGCAAGAGGAATAAGAGGAATAAAATGTGCGCCCCGTTGGCCTGAGAAAGAAAAAGCGACTCAAAACGTTCCAACGTTTTGAGTCGCTTTCTAGTCTAGTCTGAAACCCAAGCGCTCTTCCCCCGGAGGCCACAGGTGGTTGCTGAACTTGCTGAAGCATAGCTGTTGGGCCACGGCTAAAGCCGTGGATTCCGAGGGTGAAACCTCATCTTCGATCTTGAAAGCCCCTTCGGCAGAGCTTCAGGGACGAGCTTGCCGAAACCAGGGGCTTTCTTGGCTGTTTAATTCTAATCCACAGGGGGGGGGATGGGAGTTGCATAAGCTTTGAGGGGCCGAATTTCAGTTGCTTTTGCCACCAGCCGCAAGTAAATGATGTGCGTGGCCGCCGCGTCATAATTGAGCGCCGCGACAGTCGTAAATTGCTGCTGACTTTCGCCCGACAAACCTGTGCCTCCCGCCGTATAGCCTTTTGAGCTTCTTGTATTCACTGCATGATCATGATCCTGCCTGGCACACGGCGCGGCCAAAATCGTTGGTTTGAAAGGCAAAGTAGTTGGTAGCTCTGGCCGAAAAATGACTTGAATCAGCCCCGTCTCAGCCGAATGCTGAAGATTAGCACTTTGGGCCTCTTGGGTGCCAAGTTGGTAAAACGTGAAGCGCCCTGGGTTCTGAGCAGGGTGTTCGAGCCGAACTTGGCTACCTGCATTCACGCGCCAAATGCCAACCACTTCAGTATCTATAGTCACTTCAGCATCACAGCGCAAGGGGGTTGAATTGTGCAAAAGCAAACTATATTGCGTCCCGTGAACCAACTCGACATAGCCATCCGCAACCTCGCGCCCTTCGGGAATCCGAACCGCAAAACCTGCTAGTTCCATATCGGGCCTCCTTTAACAAGCTAGGGGTTAATGCTTCTCCATTGAAATTATTGTAGCATAAACTGAACGACAGAAAAAAGCGTTTAGATTGAGCATAAACCTCATTTCCAGAGGCCGTCAGGCTTTAGCAACTTGTTAAAGGCCGCAGCAGGTCGCGGTAGCGCTTAACAATCGCCGCCAGTTCGTCAACCAGTTTGGCTAACGAGATCGGTTTGGTAATCATGGCATGAAAAACTGTGTCGTCAGCACATTTGGCCAACAGGGTTGTGGGATCAGAACCGCTATAGGAAACCCGCAGCGTTTGCTGAAAGGCGATTTGATTCCGCATCCAAAGGGCCAAATCCATTCCCGTCTCGTTGCCCGCCAGTTGATTATCCAACAAAACTAAGTCGGGCGGTGAGGCACTGATCAAGCGTTTTTTGGCCTGGCGGACACTCGGTTTCATCTCGACGGTTTGGACCCCGACCCGCAGCAGGCCCGCTTGCAGACTTAGGGCCAAATCGGCGGCATCTTCGACAATCAAGAGCCGCAAACCTTTCAAAGACTCACTTGTTTGGGGCATTTTCCGAGGCTTCTTTCTCCGTTTTTTCTTACGGGCTATGCTCATAAGAATATGGAAGGGTCTCCATTCCCACAAACCGATCAAGCGGGACCGCTGGCAATCGCAGCGTCACGGTTGTGCCCAGGCCTTCGCCAGGTGAAGCCAGAACTAAAGAACCTCCGCTAAGTCGCGCAACCCCCATCGCAAAGTTTAGCCCCAGCCCTGAGCCTTCGAGGCGACCTTCGCCCTGCGCCACCCGCACAAATTTCTGCCCCAACTGCTGCAAGTCTGCGGGCGCAATCCCCAAGCCGTTGTCGCTGATTTCACAAAGCAGATCCGCACCCTCCTGCAAGAGCCGAATTTCTACCAGGCCATCGTCGCGGAACGAACAACTATAGCGAAGGGCATTCTCTAAAATATTGGCCAAGACGCGGCGGATCCGTTCGGCATCACACCAGACTTTGGGCAAAGCGGTGGCTGGGGGCGTAAAGCGAAGCTGACATTCGGCTAGTTCAAAGCGGGCGGCCAGCTTAGTCATCACTCGTTGAACCAAAGCGGCCAAATCAGTCTCTTGCGGCTGAAGCTTCAGGTGGCCACTTTCCAACAGGGCCGCATCACGCAGGTCGCGCAAAAGCATTTGTTGGTGTTCCAAGGTACTTTGGAGGCGCTCCTGCCCCAACTGAAGAAGCTCCGAATCAATCTCAGCATCTTTCAATTCTAAGACCCAAAGGTCTAACGCCGATTGAGTCGCTTGAATCGTATGATTGAGATCATGAACCACGGCCCGAATCGCATCGGTGCGAGCGGTCAAGAGGCTTTCAATGCGGGCTTTGTGGCTTTCCATCTCGCCCTGCACTGCTTGGAGCGCCAGGGTCCGTTGCTCAACTTGTGCCTCTAAGTGGACTTGTTTCGTTTGCAGTTGAGCAAAGATTACGTTGAGAGTTGCTACCAAAGGCTTGAGGCTGTGGCCATTTATTTCAATGTGCAGATCAAAAAGTTGGCCTTCCCTAACTTGGAGGGAGCGCAGCGGGGCAATGATTCGTTGAACAAAGAAGAAAGAGAAACTAAGGATGACCAGCAAGGCCAGCAGCAGAATTGAACCGATTGTTAGGGCGGTGAGATTTAGCCAATGGTTCCTTTTTAGGGACAAATCGCCGACAATTTGCCAGCAACTATAATCTGCTGCGGACAAACCCTTGAAAGCCCCTTCGGCAGCCTTAGGCAGAGCTTCAGGGGCCGTTTGCGGGGGTTGCCCTTCGGCAAGCTCAGGGACCGTTTGCGGGGGTTGAATTTGCCGAAACCCGAAGAGATCGCTTTCTTCGCCAGGAGAAATCAGCTTACAGATCGCTGGCTCATTTGCTAAGGACTTTAAGCCTTGATTTTGCCCAAAGGAAACGAAGAAAAAATAACTTAAACTGCCTAGCGGAAGGACTGTAAACAGGATGAGGATCAAGACGGACCGAAGTTGGGGGATAGGAAAGAAAGGTTGACAGAGCGTCAACGCCCGGCCAGGAATTCCTGCCAATCCAGAAATCTTTGGGTTGCTCATCTTTGAGATTACCTTCTAGCCTACCTAGCGTGGTGGCCGGTTGTTGAAGCTCTGCCGAAACATTGCAGTTGCGTGCAAGTTGTCCCCATAGCCAGGTACATAAATTGAAGGAGAAGAAACTTTCGCCTCAAACTCCATTACTTTTGCAAACGACTCCGAATCGCTCTTGCTGTAAGATGCCAAGTATTCCGCAAACTCAAAGGCCATTGAGCCAGCTGTGGCTCAAGCAGATCTAACGTCGCTTGATCGCCAACCCAAGCCAGGGCCTCAATCACCGTCTGGCGCAGGTTGAGCGTCTCTGGCGCATCCGCTTGAACTTCCTCTCGAAAGCGAAACCCTAGCTCCTGCAAAGCAGCGGGTTCCCAATTGACAAGGCTAAACATGATTTTGGGCATGAAGTTCCTGGTTTCAGTCAGGGGCGGCAAAGCAGCTGCAGTTGCTGAACGGTGCCTGAGCTTGCCTAAGTCTGAAGCATCGCGGGCCTTTAAGAGCCAATCAAAGGAGCCAGCTGCGACCCCAATCCAGGTGATGGAACGCAGCGCGATGGCCTTAACTTTGAGGTCAAGGTCAAGCCTTGCAGATTCAAGAAGCCAAGTTGCCACAGATTCCTCCTTCGTCCGCACCCGCCCCACAATATAGGCGATCTGTTTGCTGCTTTGGGGGGGAACCGCGGCCTCTTGCCTGAGCAAAGTAACTAACAATTGTTCAAGATCGCTGGCTTCAAACAAGTATAAGGCTTCGGTCATGGCCCAAAGAGCTTCCGACCACTCTTCGGTGGAGAGATTCACTGGCTCTGGCCCGACAATCACATTGAGGATCAATTGGGCATCTTCCTTGGTATAGGCCAGATCAGCGAGCGCAATGGCAGCGACGGTTCGGGCAAGCGGGCTGGCCGTTTGGTTGGCCAATGTCTTCCCCAAGGCGGCGCGGGCCAAATCCCGAACGTTATCCTGCCCATACGCGGCTCGCGCCCAAAGGACAAGTAACTGCATGAGCGCAGGTTCCAGCTTTTTGACCAGCGCGGGGGCCTTGACAGTCAGCAGGAGCAGCGCACGGGCCGCCGCAATCCGTACCGTAGCATAGTCGTAGCAGGCAATCCGTTCCTCTCGAATCCGCACTTTTTCCATTAAGAGCCGCCTAAGCTCCCCAACCACTTGCTCTTCCTTTAGCCGCCCCAGGGCTGTCGCCAAGAGCGCCCGCCGCTCTTCCGAAGGTTCCCGTTCGACGTGCAGCCGCGAAATGCAGGTGTCAAACAATTCTTGGCGTTCAGCAGCCGTCAAGAGGCTTGCGGCTTGCGGCGAAAGCGTTTCCAAACAGCGCGCCAAAAGCAAAGTATGGACACTGATGTTTTCTGTTGCGGCCAGACTAACAATCAACCGTAAGGGTTCAAGGCTTTCCAAAAGCCCTACTAGGATGTAGAGGGTGTCCCCCCACCAGAGCCGCCATTTAGTTACACAACAATCCGTGACGATCTTATCCAAGCGTTTCTGGAAATCGGGCTGCTCTTGCATGGCTAAGGCTGCACAATAGGCCTGGAGGATCGGATAAGTGAAGCGGACTTGGTCAAGGTTCTGGGTGGTTAGCAGGCCGACATCTGAAAGGGCTTGAAAAAGACCCTCTAAACTGTAATCGCGCTGCTGGCGAACTTCGGCCATTACGGCGAAGGTTTCGGCTAAATTCAGGCTTTCGTGGTAGGTTGACCGCATCCGCCAGGCCAAGGCAATCACCGTTTTCCGCGCCGCATCGCCGCCCGCGAAGTTGCTGGCAAGATCTTCCAGCGCATGAGCTAACATTTCGTGGAGCAATTGGTTGCGGGTAAAGTTGGCGGTTCGCTTATTGCTCAGGCGCTCATAGATCATTTTCAGGAGATTGGGGTCAGATGCAAGGTCAAGAAGCCGTTTTTCAACGATCTGCCGAAAGAAGATCGTGCTTTTAGCCAGATTACGTTCGCGGAGATAGCGTAAAATCTGGCGTTCACTGAGGCGGCGAAGGAGTAAAATCAGCGCCTGAGTGAAAACCCCACTGGGAAATAAGTTATAAATACAACTTACGACTATTGGGTAGTGGGGAAACCGATGAGCCAGATCGAGGATTTCAGTACTGGCTTTGAGCCTTTGTTCCCCCGTGATGCTATCCAGACCATCCAGGATAAAGACCGTCGGCCCAAGGGTTTCTTGTCGGCCAGCTTCGGCTAGGTGAAACCGATGGTTAAGCTCATTTGAAAGCGTTGGATTCACTTCCTTGACCGCATCGAGGATTAAGCGCTCAAGGCAATTGTTGCCCCGATCTTGCTGATATTTTTCCAAAGGAACGTAGATCGGCACAGGGGCATTTAGCATCGTGCCCGTGCTTAAATCCGCCGCCAGCATCCAAGCCAAGCGTTGCATATTGGCTGTCAAGCCCGAACGTGGGGGCCCTAAGACCACTGTCAGGTTGGGCTGAAGAACGCCGTCCACCTCCAGCGGCTGGCGCTGAAGAGCCTGTTGAACCGCATCCATGAGGTCGCTGCCCGCAGCGGCATCTTCAGGCCGATTGCGGATCAGCCAATCATGTTGCCCCGCTGGAATAACCGCCGCCTCCATGCGAATGAAATCAGGCCCCTGCCAGTGAGCAAATTGCGGATTAGCGTGCAAGGCTTTGCTATATTCCAGGCGCGCATTGGGCGAAAAAAGCTGGCCATCGCGGCTCCGCAGATAAAGGACAGGCGTACTCCAGGCAAAGCTATCTGCCTGAAAAAGCCTTTGGCGAGCGGCAGTTACCGCAACATCAATTCCTCCTTCGCGCAGCAGCGAATCGCAAAGATATTGGGTGAAGGTGCGGGCAAAGCTCAGATCAACCAACCGTTGCATGGCGACAACCGCAGGAATTCCCCCTTGTTGCACCAGCGCCGACCCCAGGGAAACAGGCGCATTGCCTCCCATCGCGGTGGTTTGCGCGGTATTGCAAGCTATCAAAATGAACAGACTAGGCCGCTTTGCGGTCTGTTGCAAAAACCGTAACAATTCGCTGCCCGCGTACAAGGCCGCCAACCCCGTTTCATGGTCTTCCAAGACCAAGCGCGCCCCATACTCTGGGTGTTGAAGCGCATGCCCAAAATATAAGACAAGATCATAGCCCTTCGCTAAGGCGGCCTCTAAGGTCTCCTCTGAAGTCCTAGGCAGGAGAAATTCGTAAACCAAATGCCCTGAAGCGGTCAAGGGCTTGAGTAAGTCCTCAATTCCGCTTTGTTCCGCCCCTTTGTCGATGGCGACCAGATCAGGCCATTCTGTCCCTAAGTCGCTGGGAGCCGCAATTACGATTAACATCCGCAGCGGGCGGCGGGTGATTGGTTTGCCCCAGGCCTCACTACTCGCCAGATAGCGCGAGAAAGCGACTTTGAGATCGGTAGTCAAGGGCAGGGCCGCCCCCGCCCCAACGCCAGGATTGTAATGCAGCAATTCCCAGGGAATAGCATGGAGCGTCGGGTCAGCGCTATCCAGCCACAACTGAACCCGCAACCGCTGCTGATCTTCCTGCGCCACGCTGCCCCAAGCTTGTTGGAAGGCCGCAGCCAGCGAATCCGCAAAGAGGCGGCGGAAAAGCTCTGTGCCATAGGCCCTAATCTCTTGGGCACTTCCTTCCGCAGGCAGTGTTAAGCCTTGCAAGCGGAGCCAGCCCTGGAAGTTGCGCTCGCCCTGGAGGGTTACCTCAACGGGGTAGGCTTGTTGTTTGGGGTCAAAGTCTGTGATCCGAACCGCAAGGGTTTCAAAAGTTGGTGGTTGGCTCTCAGGCATGCTTAGGTTTTC
>JFJP01034056.1_pt1 | contig 19057 bp, 21 predicted proteins | sample 431651 | NCBI WGS metagenome assembly JFJP01 (sample SAMN02602958, study PRJNA72255) | Microbial mat metagenome, whole genome shotgun sequencing project. | biome: fresh water; feature: sink hole; material: water; isolation source: purple microbial (photo- and chemosynthetic) mats found in...
CGCTTGCCAACCCGTGAGCGCAGCGTTTCCACGTCGTCGACCGAGAACATCCAAGACCGTCCGAACTTGCGCCCGATCGTTCCTGCCCTGGCAGCTTGCTGGACTCTATCGGGAGATACCCCTGCCGCAATTGCCAGCGCATCGGAATCTAAATGGTATTTCATTTTCACCTCTTGAAGCCACCATACACCCGATGAATCCCGTTGTCTATATATATCAGGTGACACGCTAAAATAATTCACTTTCCCTCTTGACAATAATATCAGGTGACCCGATAATAAAAGACAAGGGAGAACGGAACCATGAACGTTATCAGAACGACGACGACGAGAACGACGGTCCGGGTAGAAACCGAAACCGTGAGCACACCGGCAAAGACCAGCACTATGGAGTTTGTGCGCGAAATCTTGAAGGCGACCGAAGGAAAGAAAAGTTTTTTTTCGTCGGCCCGCAGCGTGACCCGCACCAAAACAGTCGGAGAACTTGGCGACATAGCCGCAGCGCTTGCGTACGCACTCTCGACACACCGAGAGCCAGCCCACGACGGCCGCACTTGGGCAGACGTCGCAGCAAACCCCTACCAATACAGCGCCACCCGTGCAAAGCAGGCCACCAAATGAACACCGCCAGCATCGTCCCTTGCCTTACAGGATACCTCGCCCAGGTTTTTGGGCAGACCCGTTTTTTTAAAACCTACGGAGACGCCCGCACCTGGACGTTGAACGTGACAGGAGGCCGCTGATGAAAATCCCCCGCCACCCCACCAAATCCGCTGCGAAATCCGTTCAGGCCCGCAGCGACCGCAAATCCAACAAAGCCAACAAGAGCCACAAGGAGGCAACAGAATGAGATACCGATACATGGACGAAACCGAGGCCGAGGCCCTTTACATCGAAGCACTGGACGAATCGGGACCCGTTACCGTGGCCGGAATCGAGTTCTACCCTAGCCGCATTTTGCGAGAGAGTGACCCCGTGGCATATCAGGTTTACATGGCTGACTTTTTGGATTCTATGGAAATCACTACCGACGAGGACGAAGCCGGAGACGACGAAGAGGAGCAGGAAGAATGACCGCCCACGAATACAGGTTAATGCTGGCAGTGTGGAAAATTGCCCGCGACCACTACGGAAGAACTCTTGCCAGCCCCGCCATCGAAATCATGCTTTACATCGACCAAAAAGGAAGGACCAAAAAATGAACGACAAAGCCGCACAAATTGAATCCCGAGCCTGTGACCTTTACACCGTAAAGAGCCTTTTCAAGCTTTCCGACGAGCTCAAAGGAAAGGAAAAGGCCCGAGCCCAGAAAGGAGCCGAATCCTACGCGAAAATGATAGGCAAAGAGCGAAGCACAAACAAACTGACCGACGATGACGAGAAGCTTGCCGCGCAGCTTGCCCACCTCTTGCAGACGAACAAGGCTGCAACCATCGAGGAGTACAACCATGTGGACGAGAAAGGAAATCTAACGATCCGATACCGAATCGTAGAGCCGTCCCCCGTTTACGTAGAACCATCAGAAGCCGTAAGGAATTACGACGCCCGCTCAAAGGCCGATCAGGAAGCCCGCGAAGCCACCGCGAAACGTCAGCGCGAAGTGTCCGAAAGCCAATCGGCAGCATATGCCGCGATAGCCGAAGAAGCCCGGAGAGCCGATGAAGCCGCTCAGCTTGCAGCCGGTGTGCAGCGTGAGATTGACCGAGGAAACCTACCCCCAGCCCCCACCATGCCCGCCCCGGTGTCTGTTGAGATTACCGACGAACAATGGATGGAAGCCGCCCGGAATATTGAGGAAGGGGGGAAACCTAAGGAAGGGGGGAAGGAGCCCGAGGGATTGAAGAAAAACCCCGCCCCGTCCAATGGTCCCGCGACCGTCAAAGAGTACGAGCACGAGACCCCAACTGAAAAGACAATCCGAGAAGCCGTTGCCGCTTGCCTTGCAGCCGGTGGAACCGTTGAATTGGTCGGGGTTTGGCACTGGTTCAGCTTGCCCTATGCCGCGAAGGACGCCCGCGAAATCGTCAAGGCCTCCGGTGCCTTTTACAGTAACGCCCGAAAATCGTGGTACATCAAACCCAACAACCAGCCCCGAGCCGGCCGGCCTGGACGCAAAGCCCCGAAAGAATGCCATGACTGGACAACGATCAAAAGCCCCGAAGAGGTGAGAGCATGAGAGCACTAATTGAGTACACCGACACATTCGGCGGAGAAGCCAACTATTCTTGGTGCAGAAGGTACGAATTCGACAGCGAAGGGATGACTGACCTTGCTATTGTGAGGAAGGCGAAGGCCCTTGCTGGCTTGTCAGGAATGCGAGGAAGAATGTACACAATCGGAGACGGTTTTACATTTTACCCTTGCAACCAATGCACCGTGATGTTTATTTTTTTCGAGTACACACCCAGCAACAACGAGCTTGCCCGAGAAGCCGAGCGCCACTATCAGGGACAGGGCGAGGGCGAGGCATGAACGAACACACCGAACCCAGACATGTCAGCATGCACCTAACCGGCAAGGTAAAATCCTACGAAGGAACCAGGCTAACCCTGACCGTCAAAGGAAAAGACTGGACGATCAACTACACCCCTATGGACCGCCAACCAGCCCCAACCGTTGGAGCATGGATTAACCTGCTCGCAGCGCCACCAGGTGGACGATACACCCCCGAACCGCACAGCACCGAACCCCTGGAAGGCCTCTTCCATTCCCCAGCCCGCCCCCCCAGGTCAGAAGGACCGCAACCATACACCGACGGAAAAAGGAAATACCGCAAATGACCGATAACGAAGGCGAGCTTGAAGAAATCCGCGCAGCATTCTCTCCCTGGATGAATGAGCGTGAGCCCATGCCAGCAGCGACAAGAGCCCAAATGTTTCGAGCATTCAAGGCCGGATGGATAACCAAGAAACCGCCACAAATGACCGACGAACTAAGAGCCGCCATGGAAACCGCAGAGGGGGCACTTGAGGCAGATGCCCACGAAATGGACCGATACGAGGGCGAGCACGACACCGCAGCAGCCTACCGCCAAGCAGCCAAGGTAATCAGAGCCCACCTTCAGGCCGCAGCCGCTTGCGATTATGTTTATACTGAGTTCAGGTTGAGAAACCAAGGGAGTTTTAAATGATCACTGAGAACATGACCCTATCCACCACGGCCGACGCTCACACCTGGGCTGAGAGCTATAACCTGAGCGCCGAGCAGACTACAGCGCTGGCAGTTTGGATATGGAATGCCAAACCGGCAATTGGATGCTCGTTGGCTGATCACCCCCTATCCTCGATGACAGACGATGAATTCTGGGACGTTATCGAAAACTAACCGCACTGATGATGGCCCGGTGGCTCCGGTCCGAAACCCAAACGGTTCGGCGTCCTCCCTAGCAATCATACGACGGAACCAGGAGGGAGAGAGAGAACCTATAGGAGAGAGAGAGGGTGGAGAACTAAAACCCTAAACCACGAACCGAACCAGCAACAACCGGCAACCCACGAGGAAGCCGGTTTTTTTATGCCCTCACCACTACACGCAAACACAAAACCAATCCGAACCCACAACCACGAAGCACCACGGAAGCAAACCTATCCCGTTGACATTCGACACAATGGAGCAGTGCAAGCCAAGCCAGGACAAACACCGAAACCAAAGAACCCCAGCTCGTCACCCGTTGATGACTGACCAACAGCAGCCCGCAGCATCGATGAGCGATCAGGCTAGCGGCGAAAGGTAGAGCCCACGATTTCAACCCGCACGCCAGCAACGGTGACCGAGTAGCAATCAATGCAACAAACAAAACAGGATGGACACGCAACAATTCAGCATCGTGCTACCCTAGCAGGATGAAACGAGGTACAACTCTAGGCTGCACAACAACATGATCAGAGCACACGCACCGACAACGCACCGACAACAGCGTAAACCCATGGCGAGGCACCCAGGATAGGACCGCCAGCCTTGACACCCCCCCCCCTCAAATCCGGCGACCGAGGGGGTGGGGGGCCCCCGGCCGGCGCGGGCCACCCCCAACCCCCAAGCACCCCCACACATCTCCGCAGAAAAATTGGGGAAAAATTGCATAGGGCGAGCAGAAACTTTCAATACGGTTCAAACGGGCATGTAAAGGTTGACAAAACGCGAGTCTGGCGATAGTGGGGGAGTAGCAGGAGTACAATTTTGCAGACAGCGGAGCAGGAAGCACTGGGACAGGAGTTGAACGACCTTGCCTCTTCGATGGAAGACACCCGCCGTCTGATTGAGCCGGAGTATCTGGACATTGAGAAGTTTGTCACGCCCTGGCTGAGTCCGTTTCAGGGTGATGATGCGAGGCCGCCTGAGAGATTGCCGATTTACGACACGACGGCGATCAAGGCGAACCGGCGGATGGGGAATGGATTGATGGGATTCACGATGAGTCCCAGTATCCGGTGGTTTTTGCTGGGGATATTTGGGCGGTATGGCGAGCCGTTGAATGCTTCTGACATTCCCGGGGCGGCGCACTGGCTGCGGCTGGTTGAGGATTGTCTGTTCGGGATTTTTGCGCGGTCGAACTTTTACCCGCAGGGCGCGGAGATGACATCGTTGTGCGGGGCGTATGGGTCTCCGACGATGTGGGCGAACAAGCCGAGATTCAACGGGGAAGCGTGGAGCTTCATGTGTCAGCACCCCAAGAGCATTTGGATTTCTGAGAATGAGCGGAAGGTCGTGGACACGTTCCGGCGCAAGATCAGGATGCAGAACAAGGACCTGGCGCGGCGGTGGCGCAAGACGCTGGGGGAAGAGAGCACGTTGGTGAAGGGCTGGCTGGACGCGCCGGCTGCGTGGACGGTGATCCAGCATTTTGTTTATCCCAACGATGAGTTTGACCCGGGGAAGCTGGACAGGAAGTCGAAGAAAGTGCGGTCGGTGTATTCGACCCTTGACGGTGAGATTCTGGAAGATGGCGGAATGGAGCGCAGCCAGTATCTGAACTGGCGTTGGCAGGTGACGAGTGACCAGGTGTATTCGGGGTCTGTGTCGATGGATGCGATGGCTGGGATCAAGATGCTTCAGCAGATGCAGCGCACTTTGGCTGAGACGGCGCAGATGGCGGCCGAGCCTCCGGTGCAGGCTCCCGAGTCGATGAGGAACAAGGTGCGGCTGGTTCCGAAGGGAATCACGTACTACGACAAGCCTGAGCAGCGGATTTTCCCGTTGGGTGTGGCTGGGAATTACCCGATCACTTTGGATCATTACAAGAACGAGAAGCAGAGCGTTGAGGATTTCTACTATGCCGACCTGTGGCTGATGCTGGAGCGGTCTCCGACCCGGATGACGGCGTACGAGGTGAGCCAGCGGATCGGTGAGAAGGCGAGCGTGCTTGGGCCGGTGGTGGCGAACAACCAGAGTGAGTTTGCCGACCCGTTGATTTCCATGGTTTTCAACACTGAGATGGCAGCCGGAAGATTGCCGCCGCCTCCGGCGTCGCTTCGCTCTTATGCGGGGCCTGACGGGAAGGGAGTGAAGATCATTCCGCACTACATCGGGCCGCTGGCGATGGCGCAGAAGCGCAACGGGATCATGGACGGGTTCATGACGGCGATCAATGCGATCACCCCGATCGCGCAGATCAGGCAGGAAGTGCTGGACCATTTGGATTTTGACAAGTGGGTTCGGATTGCGACGGTGAGTTCCGGTGCGCCGGAGGAAGTCATCAACGGCATGGATCAGGTCATGCAGATCCGCAAAGGCCGGATGCAGGCGCAGCAGCAGGCGCAGCAGGAATCGATGCAGATGGAGCTTGCCAAGAACTTCAAGGGCCTGGCGACGAGTCCCGGGGCGGGGAGTCCGGGGATGGCGATAGCGAAGTCACTGGGGATCAACCAGCCTGAACAGGCGGTGAACGGATGATTCCCTACGTCCCGGGCCAGGTGACGGCCGACGATGCGCGGCGGCTGATTATCAAGTTCCGCAACACGTTTCTGGCGACAGAGGATTCCCGGCTTGTGTGGGCGATGCTGCACGCGAAGCTGGGGACCTGGAGTTCCAACCGGAGCCCGAGCGCGGAAGAGGCGGCTTTGAAGTCCTTCGGGATGGAGCTGCTGGAAATGGCCGGCATCAACCATGAGGTCAATGAGTTTGACCTTGTGAACAAACTTTGGGAAATCCCTCCGTCTTTCGAGACTGAGGAACGTGAAAAGAAGTCAAGGAGTTCCTAGATGGTAGAAGAAGCGACCCAGACCCAACCTCAAGTGGAGAATGTTCAAGCGCCTGCGCCGGCGGCTCCGGCCCCCGCTGAACCTGCTCCTGCCGAGGGTAAGGCTGGTCCGAAGAAGCCGTGGATGGCACAACTGAAAGGCCACCTTCAGGGCAATGAGGTTCTTAGCCAGTTTGACGAGTTCTCGTCGGTGGCAGAGAAGTTCCTTGAGTTTGATGGAAAGCGTGATCGGTTGATTGAGATCCCGGCTCCGGACGCGACGGAAGACCTGAAGGCGCAGTTTCGGGCGAAACTTGGAGTCCCGGCGAAGGCTGAGGAATACAAGATTGCCGAGCCGAAGCTGCCCGAGGGCGTGAAGTGGAGCAAACCTGCTGAGGGTGAGTTCCGCAAGCTGGCACTTGAGGCGGGGTTGAACAACGAGCAGGCGAACAAGCTGCTGGCGTTTGACACCCAAAGGACGCTCAACGCTGTAGCCCAGCGCCAGGCGGCTATCAAGGCGCAGCAGGAAGCCCAGGTGAAACAAGACCAGCAATTCCTTGCGAAGCTCCATGGCGACTGGGGCGACAAGTTTGAGGTGAACAAGCAGGCGGCCAAGGATGCGATGGCCAAGACCACGACGGAGGAGCTGAGAAAACTCTTGGCCGACCGTGGTGTGTTGGATCATCCGTTGGTGGCGCAGCACTTTTTCAGCCTTGGAACGAAGATTGGCGACACCGAGTTCATTCCCGGGGGAAGCGCGAGCATCCCGAAGAGGACTCCGGGGATCGTGAATCTTGATGCGATCAGGGACACCCTGCCACAAGGGCGTCCACCGAAACGACCGAAATAACAGGAGGCCATAAATGGCTACGAAAACCGCAATCGGCGGTGCGATGGGCTGGATTGATCTTTGGAAGACCATTGATCCCTCTGGCGGCATGGCCGAGATTTACAACGAAACCGTTGAGACCAATTCCTTCCTTGACCACACGGTCTGGATGGAAGCCAACCAGGGCGTGACCCACCAGGTCACCCGTGTCTCGACCCTTCCTGCGTCCAGCAACAAGCGCATGGGCGTCGGAACCGCCGCCACGTCTGGCAGCGCGGAAAACGCCATCGAGGAAACCAAGGTCCGTGAGACCTGGCTGGAAATCGAGGATGAAGTGCTCCAGAAGCACCCGAACCCCGAGGCGTACATCCAGTACCAGACCGCGCTGGCGGTGCAGGGTATCACCCAGGACGCCGTTCAGGATTGGCTCTATGGCAACCGCCTTGTCACTCCCGACGACATCAATGGTCTTCTGGTTCGCCACAACAACATCGAGGCTGACCGCAAGAAGGGCCGCGTGGCTTCGGCTACCGGTGCGTCGAACGCCAACAGCTCGATTCTCGGGGTGAAGTGGGGCGAAGACGGCCTGTACATGGTCTACCCCAGCGATCACCCGAATGCCGGCGTGGACACCCAGGCTTTTGCCATGGAGACCAAGCGCGACGCGAACGGAAAGATGATGCGCGTTCTGCCCATCCGTGTGCAGTTCGCCTTCGGCATCGTCGAGAAGAACCGCCGCTACGTGTTCCGTCTCGGGGACATCGATGCTTCGATCAGCTCCGCGAACTGGATCACCTTGGTCGAGGACAAGCTGGTGGACCTGCTCAACGACTGCCCCGCTGACGCCATGGGTTTCCGTCTCTACGGGAACAACTTCGTGAAGACGAAGCTGGACATCCGGGTGAAGGACAAGAGCAACGTGTACTACGTCCCCAATGACCCGATCAGCCAGCGGCCCGGCAACTTCACCATGTTCAACCAGACTCCGTTCTACAAGGTTGAGCGCATGGTGGCCAACGAGTCGAACCTCGGGGCACAGCAATAACGATGACAATAGCCTGACGCCAGTTCAATGGTAGTCGGGCTATTGTTCCGCAAGGAAATCTGCTACAATCCGAAGGAGGATTACAAAATGCAGTTTGACCAGAACCTTTTGATTGAAGACGGCGCGGCGATCACCGTCACCCGCGACTCCACCGATGTTCTCGACCTTGGGGCTGCCAACAAGGGCCGTGGGAACCAGTTGTTCTTTGAGGTTGACGTGGCCGAAGCGTTCACCGCTGCCGGCGCCGCGACCCTGGACGTTGACCTTCAGTCCTCGGCTGACAACTCGACCTGGGCCAGCGTGAAGAAAGTATCGACCATCGGCAAGGCGACCCTCACCAGGGGCTACCGGGTTTTCCAGTACGTCCTGACCCCCACCGAGAAGCGGTACTGGAAACTGGTTCTCACCGTTGCCACTGGCCCGATGACCGCAGGCAAGCTGATTGCCGGCATCGTCCCCACCCAGGTCACGACCGTCTGACAGGAGAAACGAATGAAAGAAGTACTGACCTTCCGAGTTGAGACGAACTGCTTTTTCGGCGGCCTGTTCTACAAAGCCACCGACGACGTTGCGGAAAACGAACAAGGCCACTGGCAGTTCCCTGCCGGTCAGGTGTTCGACGTTCCCCAGCACTTCACGGCGGTTGATGAAGTGACCCGAGAGCGTGACGATGAGGCTCAAGACCTCCGCGAAGCGTTCTTCGCCGTTGCGATTCCCGCTGCCAGAAGTGATGCCCCGCACGCCGACCGCCTGGCCGAGGTTGCCAGGCTCAAGGCTAACTTCCTGGCCTACGGTCAGGCTGAGGCCCTGGTTGACGCCAATGGGGACGGCGAGATTGGCGTGGAGGAAATGAGCAAGAAACAGCTCATTGACGCCCTTCGCAAGTTCAATGTCGAGTTCAAAGCGACGGAGACTGTCGCTGAGCTTGTCGCCAAGTTGAAGGCTGCCCGTTCGGGGTCAGTGTAGCCAAGTAATATCAGGGGCTGCCGGCGAGGGCGGCCCCTGTTTTCAAGGAGAGAAAGATGGTTCTGACAAGCTGGCTTCCCGTATGGAACATGGCGCTCAAGCGGATTGGTTCTCCAGAACTTCCAACGGGCACGGACATCGCGTCCTCGACGCTCAACGAAGCAAAGATCGTAAACCGGTACTGGGACAACGCGCTGGACAAGGTGCTGATGGACCACGACTGGCGATTTGCCACCAAGATCATCTTTCTTGGTTCTGCCACGACTCCGGTGTCGTCCTCCGGCGAGAACGGCATCACGCTACCCGTCGGGAAGGCCGAGCTTGTGACAGGAAAGCTGGTGCGGTATTACCTGCCAGTCCCGGCCTGCGACCCGTCGGGAACCGTGCAGGGGAGTGTTCCTTTTGAAATCATCCGGCTTTTGAATCTGAGTGTCGACGGCGACTTCTACCCGGAAGACGGGAAGATTCTCTTTGACACTGACATTTGCGCAGCTGGAACGAAGAACATTTATGCCCGGTTCCTCGTCAAGCCCACCTTCGCCGAGGCCGCCAGAGACCCGATGTTCATTGATTCGGTCAAGACGGTTCTTTCCACGCTTATCGCAGCTCCGTTGGCAGCCAAAGACGGCCAACGTGACGCACTGTTGCGAAGCGAATATGACTTTGCTATCCGAAACGCCCGGTTCCGCGACAATACGCTCGGGGATTCGTCGGTTGACGGAAAGCGGCTGTGGAATGACATGGCCGACAACTCTGCCGGAAGAACGACCGCTCAGGGCCAGTAGGGGCATTCAAGGTGAGAAAGCTGTGGTCCGATTTTCAGGCGGGGGAACGCCCTTTCTGGGACAACGGAAAAATCGGATCACCGCAATACCAGCTTGGCTTTGACAATGCCGAGAACTGCATCTTTGAGGACGGGATTGTCCGAAAGCGCCTCGGGGTCCACCAGATCACCAAGATCGCTTCAGGCGGGGCTCATACCCCGAGCAATGAGCCGTTCATTCCGGGGTATGGAGCCTATGCCTGGGACAAGACCGGCTACTACTCTTTCAAGGGATCTGGCACACGGGCGGAGGCCACGGACTACGACTACACGCCGGTTACGTTCTCACCTGCAATCACCACGCCGTCGTGGGCCATCAATGAGCTTGTCGGCTATCGGGATGCCTCTGCAAACGACGTGATTCAGGCGTACAGTGCAGGTGGTAACACGCCCTACACCAACAAGGGCGAGTTCGCGGTGGAGGCCGGTGGCCGCCGTATCTTGGCACGCCAGCTACTTGGGTCTCCCGTCGTAGCAACGTCTCTCGTTGCTAGCCAGAAGTACCTGATCGTCACTATTGGGTCGACAAACTTCACGGCATGTGGTGCCTCGGCCAACACGGTTGGGGTTGAGTTCATTGCAAGTGCAGTTGGAACCGGAACCGGAACCGCCATCGCAATCCCGAATAAGAAGATCGAGTTCCACACGAGCCAGCCGGGTGACGTTGACGCATGGGAATATCAGGACGGAAACGCCGGGCTGACAACACTCTATACCACTGACCCGATTGACCTGAACATTGGCGGAATCGGGACCATCATGTGGGTCTCTGAAGGCTTCGGCCTGTTCGTTGGCACCACTCGCGGAGTCTACGAGATTGTGTCAGGTTACGGTCCCGGGTTCTCCCCGTACTCCGGGGGCTTCTATGCCCAGAGCCTCGGGAACGTGGGCACCATGTCCGTCGCGCATAGTACCTCCAGAGTCCGAAACCAGCACGTCACCATGACGCAGGAATGCGTCTGCTTCGTGTGCGACGTGGACACCATCGCCGTATTCAACCGGCAGGCCAAGAGCATCCAAAAAATCAAGCTGGACGTTCCATCAACCCACGCAATCGACTCAATGGCGTGGCTTGGCGGTAACATTTTATCGGTCCTTCTGGCAGAAATATCCCCCCGACTGACATGGGGAGAAGCGGCCTACAATGCCGCGAACAACATCGTCATGATCGTCAACGAACAGAACGGCGTGGTGTCGCGTCTCACTGGCCTATCGGCATTCACCGTTGACGGATGCGGAGGCTTTGGGCTCGTGTTCAAGTCGAGCAACGGGGCCACAATTAAAGCTGGTGCGATTCCCTACAGGTCGCTTGAGCGCTATGCCTCAAGTCCCGCCGCCTTCAACGTGGATGGGTTCTACGATTACGTCAGCCCGACTCCATACACCTTCAAGCTCATTTCCATGCCATTGAACTTCACGCAGTCTTCTGGTGGTCAGGGCGATATCGGGGATGAGAGAAGGTCAACTCGGTGCGTGGTCAGAGTGAACAACACAAGAAGCCTCTCTGTCGGAATCGTTGGGCAGACTCCGGTTTCATGGGTGTACGAGAAGGCCGAGCCGGCGCTGTTCAGCGGAGACGTTGAGTTTGACATATCGGCAGCGAACGAGAAGTATTCGCAGCTGGAAATCACGGACAATTCGGTGTTCCCGGTTGAGATTCTGGCGATCCAGCTTGACGTTGACGTGGCCTCGTATGGGAATGAGCAGGGATGATTCTCCGCGACCTGATACGAAAAGACACTCCTTGTATCGAAGGCATCTATTTCGCTCTTGAGCACGGGATACTCGATTGGGAGCTTGAGGATTGCTGGGATCTTGTGAAAAGGGAAAACCCGGTGTTTCTGTCGTGGTTGCTCAAACACGCGCCGAATGTTGCGGAGTACAAGAGCAAAGCGTTCGACATCATGGATGGACTTGGTGTGTGGCGAATTGGAAACGAGTGGATGATGAAAGACCGTGAGACGGCAGAGAAAGCCTTTGGCTGGATTGAGAATCCGTTTCGGAGGGTGGAGTAATGGGAACTATAACTGATATGTTTGATGGAGACATCATGGGCTCCAAACTTGATGCTGGGGAATGGTGGACGAGGCTTGGGGCTGACATTGCGGGTGTGGGGGCTGTCGTTGCCGGAGCTGCTATCACTGTGGGCTCATTTGGGATTGCTTCAAATTTGGGACTGGCGGTTGCGGGTGCTGGAGCGGGAGAACTGATAGCAAGCGGAATTGATGGCGCGGATGGGAATGCGGATATCAATTGGGGTAATATCGTTACTGGAGTCGCAATCGGCGGTGCGATGGGGGGTACGCTGGGCGCTGGTGCCTCTGCCATGGGAGCTGGTTCAATCCTGACTGTCGGTAGTGGATCACTGGGAATCGGGGGAACAGTAATTGGTGGGGGCACGGTGGCAAATACCATTGCCTGGGCTGCTGGAATTACGACCGAGAAACTCATTAAAGGATTAGCCACAGATCAACTCGCTGAATCCACGCAAGCCATAATTGACGGCAACAAGGCCACAGTCGACGCACTTGAAAAACTGCACGGCGAAGCTGGAACGATAAAGTACTCCGAGACCGAAAAAAACCCCAATGGAACTAAAAAGGCGTACATCGAAGGCGGTTCCGGCGAAAAGCTACTTTACCAGCAGCAGCAGCTTGACGCCGAAGTGAACAAGGACAACGCCGACTACCAGTACGACAAGAACCTTGGGTATCTCGATGAGAAGGGCGTTCTTGCCAAGGGGGCTCAGGACCGGCGATTCGATACAGGTCTCAACGCCGATGGCACGGAATCTGTAACGCTCAACGACGCAGACCAGCTCTACGCCATTCTCGCCGGGATCGGGAACGATTCACTGACCCTCAAGGAAAAACTTGACCTGATTGACTCAGCGGTTCAGGCCGGCCTTGGCACCGAATCACTCAAGGCCGCCCAACAGGCCCGCCAGTACGCCGTTGACTACAATGACCTCTACAGTGAAACGGGATCGGTGGCGATTCAAGCGGCTCAACTTGCGAATCAGATCCAGACATCAAAGCAGGATGTTGCCGGGGCGTTCATACAGCGTGACAAGAATGTCGCTCAGGGCCGGAATATCGCTGGGGCATTCGGTGTTTCTGGCGGGTCGATCAACGCCCAGGAATCCTCCATGAAGACCGAGGCAGATATCCAGATTGAACGGGCGATCCGGGCGAACGGGTGGACGATTGACGCCATCAAGGACGGGCAGGGCGGGTTTGATGCTGCGGCAAATCTCGCTATCTCAGGAACCAACCTTAACCAGCAGTCGTTCGACGCTCAGACTCAACGGAACAAAGACCTCCTTAAAGGCGGGTTTCAGTCATTGGAATCCGGGGTTGGCGACCTTGTAGGTGGGAACAACGATTGGTACACCAACTTTGATATTCAGGACCGCGAGTACCGCACGAACGCCGAAATTGCCAAGAGCAACAGTGACGCAGGGTTCAACTTGCAGGACGTCAAGTTCGGAGTGGATGATTTGAAATGGGTTGCAGCCGGGTATCAGCTTCAAAACCAGAAGAACCAGAACAACTACGAGCAGCTCAAGCTCAACGAAACGACAAGCTGGCAGAATCAGGTCATGGGGTATCTGACTGACGGGATCAAAGGAGCCACCGCCGGACTCCAGCTTTCAAAATGGTGGGGGTCATAAACCATGAGTGACGGGATGAATCTTACCAACGCGATCTTTGGTCTTGTCAACGAGATTGGGAAGCAGTCCTATGCCGCGAACCAGCCTGACCCAACGAAGGTCCAGACGGCGTTCAACGCCTTCCAGATGGACTTTGACAACGCATCAAGCGATGATGTTGGATTCAATGACGGTGCGTTAAAGTGGGCTGAGGGAGTTCACCAGAAGGGGATTGCCGCAACCGGCGCGATCACGTCAAAGCTGGGCCTGAACGTGAAAGAGTCCAGCTTGTTCCAGGCGCAGGCCGGAGAGTACGCAGCCAGGTGGCACGGTTCGGCCATAGGAAAAATCAGGGAGGCCGACAACAACCAGCGGATTGCGGCAGGATGGGCTCCGATAGATGCGCAGTTGAACCGGGCATCGGATTTATCGTTTGACGCATCAATGGCACTCAGGTCTGGGGATAAGGCGAAGGCGAGTTCTCTCGCTGCCGAGGCCACAGTGGCAAGTGATACCGCGAAGAGATATATTCTTGAGATAAAGGCTTCAGATCCCGGCCGATGGACCGACGCGCTTGTGAAGAAACAGATGCAAGTAACAGACGCCGCAATTGGACCCAAGACAGCTTCACGGGTGATTAAGGTTGACCCGGCTCTTGCAAGGGCAAGGTTGCTCGACCGCATGGACCGTTTCGGAATAGAAGATGACGAGCTCGTGAAAGATCTTCTCGCTCTAGCTGACGAGGCGCTGAAGGAAATGAAAACGTCAAATGGGATTTTGGCGGCAGGAACATACAATTCCATCTACAATGAGCTGACTCCAATAGACGCTCAACTGAACCGGCTCACAAAACAAGGTGGATCGGTCAAAGAAATAAACGAAGGGATAGATGGGTTAAAAAAACTACAGTCCAAGTTGGCTACAGAACTAAAGGCGGCTGTAAGACTCAACGGAGATCAGCTTGATGACAAGCACAAGCTCGCCCTGTACGAGCAGAGCAATCATATCCAAACACTGATAAAGGGGTATGAAACCATGCTTTCATCCCCAAAAGCAACGAGGGGAATGTCGAGTGATGAAATTGGATACATCACATTGATGGAAGCGGAGTTGACGCTTTTTGGTAGTGTCGGACCGTCTGGCACTTCGCCTCAGAAGATATATTCATACACTATGGACACGCTTCTGCCCCGCCTCCAGAAAGACCATCCTGAAATGTGGGGGGAGATGTTAGGCAAGCTGTGGGGCACCTCGGGGGCATTGATAAATGATTCAAAGGCACCAACAAAGAACGAAGGCGAATCAGTTGCCATTCTCGCAAAAGCCTTGTTCACGCCGGTCATAAACAAAGGGAAGGACGCTAAAGAGGCATCCGAAAATGCCGCCATCATCGGGGCTATTGATACCTCAGTATTCATCAAGGACATGGCAGCGCAAGGGAAGCCTGTAACCAAAGAAAATGTCACTGAATACCTTAACACGGTTTTTTACGCCAAAGCGCCGTCATACCTGTCATCCCCTGATTTGCCAGCTATCGACGCTGCTGCCGCTTTCTTGATCGGCAAGCCAACGAAATATGGGAAAGGCGGGATGAATTGGTCGTTAGATGCGGCCAAAAATCCCATGGATGTTTCCAGCGGAAACGCAGGTGGCCGGGATGACGAAAGGCTGTCAAAGTGGGAGCTTGGTCCCAAGGCATTGATGGAACACGGGGCGTCGTACAAGTACATGGACCCGGCTGCTAAAAAATCATTCGAGGCCGTTGCTGAAGACGCAGCTGAGATATTTAGAAGAACAACCTATGGCAACATGGGGGAGTTCCTGAAGGAAGCGAGACTCGGCACGTCATTGAATGGAGGGTATCAGGTGACTGCGATAAACAAGGCGGGAACTGAAACGCGCTATTTTACCATCATTTCCATGGGCCAAGAAGGAAATAAGCCTCAGTGGGCGTGGACGGCCACGAAGTCGGCCAATGGAACCAGAAAGGAAATCACGCCTATTCCGATTGACACCAAGGAAGAATTGTTCAATATGTGGGGGAAGTAATTGCCAGACATCAACGAAAAATCCAGGTATCCGTCCATTCCTACGGTGGGCGATTCTGTATCCAACAAAGTCCCAATACCGACTATTGAGTTTGCGGAACAGGAATCCTCTTTCGTTGGGGTAGAGTCATTCCAGGAGACTAGCCTTTCTGCAATGAAGAACTGGATGAAAGACAAGCTCAAGGCTATTCCAAAGGAGCAGTTGCTTACCGAACAAGGGAAGCAGTCCCTTGCAATTGTTGCCCATGAAACACTTGGCATACCGCTTGACGAGGCGTACCGCGATACCTATGGGATAGCCGCCAAGTACCTTGGCATAGACCCACGGGAAGCTCCGGTTGATTCAATGGACTTGATAGGGAAGAGACTTCAATCCGTCGCTGACGTTTGGAATGACACCCAGACAAACCTGAAGATCAACGACCTGTACAGCCGGTATTCCATGGCTACGGACGAGGATTCAAAGAAGACAATCCTTTCCAAGATCGACCAGCTGAAACTAAGCCTGCATGGACCAGACGTGTGGGCTGATGGCGGTCCGATTGAGGCCGCGAAGTGGGTGTCTGGACTTGGGGCCGGGGTTGGTCACTACACGCTCAACTGGCTGTCGGCTCTTGGTGAAGGGGACAACTCTCTGACGGCCTACCTGAACGATAACGGCATCAAACTGAAAGAGTCACCCGGAATGCCCTCCAATACCTTTGTCGAAGGGCTTTCAATGATGGCCGCCACCATGGCAATCAAGTCGGCAGGGGACTTCGGGGTGGTCGGAACCAATAAGCTGACTCAGTATGAGCAACAGAAGATAAACGAGGGGATATTTGACACGGCTGTCGCTGGCGGCCGGAGTGCTGCGCAATGGGTTCTGGGAATGATCCCGCTGGCAGGGGAGGCGTTCAGGCAGGGCCATGGTATTGTCTCGTCGGACTTGATGCAGCACGGACTTGATGGCAAGACATCAGACATCATTGGAGCTGTCGCTGGTATCGCGGAAGCCGGGTTGTCACTGGCCTCGGGTGGAGTTCTCGCCGGGCAGTTGCAATCGATTCTCGGAAAAGCCACGGTGGCGAAGATACTGGAAACAGCAGGAGAGGCGGGACTGCAAAAAAGCCTGCTTAACGGTGGACACATCCAGGGCCTGCTAAAAACCGGAGCTGTCAAGCTGGAATCCACATCGGGCGGCCAGATGCTGAAGTACTCCATGGAGCAAGGGCTTGCCATAGCGGAACAGGGGGCGATAGAGGCGGCAACAACATTCGCGGAGTCCGTTGCGTTCAAATACGGTTCTTCGCTTGTGAAGCTCACGTCTGTTGAGCTTGCCGGGATGGAGTACAACGGGTACGTGACAAACTCCATCAGGAACGGAAGACCACCGATGCCACGGGATCAATTCATTGCCGAGGTCTCCCCGAAGTACGAAGAGAAGTACCGGGACGTGTTCAAGGAAACCGTTCAGTCCTTCAAGGAGGGCGCGCTGGCGGCAGTCCTGTTCACCGCAGGAGGTGCTGCATACAAGGGCGCTACAGGGGGATTCAAGGGGGATCCGGTAACGCTTGAATCGTACCTGGCTGTGATGAACTCGCAGAGAAAAGAGCAGGATATTGCCTCCGCTACCGCCGACACCGAACAGGCCGCAGCCTTCCGCGCCCCCGACGAGAAGGGCGAGGCTCCGGCCATTACCACCGGGACTATCCGTGTGGCGACCGCCGCCGACTCTGCCAGCCGGCTTGGGCCTGGTATCCGTGTTTCGCTGGAACCGACCTCGCATGAGGCCACTCCGGTTGATACCCAGCAGGCCGTCGCCAAGATGCGCGAGCAGCTTCCACCGCCCGTATCGGCAGCGTTTGAACGGGCTATTGCCGGCGAAAGCGACATCGTGACAACGCCTCAGATTTCCGCATGGGAAAAGTCCACGGGGAACTCCTTCGCTGAACTCCGTACCCTGGCCGAGAACATCCGTGACGGCGATGTCACTCCCGAGACCATGGCCGTGGCCCAACGCTACGGAATCGAGAGCCAAGGACCTGCCATTGCCACGGTGGACGTGAAGACGGGTAACTTTGCCACTTTGAGCAAGAGCGAAATGAAGGCCCCTGTGAAGGCGATGAAGGCATATGAGAAAGCAGGCTTTGACGGGGTGTTCGCCGGGAAGGAACTCTACGTGTTCAAGGCCGATAAGGTTCTCAAGACCGGAGAGGTGTCGGCTCCGTCGCTGATGCACCTGGACCCAAAGAACTCTGACGTGAAAGTCAGCGCCACGAAGGTCGCCATCGAGTCCAACGGGAAGTCCATGGAAATGCCGGTGACGCACGACAACGGCGCGGTGCAAGTCAAGGGCGAGGTTAGCCCGTTCATTGCCAACGAGGTCGCCAAGAGGCTGGCCGAGGCCCACGAGGGAACCAAGATCGAAGCCGAGTCCCCGGTGCTCCAGCGGGCCATTGAGGCCATGAACCCGAATGCCGGAGAACTCCGAAACCGGATCGGCCGGCTTGAGACGGAGCTTGAGAACATGAAGTCAGGCGGTGCCGATGAGGCTTCCGTGCTGGCCAAACAGGTTGAGCTTCAAGTCGTCAAGGATGCCCTGACAACTCCCACCGAGGCATGGAAAGAACCCGCGCCTCACCTGCAAACCAGAGACGAGTATTATGAGGGGCTTGCACAACGTGACGCCGGGGCCGATACTGTGTTGCATGAGACCAAAAGCAAAGACGCCACAACCCCCGAGACCGCGAACACCGTGGAATCGATTGCCGGCGAGAACCCCGGAGAAGGACGTGGTGAGGCTGGGGGCGTGCACGCTGTACTACCCCAAGACGGGTCTGCTGGTGTCGGTAAACCTGGAAATGCCGCCGGAATAGCAGGAAAAGCCACATTCCACGACACACTGACCGGGACAAAGGACGCTCCAAGTGTAGTCCGATGGGTGGCTGAGAACTCAGAAAATCCCGCGCACCGCCTCATTGCCGAGCGCATCCTTGCCAATGTCGAGTCTGCCGGCGTCATACTGGAGCGGTGGGGTATGGGTGAAAACCCTGTTCATGCAGCAGCGGCCAACTTTCGGTTCAGGAACCCCCGTGTTCGCGCTATCGCCTTGCAGGACATTCTCACCGACGGTGGCCACAGTTCCATCGTGTACCGCACGGAAGCACTTCCCCCGGAAGACGTTTTTCTTCACGAGGCCATTCACGCCGCAATAAACAAGCGAATCCTGACGAACCTCACCCCTGACTTGGAAGCCATTCAATCGGCGATCAAGAATCACTTCAAAGGGAAGGACGACGCCAGTCTGAATTCGGCTGAGAAGTTTGTCCGTGACACCGTTATGGGGGATCCGCTTGAGATTATCACCTACGGGCTGACAGACACGAGAGTTCAGGAAGTGTTCAAGTCCATTCAAATGAACCCGAAGAAATCAAAGAAGTCCATCTGGACGCACTTCGTTGAGTCGCTTGCCAAAGCGTTCGGGATTGTCAGGGAAGCCGGAGACACGGCTTTCAGCAAGACGATAGAGGCGTTTGAC
>JFJP01034748.1_pt1 | contig 19053 bp, 14 predicted proteins | sample 431651 | NCBI WGS metagenome assembly JFJP01 (sample SAMN02602958, study PRJNA72255) | Microbial mat metagenome, whole genome shotgun sequencing project. | biome: fresh water; feature: sink hole; material: water; isolation source: purple microbial (photo- and chemosynthetic) mats found in...
GGTCTTTATGAAGGATGGCGATATAGGTTCTCATGATCTACCTCTTTGGCAGTCCTGCTTGTGCCCGTATTGAACGCTCGACTGTCCATTGCTAAATTATGCGCACTGGGTGTGTATTGTCAAGGGATTAGGCCATGGAGGTTCTTCTCGACCAGGGGATTGCCGCCGGCCCGCATCTTTAGCTTGCAGGTGCTTTGGCCGGAAAGCTTGAAGGCGGTATCCTTCCTGGGAGGCAATTCGTCCAGGTCCAAGTCACTCATGCTTCTTACGCGATTGGCAAGGTTCGAAAAGCCGGCACTGAGTGGGGCATGCAGTTGGACGTGAACGACAAGAGCTTTGCCAACTGTGCTGCAGAAAAAGCGACTGGGTACCAATATTCCAGCCAGGGCAAGTAAGGTGTAATAGTAGAATTCATTTACCTCGACGCTTCCTGGCAGTGCCTGCGAGCATCGCCGAAACCCTGGCCATCGCGCGATCGCCCGCCATCATTACCAGGCTGCCCACGATGACACCGGCCGCTATTATCGCCATGGCAGCTCCCACTCCAAGCCATGAGCCCGCGCCATCGGGAAGGGGCTTGGTCGGGTTGATGAACCAATACGGATAGAAGCCGTCTATCAAACCCCGTACGAGGGAGCCGGCCAGGTAGACAAGCGGGTAGGCAAGCCATAATCCAATGTCGTGAATTTTGGTCCGGCCTTTCTCCTCGAAGATGATCCAGTTGGCAAGCATGGCCAGGGGCGTGGCGGTATGATGGACTACGCTTATCACTGCCGCCAGACCCGTGGGGCGGTAGACCCCGGAAAGAAGTGCATTGAAAACGATGCCTGTTATCAGGATCCAGAATGTGGCTGCCCTGAGCATGGCGTCCGAGCGCGGGCTCGGCCTGAACACCGCGATCATGAGGACGGCCGTGACGATGAGATTTGACTGGATGGTAAAGTAACTGAACAGGTTGAGCGCGTCAGCCACATTTTTGGCCAGCAAAAATTGGGCGACCGTCGCTGCCAGACTCGCGGCAGCAACCGTCAGCCTGTAGGCGATAGAGAGTCTTCGGGTTTTCATGGATATGATCATGGTGCAAGACTAGGTAACAAACGAGCTTCGGTCAAGCTGGTTCGACGTTCGTGCTTTATGGTTTCTGAGCGCACGGCATGGTTGCTCCTCGATTCGCCATGGCTTTATTCCCTGCCTCCGATTTGTGCTTCATACATGCGCCGGTACAGACCCTGGGTTGCCAATAGTTCCAGGTGCGTTCCCGATTCGATTATTCGGCCATGGTCAACGACGAGTATCAGGTCAGCTTCACGGATGGTGCGGAGGCGGTGGGCGATGACGAAGGTGGTGCGGCCGGCCATCAGGGTCCGGAGGCCGCGCTGGACGTGAATCTCTGTTCTTGTATCGAGGGCACCGGTAGCTTCGTCGAGTATCAGGACATCGGGCGCCGCGAGCGCAGCGCGCGCTATGGCGAGTAGCTGCAACTGGCCGTGCGACATGCCGGAGTCGCCTTCGCCGATTGCCGCGTCGAGGCCCCCGGGCAGCCGTTCGATGAAGGGCAGCGCGCCGACCACCGCGCATGCCGCAAGGATGGCGTCGTCGTCAGCATCGGGACGCGCGTAACGGATATTGTCGCGCACGCTTCCCGGAAAGAGGTAGGCGTCCTGCAGCACCACGCCGAATCGACTCAAGTAGTCGGCACGGCGGTAGGATCGCGCATCTATGCCATCCATAAGTACGGTTCCCGGGTCTGGATCGTAAAATCTGGCCAGCAGATTGGCTATCGTCGTCTTGCCGGCGCCAGTTGGTCCGACGATGGCGGTCATGCTTCCAGCCGGAGCTACAATATCGATGTCGGCCAGTACGGGCTGGCCTGGCTTGTATGAAAATCCGACGCCCCTGAACTCGACGTGTCCCTGAACCGAATCTACGGCCAGTGCACCCGTGATATCCGGGCTTTGCTCTGCTTCATCAAGTATCTCGAACACCCGCTCTGCGCCGGCCAGCGCTGACATGAGCGAGCTGGCCAAGTTTGCCAGTTCATTGAGTGGCCTGACGAACTGCCGTGAATACGCTATGAAACTGGCTATGACCCCTATTGAAATTCCGCCCTGCGCGGCCAGGTAACCACCTGTCAGGGCGATGCCGGCGAAGGTGATGTTGTTTATGACGCCGAGCATGGGCATGAGGAATCCCGTCCAAATCTGCGATCGTGTTCCCGCTTCCCTGAGTCTGGCATTGGCAACGGCAAAATCCGCTTCCATGCGGTGTTCCATGCCAAAGGCCCTGATGGTGTCCAGGCCAGACGCTGACTCTTCTATTGTGGTATTGAGCGCTCCGAGTGCTTCCCGCTGGCGCTTGTAGAAGGGTCTCGATTTGAGCGCGATGAGTTTTGAAAGCAGAAACACGAGCGGTGCGCTGGCCAGCGTCACCAGCGCGAGTACGGGATTCAGGATGATCATCATGACGAGCGCTCCGCAGACTGAAGCCGTGCCGGTAGCAAGTTGTACGGCTGACTGCGATACCGCCATGCCAACCGCATCGCAGTCGTTGGCTATCCTGCTCATGATGTCGCCACGGGGCGCTGAATCCAGGTAGGCAAGGGGAAGCGCTCCCAGCTTGTCGAATAGGCCAGCGCGCAAGCTTCCCGCCATGCGCTGGGATGCGCCCGCCACGATCCACGCCTGCGCGAACGAGACTACGGCAATTACCAGGTATGCGCCGGCCAGGGCTACGACTGCGTTTTGGAGCGGGTGCATCGATTCTGACAAAGGGGTCAGTGACAGACCTTGCCCCATCGAGTCAACCGCCATTCCTATCAGGCGAGGGGCAAGCAGCAGCCCCGTAGTCTCAAGCGCGGCCAGCATGAATACGCCGGCTATGGACGCGCGTTCCTTTCCGAGGTACGCAAGGATGCGCCTGACCGTAGCGCTGGCGTCGCGCGGTTTCTGGGCTTCTCCCCTGAAGCGGGCGGTACCGGTACCCATGCCCCGCCCGATGCCCGGTGGCTGGCCTCCGGGAAACTGGGCGGATTGCTGCGCGTCGCGCGCATCCGCTGGTTTGTTTTCAGCGCCGAGCATGGTCGTCCCCATCGCCAAGCTGCGACGCAAGGATGTCGCGGTAGACACCGCACGTTCCAGACAGGACAGCATGCGGTCCAGCACCTGCGAGGCGGCCATTGTCAAGCACGACCGTCATGTCTGCGCTCGCCGTTATGGAAGCCCGTTGGGTTATCCAGAGCACGGTGGCCTTGCCCACGATCGCGCGGATTCCTTCGCGTATCCTGGCTTCTGTCAGCACGTCGACAGCGCTGGTGCAGTCATCCAGAATCAGGAGCCCGCCGTCGCCGGACAGTATTTTGGCGAGTGCGCGCGCGATGGACACGCGTTGCCGCTGGCCTCCGGACAGGTTGATGCCGCCCCTGCCCAGCATCGTCGCGAAGCCCTCGGGCAGCGTGTCGGCGAAGTCATCGATCCTGGCAATCCGGGCAGCTTCCCGGATGAGGCCTTCGTCGGGATGCTCCAGGCTCCAGCCGATATTGCGCGCCAAAGTTCCGGTGAACAGCGACGGCGACTGGGGGGCCAATGCTATCCGGGCACGGAGCCGTGCCTTGCCAAGCGCGCGAATCTCGTCGCCATCAAGTAGTATGTCTCCGTGGTAATCGTCATAAAAACCGAGGAGCAGCCGGGCAAGCGTTGTTTTTCCGGAGCCGGTAGATCCGATCAGCGCGGTGATGGTACCGGGTTGGCACCTGAAGCCGATATCCAGCAGCGCGGGTGCTCCGGCATTATTGTAAGAAAAATTAACGTGGCGCAGTTCAAGGGACGGAGCACCCTCCGGTGAAGCGAGTGTTTCCGCCGTCACCGATTGTCCGTCTGGTTTTACTGGAGTATCGGTCAGGGCTTTGCCGGGTTCATCGGCGTTCAGTGTTTCGACGATTCTGGTATACGAAGCTTTTGCCCTGGTAAACCATGAAAAGACATTGGACATGATAGTGAGTGCAAAAAGAATTTGCGTCATATAACTTATGAACGCTACTACGCGGCCTGTCTGCACCCTGCCCGCCAGCACGTTGAAACCGCCTGACAGCAGGATGGTGGCTATGCCCATATTCGTTACCAGGGCAGTCGCCGGCCCGAAGATTGCGGCTGTGCGCGCCGCACGTACCGCAGCTTTGGTGAATCCGGTGTTTGACGCGCCGAAGCGATCCCGCTCCCCTGAAAAACGGCCAAACGCCCTGACAACCCTGATGCCGCCCAGGAAACTCCTGACGGAGCTGTTTATCCGGTCAATGCCCGCCTGTACCGCGGTATAACGCGGAATTCCCAGGCGCAGGTTGAACCAGACCAGGATCGACACGACGCCTACGACGGTAAACGGTATCCATGCCAGCGCCGGTTCAACCCGCGAGGCCATCACCAGCGCTCCGGTTGCCAGGATGGGCGCCTTTGCAAAAACGCGCATCATGCCGTTGACAAATTGCTGGACCTGCTCTACGTCGCTGGTCTGCCTTGTTACTATGGAACCCGGGTCGATGGTATCGGAGCGGTTTGCCGGCATCCGCAGGACGGACGAAAACAACTCTGCGCGGAGCTCTGCGCCGAAGCGGAACGATACGATGCTGGCGATGATGTTGCGGCCGCTCGCGCCTATTGCCCCCAGCGCGGCAAACCCGAGCATGACAAGGCCCAGCCTGAGCGCTACCGATGCGTCGCCCTGCGCCACCCCTTCGTCGAGCACGCGGGCAAGGAGTGCCGGTTGCGCCAGGTCGCACGCCGATTCAAGTGTAAGGAATGCCAGCGCGGCCAGGAAACCCGGTGCCAGTCGCTTTGCGTAACGAGCCGCTAAACCCATAAGGGTATACTATCATGCGGTACCATCAGCATTCCACCAAATCCCTGGTGCTGCTCTTTGATGAGGTGGACGCACTACTGCGGTAGTTTCAGAACTTCTTGCGGCTCTGTCTTGACTTCCCAGCCCGTAACGTTGCGCTCGACTTCGTCGAACACGATGCCGATCTGGTACAGGGGCAACGCTTGCCCGGCGGAGTTCAGCCGGCCGCGGTATTTGCTTGCGTAGTTTTTGCGCAGAATCTGGGCCAGGGGAGGCTCGTCGCCGCTCTTGTCCAGACCTTTCACCTTGAACTCGAAAATCCAGATGCCTTTGGGGCCGATCACCGTAAGATCGATGCGCCCGCGGTTCATGACGTCTTCGGGTATGACCGTCAGTCCCAGGCTGGCAAAGTAGGCGTAGACCACGCTGGCGTAAAAACCTTCGTAGCTGGAGATAGTGTTTTTACGGTAATTGTCCAGCGGAATGGACGCGAAAAACGCGGTAAACAAGTCGCGCAGGGCATCGCTGTCCCCGGTGTCCAGGATGTCTCGCAGGCGGTTACGGTTGGTGGTGGGGTTGGTGTTGTCACCGGTGCTTGTGTCCAGACTCAAGCGAGAGAAGGACGAGCGGACTTCCAGGTTGGGAAAACCCAGACGATAGCGGGTGCCTTCGCTAGGATCTCTGATGCGTTCTTTGATGGTCAGATAACCGGTCTGGAACAGCATGACCGGCAGGCTCATCGTCTCGGGTTCGAAACTGTCAGACAGCTCCGCGCCGATCTGCAGGGTGTCCAGTTCCGGCAAGGAACGCGGCTGTTCCTTCATCATTTTGATAAGGAAGCTGGGCGTGCCGGTCTCGAACCACCAGGGCCGCAGTTCCTGCTTGTCGCACAGCAGCAGGATGTCAAAAGGATTGTAGACGCCTTCGTTGCCCCAGTTGTAGCCGTTGTACCAGCTGCGCACGGTTTCGGGGCTGAACGTAGCAAGCAGGGGCATGAAGATGGCATCCACATCAGCCTGGGTATAGCCGCACACGGCGCCATACCGGAGATCCAGGGTCAAATCGTTGAGCTGGTTGAGGCCCGAGAAGACGCCGGCCTTGCTGAACTTGCTGACACCGGTGAGAAAGACAAAGCGCAGGAACTCGTCGGCGTCCTTGAGGTTGCCGTAGAAACCGCGCAGTTCGGCGCGCATGAGCGCGGAAAGTTCTATGTCCGGCAAGGCGTCAAGAATCGGCTTGTCGTATTCGTCGATCAGGACCACGACGGTGGTTTTATAGGCATCAAAGGCCAGTTTAATCAGCTTTCGAAGGGCCAGGGAAGGCAAGGTATCCGAGAGAGGCGGCAAGCCCAGTTTTTCGTGGGTCTCCCGGATCTGGAATAAAATGCTGGCATTGAGCTGCTCAACATTTTTAAAACTGCCGGTGCCAAAGCTTATTTTGACCACCGGATGTTTTTTTGACCAGTCCCAACCGGATTCCGCGCTGTCCAGATAGAGGCCGGTAAAGAGTTCCCTCCGGCCGGAAAAAGCCTGGGCCATCGTGTCCACCAGCAGGCTCTTGCCGAAGCGCCGGGGGCGGGACAGGAAATAGGGTTTTCCCATGCTGGCCATGCGGGCGATGAAAGGGGTCTTGTCGATATACACGTAGCCTTCGGTTCGGATGGTCACGAAGCTCTGGATGCCGATGGGCAGTTTCAGGAGAGGCATTGACCTATCTTATGCGCTTGGACCGAGGGCGTCAACGCATCGGGAACCTACTGCTGAGGTTCTTGACTGTACATTACCGCCCTGATCATAGTATCTTTACAATTCGGCCCGTCCCGCCAGAGCGGGGCCAGTTTTACCATGTGAACACCAGAGGCCGAGTGCCGATACCCGAGAGGATTACCGCCATGACATATACCACCGCCGAGCTGCTTGCTCCGGCGGGCAATCCGGAAGCGCTTGACGCCGCAATAGGCGAAGGCGCTGACGCCGTCTACCTGGGGCTAAAAACGTTCAACGCCCGCATGCGGACGAGCAATTTTGCCTACAGCCAATTCGAAGCCGCCGTCGAATCACTCCATAAACTGGGTAAAAAGCTGTATGTCACCGTCAACACGGTGTTCGAGCAGCGCGAGGCCGACAGGATGTACCAGCTTCTCCAGTACCTCGAGCGCGTCGGCCCCGACGGGGTGATAGTCCAGGACCTTGGCGTGGTCAAGATGGCCCACGACAACTTCCCCGGGCTCAGGCTGCACGCGTCGACGCAGATGAACGTAGGCACGGCGGCCGGTGCCAACTTCCTTTCAAAGCTGGGATTCAAGCGCGTTGTATTGTCGCGCGAGCTGTCGCTCGAAGAAATGAAGTCGGTGCGTTCCGAGACCAATGTCGAGCTTGAAACCTTCGTGCATGGCGCTCTCTGCGTCAGCGCTTCCGGCGTTTGCCTGTTTTCAAGTTACCTGGGCGGCCGCTCCGCAAACCGCGGCGCCTGCACCCAGGCCTGCAGGCGCATTTTCTCCGAAGAGAACCGTGACGGCTACTTCTTCAGCCCCGACGACCTCCAGCTGGTAGACAAGGTGCCCGAGCTGGTGGAAGCCGGCATCGACACCTTCAAGATAGAAGGAAGAATGAAGAGTTCCGAATACGTTGGCTCAGTGGTGGCGGCGTACCGGTACATGCTGGACAACTGGCGTTTCGACAGGGAGCGCGCCGCGAGCAAGGCCATGTCGATGCTGCAGGGCGACTTTGCCAGGCACAAGACTACATTCTGGTTCGACGGTACGGCCGCGCCCGACTTCATCCGGCCCGACCAGGCAGGCGGTACGGGAATTCCGTTGGGCAAGGTCAAGCTGGTGCGGGTATTCGACGACAAGCGCTGGCTTTTGGTGCGCAACTTCGAGGGCATAGCCGAAGGCGACTCCATCCGCGTGCATAGCCATGGCGATACCGGCAGGTCGACGGCCCGCGTCCGGGGCGTTATGGAGAAGCCGGAAGGCCTGTTCCTGCAGGTTGACGGCGATTTCGGGCCGGAGGACGAGGTGTACCTGGTGCAGACCAAGTCGATGTCCAGACGGTACAAGCCGGTGCTTCCATCTTCATTATCAAAATATCACTCATTTCCGAGCTACGACTCGGCTCCGCGGCCGGAGTTCCCGGCCATACCCAAGAACCGCCTGGCGGCGCTTCCGGATGGTCTGTATTCGATGGTCAGCCGCGTCCAGGACCTGCACACCATCCTGACAGACCGGCCGGAAAAAGCAATCCTCCGCCTGTCGCGCAAGACGGCAGAGCTGTTGCGTCGCCACGAAAAGGAAACGCCGTTCAAGCGCGATACCCTGGTGCTGTGGCTGGAACCGTATTTTCCGCAGGGCGATGCAGCGTGGCTGGTCGAAGAGCTTGACTACTGGACGGGCAAGGGGCAAAGGATCTTCATAGCCAACAATCTGGGGCACCTGCAATTGCTCAAGGGTCGCGACGTGTCGGTGGTAGCCGGACCCTGGCTCTACGCCTTCAATTCCTGGGCCGCCGCATTCCTGCTGGGCAACGGGGCGGATTTCATCGTGCCGCCGCTTGAAATTTCAAAGCAGGCCTTAGGGCGGATGGCCGAGATAGTACCGGGCAAAAGCCTCTTTCCCACGGTGTTTTCATACCCGCAGCTGTTTACCATCCGGTCTGACATGGGTGAGCTTTTTGACCTGCGATTCCTGCGCGACCGCGACGGCGACGAGTACGAACTGGTATCTTCGCCCGATGGCTCGGTTGTCATACCCATCAAGCCGTATTCGCTCGTCGACCGCATACCCTTCCTGCACAAAGACGGCGCGTCAAAGTTCATACTTGACTTCAGCTTCATAGACCTCAAGAAGCAGGTGTACAAGCGGGTGTTCCAGGCCGCCAAGGATGGCATCGTGCTACCGGACGCCGGGCGCTTCAACTGGAAAGACGGCTTCTGGAATCCCGAAGAAGAACCGGTACCGTCGCGCGCGACTGACAGGGGAGCGCGAAAAGCCGCACCTGCAGATTCCGACAATCCAGCTCAGCCGGGGCAACCTGCAAAGCGCGGGACAATCCGTCGGGGTTCCCCTGCAACACAGGAACGCGCGGCTACGCAGGAGCGCGCCGCATCGCAGGACCGTCCGGCAAGACGCGGACGCCCCGAACGTCCAGGACGCGGCGGACCGCCCTGGAAGGTCGCGCTGGCTGAAAAGCACGCAACGGGTGACGGTATCGGGTTCGATGGCGGAAAAGTCACTGGCGCTGGCAAAAAGGCTCCGCGCGCTGGAGCCAGGCCGCCGCTCGAGCGGGCGACCCGTAGTACGGGGCGGGCAGCAGGCTCTGACAGGCAATCAGACCGTACGATAGCCAACAAACCGCCGCGGCGTTCTTCCAGTCCGAAACCAGGCAAGCCGAAGCCGGACCGCCGGGACCGGTAGCCCGAATATTTCACACTTTGGAGACTCGAGCTCTGTCCCCGTCATTCCCGTCCTTGGCCTGGTAGTTCAGCCGCGCCAAGCGATTTGGCACATTCATGGTGATTGGGTTCGTTATACTCAGACTTTCCCTTCTTCTGGCGGGGAGGACACGGTATAGTCTTCAAATATGAACAATGCCCGGAAACTTGCTCCATGGCGCATCCTGTCAAGATCGATCGCCCCTTACCGTGGACTGCCCCGCAGCATCCATGTGCTCTTTGCGGCGACAGTAGTCAACGGGATGGGTGTCTTTGTGTTCCCGTTCATGGCCTTGATCCTCACACGGCGTTTTGGTCTGTCCGACAAGGCGGCTGGCGACATAGTGTTCCTGACTGCTGTTGCGTACGTACCCGGTACCTTTATCGGAGGAAAGCTGTCGGACAGGTTTGGCCGGAAACGGGTGCAGATGATATCACAATTCCTGTGTGGGGCGGCATTTCTGCCCTGTGGTTTTATAAAGGATCCGTATCTCATAGCGGTTTTCATCGTTGCGTCGGTATTTTTTGACGGGGTGACCGATCCTGCCCGGTCGGCGATGAGCGCTGACTTCACCACTCCGGAGAACCGGCAGGCGGCATTCAGTCTCATATACCTTGGCCACAACCTCGGCTTTGCCATCGGCCAGTTGATAGCGGGATTCCTGTTCAATTCTGCGCCTTCCTGGATGTTCTGGGGCAACGCCTTGGCGATAGGCGTTTCGCTTGTCGTTGTTGCGGTGTTCCTGCCGGAATCAAAACCGGACGCAGCGGCGGAAAAAGCCAGCCTCGAATCGGGTTCGACCGAGAAGGCTCATGAAGGCGGCCTTTTTTCCGCGCTGCTTTCGAGGCCTGCCCTGCTCGTCTTCGCGGTTCTCACGAGCCTTTACAGCTTTGTATACGCTCACCACCGCTTCGCGTTGCCTATCCAGGCGACCGACCTGTTCGGTGACTCGGGAGCCAAGCTGTACGGCTTTATGATGACCATGAACGCGCTGTTGGTTCTAGCGCTGACGACTCCGGTAGTCGCGCTCACAAAGCGTTACAAACCTCTTGTCAACATGGTATTTGCAGGGCTGCTCTACGCTTTTGGCTTTGGAGTGCTGGCTTTTGCCCGCTTGCCCTGGCTGTTTTATGCCTCCACCTTCCTGTGGACGATGGGCGAGATCGTACACGCAACAAACGAGAGCGTTTACGTGACCAATCATACGCCGATGTCGCACAGGGGTCGTTTCAATGCGGTACTGCCGTTGATAGCGGGCGTCGGGTTCTCGGTCTCGACGCCCATAGCGGGACGGATCGCCGATTCTGCCGGCCTGCCTGCGGTGTGGATTGTGGTAGCCCTGACTGCGTGTCTGGGAGCATGTGGCATACTGCTTCTGGGACGGTTTGAGCGGGGGAAGCAGTCAATTATTCAATGAAACCATGCAATATACTTTATAGTTTATATAAGGTATGTTTTGCTGTGCACTGACGACAATGTAGCGGGAGGTGGGCATGGACAGGCGGGAATTCCTCAAGATTATCGGTACTGCCGCGGCGGCTTCCGCCTTTGGACTGCGCGGCGTCGAGCGGGCGTTTGCGGCGGAAGCCCTGCCCGACCTTGTGGCGGTGCGCAATGGCGAGCCAGCCGCGCTGGTCGATGCAGCGCTCGCAGCATTGGGCGGCATGGGAAGGTTCGTCACGAAGGGCCAGACGGTGGTCGTGAAGCCCAATATGGGGTGGGCGGTCTCTCCGGAAAACGGGGCAAATACCAATCCGGCAACGATCAAGCGCATCGTCGAACACTGCCTGAACGCCGGCGCAAAAAAAGTATACGTCTTTGACAACTCGTGCGATTCCTGGCGCATGTCATACTCAACCAGCGGTATAGAGAAGGCAGCCAGAGACGCGGGGGCCGAAGTCGTACCGGCAAACGTTGAAGGGCTCTACCACAAAGTGGAGCTGAAGGGTGCCGTGACACTCCGCAACGTCAAAGTACACGAACTCATCCTTGAAAGTGATGTTTTTATAAATGTGCCCGTGCTCAAGAACCATGGAGGTGCAGGCATGACGGCAGCGCTCAAGAATTACATGGGACTCGTCTGGGACAGGGGTTACTTCCACCTTAACAACCTCGATGCCTGCATCGCGGAAGCCAGTCTCGTGCGCAAGGCGGACCTGACCATTCTGGACATGTACCGGGTGATGAAATCCGGCGGCCCCCGGGGCAACCCGTCGAGCAACATGGCCCTACTTAAAACCATCGCGGCTTCAACCGATCCGGTGGCCATCGATGCATCGGCGGCCAAGACGCTCGGTTTCGAGCCGTCAAAGTTTGGGTACATAAGCAGGGCAGCCAAGCTGGGCCTGGGTACCGACAAGCTCGAATCTCTGGATATCAAGCGGATCGTATTGTGACCGGCAAGGCGGTCAAAGCGCCGCGCGACGGTCCGGGTTTTAGTTCAAGACTGGCGGCAAAGCGTTTGATGGCGGTGAAGGTTGCGGTTGGGGCCCTGGTGTTTTGCGTATGGCTGCTTGGAGTGGCAGGCGGCGCTGTCTCGGGCGCGGCGCTGATTGCCGGTTCGGCTGTCGCGCGTTTCCAGCTGCTGCCATCCATCGCCACAGCAGCTGCCGCGGGCCTGTCAGGTTTCGGCCTGGCCTGGCTTGTATCGCTGGTTATTACGGCCATTGCCGGGCGCTGGTATTGCGCCGTTGCCTGCCCGCTTGGTTTCATGCAGGATGTATCGCGTGCGCTCGGACGCGGGTTTCGTCTGCGCTTGAAGAATGTAAATAAAATATCGCATCCAGCGGACAAAAAAACGCGGCGGAAGGATGCTTCCGCTGGATCGCGGTGGTGGGCTCTCTGGAGGGTATTTCTTGCGCTTGCCGGCGTGGCCGCAGCCATCGCTGCGCCTGCCCTGCTTTCCTGGATTGATCCGTACGCCATGGCTACGAGGCTTGCCGCTTCAACAGCCTCGGTGGTGTGGGATGGACTCGGCGAGGCGGCTGCCGGCTTCATGATAAGCCTGCCGGCAAGCCCGTTTCGTTTCGATCCCCTGTGGCTTGCCCTTGCCGCGCTTCCAGGTCTTGTAGTGCTGGCTTTTTCATTTGCCAGCGGGCGGCGCTCGTTTTGCGCGGCATTGTGCCCGGCGGGGGCATTGCTGTCGCTCGCCGGTTCACGCCCGCTGTTCGGGTTCAGGATAGAACCTGAACTGTGCACCTCATGCGGCGCCTGCGAGCGGCTCTGCCCGACTGGGGCTGCGTCATCTTCCGGCAAAGCCATCGATACATCGACTTGCGTATCCTGCGCCGAGTGCGGCCCCGCATGCCCGGTCGGCGCAATTTCTTATACGCGTGTTGCGGGTCTGCGCCGCCGTGTATCGTCAACAGCTGCACGCGTACCTGAAGCGCCCGCGGAACCACGAAAGCCGGTATCCGGATCGACTGCGCCATCTTCCAAGCTTGTGCCTGAATCTGCTACGGGCAAGGCTTCCCTGTTGATGACAAGGCGCGGTTTCATAGCCACCGGTTCGGTTGGCCTTGCGGCGGCAGCTCTGACCCTGCCGGCTGCAGGCCTTACCACCGGAAACGGCCCGGTGGCGGAGCTTTCCATGCACGGGGTGCGCCGCCTGTGGGCCGCCCCCCCGGGTGCCGTGTCCCTGGACCGCTACCTCAAGCTGTGCATCTCTTGCGGGCTCTGCGTCCGCGCCTGCCCTTCGGGCGTACTCAGGCAGACCGTGGCGCTCTGGCGCTTTCCCGCAGTTCTCGTTCCGTATATGGATTACTCCAGGGCTTTCTGCCAGTTCGATTGCGTCGCGTGCGGAGACGCATGCCCGACCGGCGCCATACAGCGGCTTACGACAGCAGCAAAGACGGTAACGGCGGTAGGCAAGTCGAAACTAGACCTCAAAGTGTGCATCGTCGTGGAGAAGGGAACCCGTTGCGGCGCATGCGCCGAGCATTGCCCGACCGGCGCGCTGAGCATGGGAAGCATCCTGGGTTCGGAATTCCCCGGACCCCTGCTCGACGAAACCCTGTGCATTGGCTGCGGGGCATGCGAAACGGTCTGCCCGTCCGAACCGGTCAAGGCGCTCGTGGTGAGGGGCTTGCGGGTGCATGAAACGGCGAGGAGCCTGCCGGTTCGACCCGGATCCGGCGCACAGACAGGCGCGGCGGATGCCAGCCAGGGCGGGACTCCAACGGAGGGCAGCATTGAAGGTGGCACCGAGGGATTCGCGTTTTAAGCGGGTAGTTTTTCTAGTAACCTGATATTATTGCGGGGTGGTAGGGTGCGCCATCGATTGAAGGCAACGCGTGGCCACCCGGGGAGGATTTTCAATGTTTGGCAGAATAGGACCTATGGAGCTGATACTCATCCTTGTCCTTGCGCTCATCATCTTTGGGCCAAAAAAATTGCCGGAGATCGGCAAAGCCGTAGGCAATGCCCTCAGGGAGTTCCGCAAGCATTCCAGCAAGGCGGGGCAGGAACTCGAAGATGCCGTAAGCGGTACCGGCGACGACCAGAAAACCGGAAAGGCCGCTTCTGACTCCGGACAGCCGGAAGGCAAGCAGCTCAAGGACGACTGAGGCCGTGCCTCGAAACAGGGCCGACCTTGAAAAGACCATGTCGTTCTGGGACCACCTGAGTGAATTGAGGTTCCGGCTCCTCGTATCCGCGGTCTCGCTGGTGGCTGGCACGATTGCCTGCTTTGCCTTCGTGGAGCCGGCCGCCGCCTTGATCCTGCAGCCGGCAGGCGACATGCGTTTTGTGTACCTCTCGCCGCCCGAGCTGTTCATGTCGTACCTGAGGATATCGCTCATCGGCGGGCTTGTACTCGCGTCTCCGGTGATATTGTTCCAGGCGTGGCTTTTTGTAAGACCGGGATTGTCAAAACGCGAACGGTCGGCCCTGCTTGCCGGACTGATACTTGGCGCCGGATTCTTCATTATCGGTGCTGTTTTTTCTTTCCTTGTAGTCGTGCCCTTTACGCTCAGGTTCTTCAGCAATTACCAAAGCGAATCGGTAGTGGCCATGTACTCGATTTCCGAGTACATCGGCTTTGTGGGGTCTCTGGTGCTTTCCTTTGGCGTGGCCTTCGAGATGCCGATGGTCGCGACTATCTTGTCTGCACTGGGCATCGTCACCGGCACGAGCCTGGCCAAGGTCCGCGGCATCGCCGTTCTTGTCATCTTCATCGCGGCCGCGGTGCTCACGCCGCCCGACGTAGTGTCACAGGTCATGCTCGGCGTGCCGATGGTTATACTTTTCGAACTGTCAGTGCTGCTGGCTCGTGGTCAGGAGAAGCGGCGGAGGGTTGCGGCGTCATCCCTGACATGAAGATCAGCCCTCTTCCCACTCCACGATGTTCCGTTCCACTTCGTCGAAGAGGATACCGATCAGATGGATGGGCAGGGGCTTCCCGGCGGTGTCGGAGCGGAAGCGGTACTTGTCGGCATAGCCGCGCGCGCGTATCTGGGCAAGGGGGGAGGCATGCGGTTCCCGGTCCAGTCCGCGCACCTTGAACTCGAAAATCCAGATGCCTGTGGGGCCTATGACGGTCAGGTCGCTGCGGCCGTGGTTGCTCACGTCTTCGGGTATGACCGTAAGCCCGAGGGAGGCGAAGTAAGCGTAGACCACGGTGGCGTAGAAGCCTTCGTACCTGGCCAGCTGGGTGTTGCGGTAGGTGTCGTTCGGAATTGAAGCGAAGAAAGCCTGGAACAGCTCGCGTAGCTGGCCGCCACCCGCTTCGAGCGCATTCCAGAGCCGCGAGCGGTTGGTCATGACGCCCGTCGGGTTGCCCGTAGTGGTTTCCAGCGTCAGACGCGAAAAAGCGGAGCGCACTTCGTGGTTGGGAAAGCCCAGGCGGTACCTGGTGCCCGTGACCGTGTCCTGCCGGCGCTCCTTGATGGTCAGGTACCCGGTCTGGAAGAGCATGACCGGAAGGCTCATGGTTTCCGGCTCAAAGCTGTCCGACAGTTCCGACCCCAGTTCCAGCCCGTCCAGGTCCGGCAGTGACAGCGCCTGGCCGGTCAGCATCTTGATGATGAACAACGGCGTGCCCGTCTCGAACCACCAAGGCCGCAGTTCGCGGTTTTCACACAGAAGCAGTACGTCAAAGGGGTTGTAGACGCTGTCCGGCCCCCAGTTGTAACCGTTGTACCATTCCCGCACCGTTTCTGGTGCGAACATGTCGAGCATCGGCATGAAGACCCGGTCCAGATCTGCCTGCGTGTAGCCGCATATGGCACCGTACGCCGGGTTCAGGGTGATGTCGTTGAGCTGGTTGAGGCCGCTGAAGACGCCAGCCTTGCTGAATTTGCTGACACCGGTCAGGAACACGAAGCGTAGCCACGGGTCGGCAGCCTTGAGCCCAGAGTACAGTTCCCGCAGCACCTGGCGGATCGCAACGGCTGTCGGCGGATCGGACAGGTTGTCCAGGATGGGCTTGTCGTATTCGTCGACCAGGACCACCGCCTGCCGCTCACTCGACGTAGCCAGCAGCCTGGCCAGGTCGGCCAGCTGCTCCCCGGGGCTGCCCGGTGGAAGCTCGACATGGTACTGGGCCGCCAGTCCGTCCAGCCGGCGCTGGATAGACCTGAGCACGCCGTCAACGGTGCTGAAGTCGCCGGTTGTAAAATCGATGCGGAGCACCGGGTTGGTCCGCTCCCAGTCCCAGCCGGATTCAGGGCTGTCCAGGTGCAGCCCCTTGAACAGTTCGCGCCGGCCTTCAAAAGCGCAGGCCAGAGTGTCAAGAAAAAGACTCTTGCCGAAGCGCCGGGGGCGTGACAGGAAGTACGGCTTGCCGACACTGACCATTCTGGCTATGTACATCGTCTTGTCGATATACAGAAAGCTGTCGCTGCGGATATTGACGAAGCTCTGTATACCAATGGGAAGCTTGCCGGTTATCATGTCTCAAGTATACAGCAAAGCAATGCGGTCATACAGTCCGCATCCTGGAGTCGGATTACTGTGCCATCTTCCTGTACTTCTTCCAGGCAAACCACAGCAGGGCGGCCACTACCGGTATAGCCGCGATGGCTATCCAGTTGCCCTGGAAGAGCCAGTAGAGCCAGTACCGCACCTGGTTGCCGCCGTCGGTGAAGGCTGTTATCTGGCGGCCGCCCGTGTCAAAGTCCATGCCGGCCGCTATAGCCTGGCTGGTGTACAGGGGGGCCAGGTCGGAGGCTATGAGCAGGAAGGTCGCGATGACCGGGATGCCGGCAAGCACGGCGCGCAGCACGTTGCCGCCCATGATCAGGGTTGTAAGCGACATGATCGAAATCAGGTTGGGCAGGTCGCCCAGCGGTATCACCCGGTTGCCTGGAATGATCAAAGCTATGAAGAGTGATACAGGCATCAGGATCAGGCCGGTGGCTATGACCGAAGGATGGGTCATCAGAATGCCCGTGTCAACCGCGATGGACAAGCCGCGCATGGTGGTAAAACGCTTCTCTACCAGAAGCTTGAAAGCCAGTGACACCGCGCCCATACCATCGCCTATCAGGCTGCCGCACTGGGGCAGGAGGAACATGACGGCGGCGATGCTTATCGAGGTTTCGAGGGTGGCCTTGAGGTCATAACCGGCAAGCAATGACATGAGCAACCCGACAAGCATGCCTATTACCATGGGCTCCTGTAACAGGTGCGGTCCGTTGTTTGCGGCAGTTTTTTTTGATGGATTCCAGTTGAGCCTGCGCAGTCCCGGGATCGAATCGAAAACGCTGTTCATCGCCACCGCATAAGGCAGGAGACCCACCACCGAGACGGGGCTGATTGCCAGGCCTTCAAGGCCGAGTTCCCGTTTTATGTACGGGGCAGACCAGTCGGCATTCTTTATCGTGTAGACCGCGATAAGGAGGCTCACGGCTATGCCCAGAAAAATATTGCCGGTAACGTTCTGTATCAGGACGCCGATGAGCGCAAAATGCCAGTAGTTCCATAGGTCGATGTAGAGGGTCTTCGTGGTTCTGGTAACCAGCATGCCAAGGTTGAGAAGCATGATCAGCGGGATAAGGAGGGGCGTAAGCGGCGACGACCAGGTTATTGCGGCGAGGGGCGGCCAGCCTACGTCGACCACCGGGTAGTCGAGGCCGCGGATCCGTATGATGGCTTCTATCGCCGGGCTTATCTGCGCGACAAAAAAGCTGAAGACGGCAAAGACGCCTGCGAAGCCTACGCCAATCTTGATGCTGGCAAATAAAGCTTCCTTGAGGCGCATTCTTGCGACCAGCGCCAGGATAAGCATGAACACCGGAAGTATGACATACGCCTTGAAGCTGAAGAACGTATCGAGGGCCAGGGAAAGCCCGGATATGACTGTCTGCATGGTACAACCTTATGCTGATACACCAGCCGGGGTCAATGCGCGGGGTCGGTCTATTTGCTGGTTACGTTTTTCTTCGGGTACTTTGTTTTCCCGCGTCAGCCTTTCCTGCGCTCCACGAGGACGCCGCACATCTCCGACGCCGGGTCGGCGTGTACCAGGACAAGTGCATAGCCGTGCCTGTCTTCAATGCGGTGCGACCCACCCGTTACCGAGACGCCGAAGCCGTTGGGGTACTGGAGATCCGGCAGGTAGATTTCTGTCTCGGCGCTGGATTCATCAGCCGGTTTGAACTGGAGTTCAAAGCGGCCCGAACGCTGCTGGAAGCGCATGGAAAGCGGCTGGCCGGCAATGGCCCGGGCGTAGGGTCTGACCACCCCTGCGAGCGCGCGGCCACCGGCATCGGCCGGGTCTCCCGTTTCGGTACGACCGGCTTCATAATCATCGCGGCACCAGATGGAGAGGTCTTCGCCGTTCCAGCCGTCGCCGCGGGCATGGGTGTTGCTGGCGGTGTAGTTCCAGATGGTGGCCGAGAGCAGGTTCTTGTCCATGGCGTCGTAGTATGCCGACAGGGCTCTGGCGTGCAGCCGGTAGTTACCGCTGCGGTAGGCAAAGGCTCCGTTCAGGTCGTAGGGCAGGCCAAACTCGCCTACGAGCGATGGAGCGCCATCCATCGATGCGGTGCCGGTCTTGTGTATGCGGCCGAGGTGTCGGGCAAAGTAGCGCCTGACTGCGCCTGGCCCAAAAATCAGCCGCTCTTCTTCCGGGTCGTAAGCCAGGAATCCGAACCAGCGCTTGAGGAACAGCGTGATGCCGTCGTACCAGTGCGTTGCGTTGACAGCGCCCGACACGCCGGTTTCGTGTGCGTCGACAGCGCTCCATGACGGCACGCCGGCATTGGGCACCGTCTCGATGAACAGGAGGTACCTGCCTTTTCCTGATGATGCCGACACGGCTCCGGCTACGCGGCGCGCGAAGGGTTTGAGGTAATCGGTGGCAAAATCAGGCGTACGGCCGCGTAGCGCCGAAAAATAGTCGGGTTTCAGAAGGACCGGTTTACCGCACGAGACGTCCCAGACACCTTCGCGGAACCAGACGCACGAGGCGTCCGGTTTCCACGCTGAAATTCCGTGTTCGCCCAGCGTCGTTTTGCCCACGATACCCTGTGACAGGCCCTTGAGCCCGTACACATCCACTTCCGCGGGAAAGCCCGAGCCGGCCATCATGGCTTCGAAGGGGGTCGGGCTGGGACCGTTCTTGTTCATGGCCCGCTGGAATTTTGAAAGATCACCCAGACCGATAAAACCATCGCTTGGTTCATTGAGTGAATCAATCCCGATGACCGCCCCGTATTTGGCGATGCGTCCGGCAAGCCTGGCTATGGCGTTTATGTAATGGCCCTGCAGGAAACCGCGGGCGTCCTGGCCGTCCATCTTCAGGTGGGGGGCAAAGTCGTCACCGGCAAAAAACAATGTGAACATGGTGG
>JFJP01038184.1_pt1 | contig 19047 bp, 17 predicted proteins | sample 431651 | NCBI WGS metagenome assembly JFJP01 (sample SAMN02602958, study PRJNA72255) | Microbial mat metagenome, whole genome shotgun sequencing project. | biome: fresh water; feature: sink hole; material: water; isolation source: purple microbial (photo- and chemosynthetic) mats found in...
CCGGTTACAATATTCAGCATCCAGTACATACCATATATCAGATAGATATACAGATATCCTCCTTCACTAAACATTATATGTGTCCGTCCTGTCTTTCCTTTAAATGCATGGCAAGCCCTGTCTTCAATACCTCTGTAAGCTTCAACTTCGGTTACTGTGTATCTTCCAATAACTCCGGATGCAAGCCTGACAACCAATTTTTTACCAATAATCTCAGGAGCAACATCAAGAACATCGCGGAGATAAAAATTGCGATTTAACCTGCGATCGGAATCCATTTTCAATAAGGTATTTTGTCTGTAAGTTCATCCCAGCTTCTGAAAACCTCTCTCCCCCCGGCGTCATCAATCCTAATAAATGAAATTTTTCTGTTTTCCGGATCCAGCGAAATTTCTTCGTAGATAAAGCTATCGCTGAAGCCAGCTTTTTCAGCATCGTTTCTGTCGCATGCATAAAATACCTTCTTAATCCCTGCCCAGTAAATAGCACCCAGGCACATCGGACAAGGCTCGCATGAAGTGTATAATGTACACTTATCGAGATTATGTGTTTTCAAAACCGAGGCAGCCTGCCTGATAGCAAGAACCTCTGCGTGAGCAGTCGGATCGTTGCTGAGTACAACCTTATTATAAGCTTCAGAAATAATTTTATCATTTAAAGTAATAACAGCACCAAATGGGCCGCCACCGTTAGAAATGCTTTCCCTTGCCAGTTCAACCGCCCTTCGTAGAAATTTATTATCGCTTTCCATTATCCTAAATCCATTTAAAGAAAATCCATTAACCGCAAAGTTCGCAAAGATTTTTCGCAAAGTTCGCAAAGATATGATATGAATCGATTTAACTTTGCGTTCTTCGTGTTCTTTCCTGCCAAAACAAAGAGGAGGCAGGCTTTGCGTGCTTTGCGGTAAATTTTTACAGGCTAAAAAAGGGGCAGAATTGCCTTATAAAAATAAAATCTATTGAATATTCTTTTTTTTTTGGAAATATGTTGTATTTTTGCAGTCCCCAAATAAAAGGGTGCATTACATTATATATAAGTGTATCAATTTAAAAAATAAGTACAAGTGAATACCTTAAGTTATAAAACGGTTTCGGCAAATAAAGCTACTGTTGACAAAGAGTGGGTTATTATTGATGCTGAAGGCAAGGTTCTGGGAAGACTTGCAACGGTTGTTGCTTCAACGCTGAGAGGAAAGCACAAGACCAACTATACACCACATGTTGATTGCGGTGATAACGTTATTGTGATTAATGCTGAGAAAGTTGATCTTACCGGTAAAAAATGGTCAGATAAGGTATACATACGTCACACAGGGTTTCCTGGAGGACAGAGGTTTACCACAGCAGAGGCTATGCTTAAGAAAAATCCGATTGGATTGATCGAGAAAGCGGTTAAAGGTATGCTGCCAAGAAACCGGCTGGGCAGTGCACTTTACAGAAATCTTCATGTTTATGCAGGTAATGTACATCCTCATGAAGCACAGAAACCAAAACAAATTGAACTTTAAATATTTTTAAGCAAAAGATATGGAATCAATCAATGCTCTTGGAAGAAGGAAAGCAGCTGTAGCCCGGGTATATTTAAGCGATGGCAAAGGGAAAATTACTGTTAACGGAAGAGATTACAAAGAATATTTCGGAGCTGAGACACTTCAGTATGTTGTTACACAGCCACTGGTTCTTCTCAGTGTTGCAGACAAATATGATATAAATGCAAATCTTGATGGCGGTGGTGTTAAAGGTCAGGCCGAAGCTCTTCGTCTTGGAATCACCAGAGCTCTCATTATGATTGATGCAGAATCAAAATCAAAACTTAAAGCTGAAGGATTTGTAACCCGCGACCCGCGTGAAGTTGAAAGGAAAAAACCTGGTCAGCCGAAAGCCCGCAGAAGATTCCAGTTCAGTAAACGTTAGGAATTAATAATAAGTCAGTCTTATAGATGCAAGTTTAGTATCTAAATTGTAGAGACTTCCTTTATTGGAGCTACTTTACAATTGATTGAAGGAATGTAAACTTAATAAACCAAAAAAATGCCTAGAACAAATTTCAAAGAATTACTTGATGCAGGTGTGCATTTCGGACACCTGAAAAGAAAATGGAATCCCGCAATGGCTCCTTACATATTTATGGAGCGTAACGGTATTCATATTATCGACCTTGAGAAGACAGCTGTAAAGATTGACGAGGCTGCTTCAGCTATGAAACACATTGCAAAATCAGGAAAGAAAGTTCTTTTCGTTGCAACAAAAAAACAGGCAAAAGAGATAGTTGCTGAAAAAGTAAAAGCTGTCAATATGCCTTATGTAACAGAGCGCTGGCCGGGTGGTATGCTAACCAACTTCCCTACTATACGCAAGGCTGTTAAGAAAATGTCATCTATTGACAAAATGGCTACTGACGGAACATTCATGAACCTTTCAAAACGTGAAAGACTTCAGGTTACCCGCCAGAGAGCAAAACTTGAGAAAACCCTTGGAAGTATTATAGATCTTACAAGACTGCCATCAGCGCTTTTTATTGTTGATGTAAGCAAAGAACATATTGCAGTGAGAGAGGCAAAAAGACTCGGAATTCCGGTTTTTGCAATGGTAGATACAAACTCAGATCCTTCAGATATCGAATTCCCTATTCCTGCAAATGATGATGCATCGAAATCAATATCTTTAATTATCGGCCTTATTTGCCAGGCAATTGAAGAGGGTCTTAATGAAAGAAAATTAGACAAAGACAAAGAGCCTCAGCAGAAAGACAAAAAGTCGATCCGCAAAGAGCTCGAGACAAAAGATATTCCTGCTGCAATAATTGAGGCAATTGTTGAAGAGGATGAAGAAGAAGAGGTTGAAGCTGACGAAGATGAAGAATCAGATGATGATGAAATCTCCAAAGTTGTAGACGAAACCGAAGAATAAGAACAGATTAATTTAATTATAACAAAATAAAGATATTATTATGGCTGAGATTAGTGCTGCTGATGTTGCCAAATTAAGAAGAGTTACTTTAGCCGGAATGATGGATTGCAAGAAAGCTCTCGAAGAAGCTGAAGGCAACTTTGACAAGGCAATTGAAATTATCCGTAAAAAAGGACAGGCTGTTGCAAACAAACGTTCTGACCGCGATGCTACTGAAGGTGTTGTTTTATCAAAGGTAACCGCCGACGGGAAGACTGGTGCAATAATCACTCTTAACAGTGAGACAGATTTCGTGGCAAAAAATGCTGATTTTATTGCATTCGCTACCAAAATACTTGATATCGCTCTTACTAAAAAACCTGCAAATCTTGACGAATTGAAATCACTTCCTCTGGATGGCGGAAAAATCGGAGATAAAATTGTTGAGTACATAGGAATTATTGGTGAAAAGGTTGAGCTTTCATACTACGAAAAAATTGAAGCAGCCCAGGTTCAGGCATATATTCACCCTGGAAGTAAACTTGCAACTCTCGTTGGCTTTACAAAAGCCGGTGCTGATGCTCAGGTTTATAAGGATGTTGCAATGCAGATTGCCGCTATGAACCCTGTGGCCGTAGATAAAGATTTTGTTTCACCTGCTATGATAGCTCAGGAGATTGAGATTGGTAAAGAACAGGCTCGCCGCGACGGGAAACCTGAAGACATGCTGGAAAAAATTGCACAGGGTAAGCTTACAAAATTCTTCAAGGAAAGTACACTTCTGAATCAGGATTTTGTTAAGGATAACAAGATGACAATCAGACAGTACCTTCAGTCTGCAAACAAAGAACTGACAGTAACCGACTTCAAACGTTACTCACTTAACTTATAAAACGTAGGTTCATATTTCAATATTCTAGTGGCGCTCCAGGGCGCCACTTTTTTTTGCTAACCCCACCCAAGGAGTTCCTTTTAAACATCCTCCCAGGGAGGGGCAAAAATGGTTTCTTAACAAAACGAAATCTCATTTCATTAGATTAATTCAATTAGTTTAATATATTTGTTAACCCAATTATTAAATCGAATTTCTAATACATAACATTTAAAAACCCCACTAAATGAAAGAACAATCAAATAGCAATTTAAGGATGGGAATGACCCTGATGTTAATGATCTTTTTTATTTTCGGATTCATTACCAATTTCAACATTGCTTTAAAAGATCAGGTGCAGGCAACCTTCCAGCTGAGCAACTTCATGGCAAATCTTGTTAATGGAGTTTTCTTTTTCGCATATTTTGTATTCTCTTTTCTATGCGGCAAAATTATTAAGAAGACAGGCTATAAAATGGGTCTTATAATCGGGTTACTTTTAATAAGTACTGGTAGCTTTTTATTCTATCCTGCAGTAGCTGTACCTTCATATGCACTTTTCCTTTGCGCAGTTTTTGTAATGGCTACAGGAGTTGTTTTCCTTCAGACCGCTGCAAATCCTTATGTTGCTGCCCTTGGCTCAGAAGAAACTGCTTCATCAAGGCTTAATCTGGCACAGGCATTAAACGGACTTGCAACTACTGTTGCACCATTTGTTGTCGGAATTTTCGTTCTTACTCCTGCTGCTATCGCAATGGGACCAACAGCAGTACAGACTCCATTCCTGATGATCGGGGGAGTAGTTCTGCTGATTGCACTCGCTATATTTTTCATGAAACTTCCCGAAATAATCGGCGGGGAGGAAGTAGAAGGTAGAAAAAGTATATGGAAGCATACCCATGTATTATTGGGAGCCTTCGCTATTTTCTTTTATGTTGGAGCTGAAGTAGGTATTTCAACAGCTATTGTTCCCTATCTTAAAGAAAGCGGAATGGAGATTGGAGAAGCAGCCAAATTAGCTGCAATGTACTGGGGTGGTGCTATGGTTGGCCGTTTCCTTGGATCAATTAACCTTAGTGCAATGGAGAGCAAAAAGAAATTTACTTATTCTGGCGCCGTTATTATACTTGCCTTCTTTGTTGGCTGGTTAGTAACAAGCAGTCAGATTAAAGAAGGTGTTTTTGTTTTTTCTTCGCAACCTGTTAATGGTCTCATATTCTTAGGTATTGCAATTGTTAATTTCCTTGCAATGAACATCTCCAAAGGGAAAACTAATGTCATGCTTGGTGTATTTGCAATTATCGGTGCAGCGTTGGTGTTCTCAGCAACAGTACTTGGTGCCAAAGTTGGTATCTGGGCTCTTCTTTCAATCGGTTTCTTTAACTCAATTATGTTCCCGAATATTTTTGCACTTGGAGTTAAAGATCTTGACAGGTATGAGATGCCAATGGCTTCAGGTATAATAAATACAATGATTGTCGGAGGTTCTGTTATTCCGCTTGTAATGGGATATTTCACTGACAGTATAGGTGTTCGGGCTGCTCTGCTAGTTCCTCTTATATCTTATCTATATATCGTCTTCTTTTCATTCAAGGGAAGCAAAATCAGATAGCTTTAATTATTAATTATAAAAAAAATATTTAAATGAAAAGGGTATCAATTGGAATTGATATTGGCGGAACAAATACAGCTATCGGCGTAGTTGACAGCGAGGGCAATGTATTGTATGAAAGAAAACCGCAGATGCCAACACCGCAGAAATCAGAAAACCCGGCTATGACAAAGGTTGTGTCAGATGCTATTGTGAGCAAATATGTAAGCGACCTTACTGTAGAGATTAAAAATGCAATAGAAGTTGTAAAACAGATTAATTCCCAGATAGAAGTTATGGGAATTGGTATTGGTGCACCAAATGCAAATTACTATACCGGTACTATAGAATATGCACCGAATTTGCCTTTTGTGGGTGTTGTTAATTTTGCTTCACTTATACAAAATAATTTTCCGGAATTTAAATATGTAAAATTGACAAATGATGCCAATGCAGCAGCCCTCGGCGAGATGATCTACGGTGGTGCAAAAGGAATCAAAAATTTTGCAATGATGACTATTGGCACCGGGCTTGGTAGCGGCCTGATTGTAAATGGCGACCTGGTTTACGGTTCTGATGGCTTTGCAGGCGAATGCGGTCATGTAACCGTAGTTCCTGAAGGACGCCTTTGCGGATGCGGAGGACATGGCCATCTTGAAGCCTACTGCTCTGCTACCGGTATGAAACGTACTGTTTACGAACTTCTGGCAAAATATAATGATCCTGAAAGCCCGCTTTCAAAAATCCCGATGAGTGAAATGTCATCCAAAATTGTTTTTGATGCAGCTGAAAAAGGTGATCGCATTGCTAAAGAGGTTTTTGAGATAACCGGTGAAATTCTTGGCCGTGCACTGGCAGATACTGTTCACTATCTGAGTCCTGAAGCAATATTTTTATTCGGGGGTGCTGCAGCAGCAGGTGATTACATTCTCAAACCTACAAAAGAGAGTATGGAACGACACCTTATGCCCGTTTTCCGGAATAAGGTAAAGATCCTTTTTTCCGAGCTGAAAGAGAGTTCTGCAGCTATACTCGGAGCAAGTGCTCTTGTATGGAAAGAGATTGAAAAAAGTAACTAAAAGATCATTTCACAGAAAGATCTAATTTATAAGATTATCCCCGGTCAGTCTCATCTGACCGGGGATTTTTGTAGGGACATTTCATGGAATGTCCCTGCGATTATTTAATATCATATTCGTTTTTCCACATGGATTTATTAATTTCGTGACACCAAAAACCTGATTATTATGCAATATTCAAGAATTCTATTGAAACTCAGCGGCGAATCACTGGCCGGAAACGGCAACCAGGGAATAAGCGATTCCGTGCTTGAAGAATATGCTCAGCAGGTAAATGACATACTAAACACAGGATGCGAAGTGGCGATTGTAATTGGTGGCGGGAATATCTTCCGGGGACTAAGCGGCACTAAATCAGGGTTTGACAGAGTTAAGGGCGATCAGATGGGAATGCTTGCAACAGTCATTAATAGTCTGGCAATCGAGAGTGCAATTACTCGTTTGGGAGGCAAAGCCAAAGTTTTCACCTCAATCAGGATGGAACCGGTGGGTGAGTTTTACAACAGGGATAAAGTTCTCGATGCAATGAAGAATAAAACTGTATGTATTCTGGCTGGCGGAACCGGTAATCCTTTTTTCACAACCGATACAGCCGCAGCTCTAAGAGCCGTAGAGATAGGTGCAGATGTTTTACTTAAAGGCACACGGGTAGATGGTGTTTATACAGCCGATCCTGAAAAAGACCCGAAAGCTGTGAAATATGATATGGTCTCATTCGAAGATGTAATCAGCAAAAGACTTAAAGTGATGGATTCTACAGCCTTTACAATGTGCCGCGATAATAATATGCCTTTGATAGTTTTTAATATGGATAAACCAGGAAACCTTAAGAAAGTGATACTCGGGGAAAAAATCGGAACAATAGTTACAAATTAATGAGTTATTGAATTTCCGTCTATTTTACTATTTTTGTTAATGAAGTTTATTTAAGCTTTAAAATATTACGGGTAAGTTAAAAAATACAATCAGCTAATATTCAACATATGAACGAGGATATTGAACTTATTATTGAAGAATCGACAGACAGAATGCAGAAGGCACTTGAACATCTTGAGCACGAGCTGGCTAGGCTGCGTGCAGGCAGATCCAATCCGGCTCTTCTCGACGGAATTACTGTTGATTATTACGGGGTTAACTCCCCTCTTGCTCAGGTTTCCAACATAAATACTCCTGATGCCAAGACAATAATGATACAACCCTGGGAAAAAAATATGCTGGGGATTATAGAAAAAGCAATAATGGCCGCAAATATCGGACTCACTCCAGTTAATAACGGAGAGGTGATTCGCATAAATATCCCCCCCCTGACTGAAGAAAGAAGACATCAGCTTGTTAAACAGGTCCGCAATGAAGGAGAAACAGCTAAAATAAGTGTCCGCAATTCACGAAAATGGGCTAATGATGAGCTCAAGGCGCTATTAAAAGAAGGACTTCCGGAAGACATGGAAAAAGATGCAGTCGAAAAAATACAGGAGATTACCCATTCCTTCAATACCAAAATTGATAAGGTAATGGCAATAAAAGAAAAAGATGTTATGACAGTATAATACCTTGATTTACCTAACCTATCAAGTATGTAGAGACGCTATGTATTGCGTCTCTACTCATTTCAGGTTCAGCCCTTTACACCACTTAACCCTGAGGTGCAGTTTCTGCAGATCTCAATCATATTGCGCCCGGAGAAAATACTTTTTCTGAAGATCCTGTATTTCGGACCAATCCAGATATCCCTGAAAGAATCCTGATTCAGATCTCCCATAATGTGATCTGCATTTTTATCAAAACAGCATGGTAAAACTTTCCCATCCCAGGTTATTACCGGATTAAACCAAAGTCTTGCACATCTGTCGGGCAGATTGCTTTTTATTACATATTCCCCATTAACAAGTATATACCTGCTGAATTTTCCGTTTAAAGGAAGCCACAGTCCTGCTTCTTTAATATCATTTACCTGCATCGATTTCAGCCTGAGTGAAGCACCGACTGACTTTGCCAGTTCCTTAATCTGAGGAATCTGATGCTCATTAATTTTGTTTACAAGAAACTGAATCTCCAGTTTAATTTTAGAATTGAAACGGATTTTCGCCTCAGCGGCATTCTTTATCCCACCGATAACAGTATTGAGTTTTCCGTTTTTTCTGTATAAGGCGTAGGTCTCCTGATCCATGCCATCGAGGGAAATAATAAGGTGATTAAGACCCGATTTTACAATTTTTTCAGAGTTTTCTGCCGATAAATAATGGCCATTTGTTGATACTGTTGTAAAGGTATTTCTGCTGTTTTCAAGAAAGGAGAAGAATTGAGGGTGCAGCATAGGTTCTCCCTGGAAATAAAGATTTGTATTATAAAGGTATGGACTTAACTCCTTAATAACGGTTTTAAACAATCCAATATCCATAAACCCCTGACTACGTGTAAGTTTTCCGGATCCTGTAACGCACTCCGGACACCTCAGGTTACAGTAATTTGTAAGTTCTATCCCAATTGAAACGGGCATCCCCTTAACCTCCGGCTTTCCTGTAACAGAGCTTCTCAGGTATGAGAATACTGATTGCAGCAGATTTATATGCTTTTTTAAGAGGATTGTCATCAGGAGTAAAAAATATTGAAGTAAGATAATAAAATATTGCAAGTGAGAGTAAACAACTATATAAACTGAGTGAAATTCTTCACTTTGTTACTATTGGCAACAATTAATAACTCACTTATTATTTCATACCTAGATATTTGGTTTTTAATGACACTTGTTTGGGAGATCCTTCGCTCCGCTCAGGATGACATTGTTTTGTATGGTAAGGTTTTGGGGAGGGAAGCAGAGGCGTTTCGAATAAAAATTGACAGTTTTTATAAGATCTAATTCGAAACGCCTCTGCTTCCCTCCCCGACTGAATATAAAGAACCTGTCATCCCGAGCAACAGCGAGGGATCTCCTTACAATGTCTCAATGCTTACAAAAACACTGTGATGCCCAATTATTTTTATTCAACCCATAGGGTAAACCATAGGTCAGGTGGTCTTACAGTTGAATTGATAAAAAAACGTTACCGGATAACAATTAAAAATTTGTCTTAACTTAATTAAATAAACGCCATGAAAACTTTTAAGCACATTTCGTTAATTGCATCTGTTCTGCTGCTTGCCTTCGCAGCTCAGACAGCAAATGCAGGGATTTTTTCGGAAAAAAAGAAAAACGACCAGCAGAATCTCATCACAATTAAAGGGAAGGTAGTTGATTCTGAAAACAGGACACCTCTTGTTTTTGCAACTGTTGCAGTAAAGGAATCAAATGTTGCAATTGTTACAAATATCGACGGTGAGTTCACCCTTAAAATAGGGGAAACTATTACTTCCAAAAATATTGAAGTCTCTTTTCTGGGATATAAGAACAAGACAATTCCGATAAGTGAACTCAAGGATAATGGTTTCAAAAATGTTATCACTCTCGAATCGGCTCCGATTCCTATAAAAGAGATTATAGTTAAGCCTCTTGACCCTGTTACAATAGTTGAGAAAGCTATCTCTAACATAAGTAAAAACTATGCTAACGAACCTAATCTTATGACAGCTTTCTATCGCGAAACAATCAGGAAGAACCGCACTTATGTATCAATAGGCGAAGCAGTTGTTGAGATATTCAAAGCACCGTATAACAGCGATATACGTTTCGACGGAGCCCGCATATACAAAGGGAGAAAAAGTTCAGACGTTGAGAAAATGGACACTGTCCTCTTTAAGCTTCAGGGAGGACCCGTTAGTGTACTTCAGCTTGACCTTACAAAAAACACTGAATCGGTTCTAACCCGCGATGCAATGCAGTACTATAACTACTCGCTTTCAGGTGTAATTGAAATCGCCGGCAAACCTCACTATGTGATTGATTTTGTTCAGAGACCATCAGTCGACATGCCTTTGTTCATGGGATCGCTTTACATTGAAATGGACACCTATGCTATATCTGAGGCAGAATTCGGATACAATGTATCGGATAAAGATGCAGCAGCTTCAATATTTATCAAGAAGAAGCCTCTTGGGATGGAAGTTGTACCCGAAATGGTTACATACAGAACCAAATACCGCGAACAGGATGGCAAATGGTACTTTGCATATTCAAGAGCTGAAGTAAAGTTTAAAGTAGACTGGAAGAAAAAACTCTTCAACACATATTATACAACAATGTCAGAAATCGCGGTAACTGACCGTACTAACGAGGAAGTTATTAAATTTGCAAGCAAAGAAAAGATTAAATACTATGATGTCTTTTCAGAAACAGTAACATCATTTACAGATCCGGGTTTCTGGGGAGAATATAACGTAATTGAACCTGACCAGAGCATTGAGTCAGCAATACGTAAACTCAGCAAGAAGCTCAAGTTCAGCGACAGAGAACCGGAGAAATAGAGATACTAAATAAACAATGATCAGGGATACTGAAATAATCGGGAGGATCCGGCAAAGTGACAAAGGACAGTTTGAGTTGCTTTTCAGATCCTCCTATGTTTCCCTGGTTCGTTACGCAAAAACCCTGATAAAAGATCATGACGCTTCGGAAGAGATTGTTCAGGATCTTTTTTACAGGCTCTGGAAAGAGAGAGAAAATTTAAAAATAGAAAGTTCTTTGAACGGCTATCTCTTCAGATCGGTGCACAATAAATGCCTCCACCATATTGAACATAACAAGGTTGTGGAGCGCCATGCACAGGAGATGTCTTACAGGCCGCACAATAACAGCGAAAACCCTTCAGACATTCTTCAGTACAAAGAGCTACAGGAGAAAATAGCCGGCATACTGGAAAAATTACCCGAAAGGTGCGGACAGATTTTTTGTATGAGCAGGTTTGAGGGACTTAAGTATAACGAGATAGCTGAAAAATTATCTATCTCGGTAAAAACAGTGGAATCGAACATGGGAAAAGCCCTGAAGGAATTCCGGAAAGAATTATCAGAAAAATGAAAGAGATGAATAACAGAGAGAGATTTACTGACAAGGAGTGGGAAGAACTTGCTTCGGTGCTGTCAGGAGAAAAAGGTGAAAACACTGAACTTCTAAGCCGTTTTATGGCTGAAGATTTCAGCAAAACCGGAGACCAGTGGAAAGTGCTTGGCGAATCATCCGGCGACGACAGGATTGATGTTGACAAAGCATGGAAAAATGTTCAGTCAAAGCTCGAAGCAGATAGTTTGCAAACCACAGAACCGGTAACGCCTGTACGTATTCTCAGATACACCTTCTTAAGAATCGCAGCAGCAGGACTTATACTTCTTGGACTTGGCTCTGCCGCTCTTTATATGAATAATTCCGGATACTTCAGCAAAAAAATTACGGTAACAACAGGCATGGATCAGAAAAACTTTGTTGTTGCCCTTTCCGATGGAAGTAAAATAACAATGAACAGGAATTCTGAATTCAGTTATCGCGAGAATTTCGGAAAACACTCAAGGAAAGTTAATCTTAAAGGGGAAGCTTTCTTCGAGATTGCACCCGATGCAGCCAAACCATTTATTATCGATGCAGGAAAAGCAAGTGTAAAAGTTGTTGGCACCTCCTTCAATGTTATTACAGAAAATACCGAATCGGCTGTTGAGGTTTATGTAAAAACAGGTAAGGTCTTGCTTTTAGACCCTTCTGGTTTAAACTCAATAATGCTTGAGCCCGAATATGTAGGAAAAATGGATTCAGGTGTTTCTGACAAATTTATTAACCGTAATCCTAACTATATGGCCTGGAATACTGAGCGCCTTGTATATACAGGTCAGACACTGGATATTGTTTTCAAAGACCTCAAAAGGGTCTATAATATGGACATAGTTGCAGACGACAGTACAATTCTCGAAAATCCCTGGAGTTCTCCAATCGATTCAGGTACTCAGGAAACAATTATTCTTATTATTTGTCGTAGCTTTAACCTTAGCTATACAAAAGATGGCGATGTTTACCATCTTACTAAAAATTAGCTTCTGTGGAAAAATGTCACAATACACTGGCAATAGCGCTGTTAAATTTTACGCCATTGTATTGTGTTTTTTACTGCTAACAGCACCGAAGGGAAATTGCCAGAAAACAATACTCGATTCAACCTTTACCTTTCGGGCAGGTACTGTTAAAACAATTAATGCCCTGGGTCTGATTAACCGTCAAACGGGTTATAATTTCACCTACGACAGCCGGCTGATTAATCCGGATAAAAAGTGCGATCTTACTTTTACAAACACTAAACTGAAGGTCATTCTTGATACGATTTTCAGTAACGATTCCTTCGTCTTTACAGTAATCGACAAATACATAATTATTTCGCCTCCTTTAAAAGAAGCTCAGGAAAAGACCGATACCATACCTGCATTAAACTCAGGAACAATTACCGGAATAATAATCGATGAAGAATCACTCGAGCCACTTGCATTCGCAACAATAGGATTAAAAAATAAAGGAAGAGGTACAGTTACAAACGGCAACGGAGAATTCGGTTTTAACTACACTTCTGATTTGTATTCAGATACTATTTATGTATCGTACCTTGGATATATTGCCAGAGAGATTCCGGTACAACAGGTATTCGGAAGCAATCTTACAATTGCCATGAAGAGGGAGTTCATTTCAATTCCCGAAATCATAATCAGAACCCAGAATCCACAGGACATAGTCTCTAAAGCCCGAAAAGCAATAACTGCCAATTATGGTGAAACTCCGGCAGCTATGACCGGATTTTACAGGGAAGGTGTAATGAGAAGATCAGAACTTCAATCATATTCGGAAGCCATACTGCAGATTTATAAAAGTGCCTACTCAGGAACCCTGTTTGCAGATCAGATAAAGGTATTCAAAAGCAGGAAAATTGAAAATATAGACAGAACCGACACTCTTGCTGTAAGACTTAAAGCAGGACTTAGCACCTGTCTCGACCTTGACGGGGCAAAGAACATTTATGATTTCATTTCAGCAGAGGGGATGCAGGACTACTCGTACAGAATGACTGATATTGTTACTAATGACGATGAAGCAGTTTATGCTATTGAGTTTCAACAAAGGGAAAATGTTGATTTGCCGCTTTTTAAAGGAACTATATTTATTAATACTGAGGATTTTGGGATCCTGAATGCCGAATTTGAGATTAACCCGGCACTCATCAATAAAATGAAAGATTCATTTGTCTCATCTGCATCAAAAGGATTCCGCACATGGCCCGTTTCGGTAAAATATTCAGTGAGTTACAGGAAGTTAAATAACAGGTATTTCCTGAGTCATGTACGGGGCGATCTTCTCTTCTCATCAAAGCAAAAGAGAAAACTCCTGAATACCCAGTTCAAGGTGTTCTTTGAGCTTGCAATAACTGATACAGATCTGGAGAATGTTTCCCGGTTCGACCGTGATGAGACTGCACCGATTCATTCTGTTTTCTCCAGAACAATAACCAACTACGATCCGCTCTTCTGGGGTAACCAGGATTTCCTCAGACCCGAAGACAACCTGCTTCAGGAGCTGAAGAATATGAATGTGAGGTTGCAGGAATTCTCCAAATGATTGCGGATTGGCTGCGCCGAGCTCGCCTTCGGCTCGGTTGCGGATTTTGATGTGCTTATAGCTGGCGCGGATTTGCAATCCGTGCCAAATGGAGCTTGACTTGGTAAAACAAAGATCTGTTTAGCACGGATTACAAATCCGCGCTAGCAATGGTCATGCCATGGCATGACCCTACATTATATAACTATAAGATGTAGGGCCACGCCATGGCGTGGCCTTACCAATATCAATATTTATTAATCAGATTATACAGCTCGGTCAGATCCGGTGTAAGAATGATTTCAGTACGCCTGTTTTTGGTGCGGGCATCAGTTGTATTGCGTTCATCAACAGGGAGATATTCGCTTCGTCCTGCAGCGGTAAGCCGTTTTGCATTTATTTTTGACCCTTCGACCAGGGTTCTCACAACTGTTGTGGCTCTTTTTACACTGAGGTCCCAGTTATCTTTCAGCTGTCCGGAACCCGGATTATATGGAACGTTATCGGTGTGTCCCTCGATCATTATCTGGATATCAGGATTTTTTTCAAGGACACCTGCCAGTTTTTTCAGGGCATTTCTGCCATTGGCATCAATCTCATAGCTTCCCGATTTAAACAGTAGTTTTTCATCAAGTGAAACATATACCTTGCCGTTTTTCATTGAAACTGTAAGACCATTATTCTCAAATCCCAGCAAAGCTTCCGATACTTTATTCTTCAGATCCTGAACAATTTTTTTCTGTGCATCGAGTATTTTTTCAAGCTCAGCAAGCCTTGCATTTTTTTTCTCCATTTCAAAGTTCAGCTCATCAAGAGCCGCCTTTTTGGAATCCAGATTTTGTTCCAGCTGACGTAACAAGTCCTCCTTCTTCTGAAGGTTCTCCTGTGCAGCCTGAAGTTCCGAAAGAAGTTTCTGAGTTTCTTTAACATTACCTCTCACAAGATCTTCCTGTGCATTCTGAAGCTCATTATATTTCGATGAAACCTTATTATAATCTTCAAGAGCCTTATCGCGTGAGCTCTTTGCATCAGTAACCTCCTGAGTAACGGCAGCAACCTCTTTTTCAAGATTCGCAATCTTTGCTTCAAGTTCCCTGTTCTGCATCTCGAGACCGATATTGTCCGATTTAAATGCATCGCGTTCATTCATATATTGTTTGCTTGTATCCTGCAATGCACTGTGTTTCTTCCCTGAAACACACGATACCGCAGACATAATAATGAAGGCTGCGCCAAGAATATGGAAAATTTTCTTTTTCATGTTAACCATTTGATTTGTTATATAACAGATGATCCGGCTACTAAATTGTACCCGATCGTCTTTTTCCGAAACAAAAATAAGAAAATCCCGGGGAAGGTTCTTAAAACATCAGGGAATAATATTTGTTATATTTGCAGTCCGATTGTTATAATCATTTCCTAATGGAGAAGGAGGAGAATTTACTCTCAAAAATAATTACCCCGGAGGATCTAAGGAAACTCGATCCGTCTGATCTTATTCAGGTTAGTGCGGAGCTGCGTCAGCACATTATTGATGTTGTATGTAATAACCCCGGCCATTTTGGTGCCAGCCTGGGGGTTGTGGAACTTACAGTTGCTCTTCATTACGTTTTCAATACTCCTTACGATAAACTAATCTGGGATGTAGGTCACCAGGCTTACGGACACAAAATACTTACAGGCCGGAGAGAAAATTTTGCTACCAACAGAAAATACAAGGGAATCTCCGGATTTCCCAAAATGGCTGAAAGCGAATATGATGCATTCGGAACAGGACATTCTTCTACTTCAATTTCTGCGGCACTCGGGATAGCCCTTGCTGCAAAGAGCAAAGGGGAAAAAAGACATGTTGTAGCAATTATAGGCGATGGTGCAATGACTGCAGGACAGGCATTTGAAGGGCTCAATAATGCAGGGATAAGCAAGTCGGATATAATTGTTATACTCAATGACAACAATATCGCAATCGATCAGAATGTGGGGGCTCTTAAGGAATATCTTCTCGACATCACTACAAGTAAAACCTACAATAAGTTCAAGGACAGGGTCTGGAAGGCTCTCGGGATATTCGGGAAGCTCAGTCCTAATGCCCGTACCCTCGCAGCCCAGCTTGAAGCAGGGTTCAAATCAACAATCCTCGACAGAAGTAATGTCTTTGAAGGATTCAATTTCAGGTATTTCGGGCCTATCGACGGACACGATGTACTGCATCTTACAAAAGTACTGGAGGACCTTAAACGAATCCCGGGACCAAAGCTTCTCCACTGTATAACAACAAAAGGCAAAGGTTTTAAAATGGCCGAAGAGAACCAGACTACCTTTCACGCACCCGGCAAATTCGATAAGGCAACCGGGGAAATATTCGACAGCACAAAAGAAGAGAAAATACTTACTTACCAGGACGTCTTTGGCAGAACGATGGTTGAGCTGGCAGAACAAAACAGTAAGATCTGTGCCATTACGCCTGCAATGCCTTCAGGCAGCGCTCTGAATATCATGATGAAGGTAATGCCAGACAGAACATACGATGTTGGCATTGCTGAACAGCATGCGGTAACCTTTTCTGCGGGACTGGCCACACAGGGGATGATCCCCTACTGCCATATCTATTCCTCGTTTATTCAGCGGGCTTACGACCAGATAATTCACGATGTTGCACTTCAGAATCTACATGTTGTTTTCTGTGTCGACAGAGGTGGTCTTGTCGGTGCTGACGGAGCTACTCATCATGGCTTTTTCGACATGGCATTTATGCGAAGTATCCCCAATATGATTGTTGCGGCACCAATGGATGAGGTGGAGCTTAGAAACATGCTCTATACTGCACAGCTGGAAAAGTATAAATCACCGTTCTCCATTCGCTATCCGCGAAGCAGGGGAAGATTTACCGAATGGAAAAAACCCTTCGAGGAAATTCTTCCCGGGAAAGCCAGGCAGATAAGCAGCGGAGACGATCTGGCAATTCTTACGATTGGTCATCCCGGAAATACAGCCGTATCTGTTGTTAATAAATTAACAGAAGAAAACATAAAAATCACTCATTACGATATGAGATATGTGGCGCCTATCGACGAGGAGGTTTTGCATACAGTCTTTAAGAAATTCCAACATATTATTACAGTGGAAGACGGAGTTCTGAAAGGGGGATTCGGAAGTGCTGTAATTGAATTCATGAGCGATAATGGCTATAATTCAGAAGTCAGAAGATTAGGAATACCGGATTACTTTGTTGAGCACGGAACCCAGGATGAGCTTTACCGCGAATGCGGGTATGATGCTGAAGGGATTGAGTTGGCTATAAGGGAAATCCTGGTAAGGAAGAATTAAAAGACGCAGAGACGAAGGGACTAAGAGACTTAGAGACCAGAAACAGTGTAACTCAGTGTTCTTCCGCGGAACTCCGTGGTAAAAAAATAAAAAACACAATTCATATACCCACTAAGATGAAAACGAATCTACTCCTGTTAATGCTATTACTGGCATCATGCGCTTCTTCGACAAATAAGAATTCAAAAGAGGAATGGGTAAGCCTATTCAACGGAAAAGACCTTGAAGGCTGGAACATGAAAATAAAAGGCTCACCACTTGGTACTAACTATAAGAATACCTTCAGGGTTGAAGATGGTCTTCTTAAAGTGAGCTATGACCAGTACGAAAAATTCAATAACGAGTTTGGTCACATCTTTTATAAAACACCCTTCTCAAATTATAAGATAAGAGTTGAGTACCGATTCACAGGAGAACAGGTCGCAGGGGGACCATCGTGGGCATTCAGGAACAGCGGTGTGATGCTCCATTCTCAGGCCCCGGAAACCATGTTGCTCGATCAGGACTTTCCTGTGTCAATTGAAGCACAGCTACTTGGCGGTGACGGGGTAACCGAAAGACACACCTCAAATGTTTGTACACCAGGAACAAATATTGTAATAAATGACATGCTGATAACTCAGCACTGCAATGAATCTACATCTAAGACCTACCACGGCGATATCTGGGTAACAGCTGAATTTGTGGTACTTGGGGACAAGGTAATACATCACACTCTCGAAGGCGATACAGTAATGACTTACAATTATCCCCAGATAGGGGGAGATCTTCCGGAAGGATTTCCACTCGCTCAGGGAACATTGCTAAAAGAGGGATATATCTGTCTTCAGGCTGAGAGTCATCCTGTTGAGTTCAGAAAGGTTGAAATTCTTGACCTCTCAAAAGATAAAAGATAATCCACCTTCGTTAAAACTTCGGTGGACAAAGCAAGACAAAAGTTAAAAGTTTTTTATATTTTCGCACCCTGTTCTTTAACTGAACGACTGCAAGACCTGCATGACTTGCAAGACTTGCATGACAATTCTAGCCCGGATGGCGGAATTGGTAGACGCGCTGGTCTCAAACACCAGTGGCAGCAATGCTGTGCCGGTTCGATCCCGGCTCCGGGTACAGAAACGGAAGAGACAGAATTTTCATCTGATCCTTCCGTTTTTTTCTTTTGTAACTCATTAGTATTCTGAAATATCCAGTCAAGAACTTTGTTATAAGAAGTGGTTCGATATTTTTCACCGTCAAAAAGGATTTTTTCAGGGAACATCGAACCAATCAAAAGAATTTTGTGGTTTACACTTGCTGAAGACAATATTTCGTCCATGTTCCGGATTACATTAATAGCATGACCAAGTTTTATTTCAATATCTTTATTTTGTGGGTTGAAAGAAGAGAGTTTCAAGTTGATACTTTCTCGTCTGATCTCGATACTATTTTTCATCCTTTGATGATCTACCGGATTTATATCTCCATCCATCAACTTAGTGTCAATAGAATCCAGCCTACCTGCTTCTACCAAAAGTTCACTTTGCAGTTTCTTTATTTCTTTAACTATTTCTACAGTCCTCTCCTTTCTCGAATCTTGGAGAATTTCCTCATATAATGCTAATGCTGACTCTTTTGGTTTAAGTTGTCTTACATACTCAACGAATTTCCTGTTAGCCTTAATTGCGCTTAAATTGAACCTATTACAATGGGGGCATTTATAATACCCATAATATCCGCCATTACCCTTAGAATAGCAGGCAGTTAAAACACCTCCGCATTTTGGACACACTAAAAACTTCCTGAGATAAAAATCA
>JFJP01014032.1_pt1 | contig 19045 bp, 17 predicted proteins | sample 431651 | NCBI WGS metagenome assembly JFJP01 (sample SAMN02602958, study PRJNA72255) | Microbial mat metagenome, whole genome shotgun sequencing project. | biome: fresh water; feature: sink hole; material: water; isolation source: purple microbial (photo- and chemosynthetic) mats found in...
CGTTCAACGCAACTATGGGAAATATCCCGTTCATGCCAGAGGGCAACATTTTCTAATGCAGCCACCGCATTTCCCCGAATAATTCGCGCCATTCCTGTTAAGCGTTCACTGCGAATAGGGTTGCGTTTATGGGGCATCGCAGAAGACCCTTTTTGACCTTTAGCAAAGAATTCTTCTACTTCTAAAACATCGGTGCGTTGGAGGTTACGAATTTCTACCGCAAACCGTTCAATACTAGCGGCTAATAAGGCTAAAGTTTGCACATATTCCGCATGAATATCCCGGGAAATAACTTGTGTGGAAGCGGTATCGGGTTCGAGTCCTAAATTGCGACAAGCGATCGCTTCTACCCTAGGATCAACGTTAGCATAGGTTCCCACGGCCCCAGAAATTTTACCCACCGCCACGGTTTGACGCAGACGCACCAAACGCTCCCGGTTACGAAAAACTTCCGCTAACCATCCGGCCAATTTAAACCCAAAGGTGATCGGTTCAGCGTGGATACCATGGGATCGACCGATCATAACCGTATCTCGATGTTGTTGCGCTTGGTAACGAATGGCCTGACTTAAGGCTTCGGTGCGTTCTAACAACAGATCCACACTGGCCACTAATTGCAACCCTAAGGCCGTATCCAAGACATCAGAACTGGTTAAGCCTAAATGAATGTAGCGTCCGGCATCCCCAACATATTCGTTGACATTGGTTAAAAAGGCAATCATGTCATGGCGGACTTCTGCCTCAATTTCCAGCACCCGCTTGATCTCAAAATTCGCCTTGGCCTTAATTTCCTCAACGGCTTCTGATGGAATATATCCTAACTCTGCCTGCGCCTCACAGACGGCTATTTCTACTTGTAACCAAGTTTGTAGCTTGTAAGTCTCTGTCCACAAATTGCCCATTTCGGGCAAAGTATACCGTTCTATCATATTGTAGTTTAGATTTTATCGCTTTGATGTTAAAAGAGACGTTAATCGGTAAACAGTAGACTCTGAGACAGTTTTAGCTCAATTTCCCCTCTGCGGTATCCGAGCGACGTCACTAACATCCCATTTAGCACAACTATCCTAGTTTAACTTTTGATGTGGATTAGCGATCGCAACCCTTAAAAAATAAATCATGGTAGAGACGTTGAATGCAGCGTCTCTACCATTGGAAATTAATTTTACGGGTTAACAATCACCTAGAATTAATATTAATCTAATTGATTAGGGTTAATTCCTAAATGTCGTAATTGTTCTTCAAGTTGTTGTATTTTTTGTTCGGCTAAACGGGTTTGTTCTTGAGATTGTTGCAGACGTTCTTCGGCGGTTAAATAACGGTTTCCCTGTTGATTATACCAATATAACCAATCTCTAGTAATTCCCAAATGGGTTCCCCGTTCTCGACCAATACCTAATTGTAATTCCGTTAACCAAACTCGTTCACCTGCTTGCAATTGGTATGTGCCATTTTCCAGTTTATAAACTTCTAAAGGCGGTTTTCGTTTGCGTAGGGGATTATAAACCACATAATATAATGCCCCCATTTCCGCATAAAATAGTTTCTTTTTCGTATATTCTCCCCGGCGTTTGTGAGACACCACCTCAATAACAAGAATCGGGACTTCGTGTTCTTCCCAAAGTACATAACTCAAGCGTAAATCTTCATCAATAATTCGAGGAACACCCACACTTAAAAACCCATCGGGAACAATAGCAGGTTGTTCAGGATCATAATAGATTCCCATATCAACCCCAAAAAACCAATCCATGCGTTCAGACCAAATAGAAGCGAGGAGAATTTTCAGGAGTCCGGGGATTAAATCTTGCAGTTCGTTATCCACAGGCGTATCATCAGAATCGGGTAAATCTTCCGCAGAAGGTAAACAAAGACCAGGATTATATTTTAATAGCATTATGGGGTAGGGGATTAAAAGTCAGGTTATATGTTGATTATAACAAAAGGGAAAGGTTCTATTTTGCTTTAAACTAGGATTCTCTTGAGTTTTATGATATTATTAATAATATTTCTATTCATCCCTTGACTGATAAACCTGTGTTACTAGAGCCACTTTCTCAAAATTGTAGAGACTCACAACTATCTAACCTTGATCAAATTACCTGTTTAGATAACCAACTCCAACAATATTTCTCAGAACAGTTAATTTTAAATTCAGAACTAAATCGAACCTTAGTTAGTTTTCAAGGGAATAAAACTAAAGCTCTTTATCGGTGTTTTAAATATAAAGAAGCATTCTCAGCCTCTCTAGTTGAATATTTACTAGAAAAGTACAATATTAATCAGGGTAATATTTTAGATCCCTTTGCTGGGAGTGGAACAACTTTATTTGCTGCTAATTCTCAAGGAATTAATGCGGAAGGAATCGAATTACTTCCCATTGGTCAGGAAATTATCAATACTAGAAAAATCATTGATTTAGATTTAAGTTTAGAAGATTTAACCAGAATTCAATACTGGAAAAATCAAAAACCTTGGCTAAAAACAAAAGAGTTAGATCCTTTACCCGAACTGAGAATTACAAAAAGTGCTTATCCTGAAGAAACAAAAGCATCTATTGAAAAATACAGGGTTGCTTTATTTCAAGAAAATGAACAGGTAAAAAGCCTATTACGTTTTGCCTTATTATGTGTATTAGAAGAAGTTAGTTATACTCGCAAAGATGGTCAATATTTGCGATGGGATTATCGGTCAAACCGTCAACAAGGGAAGATACCTTTTAACAAAGGAAAAATCCTCAACTTTGAACAGGCTATTGTTAATAAACTGGATGAAATTATTCAGGATATTCAGCCCCCGAGTCAACAATTAGAACTGTTTTCTAAGCATCAAGATAAAGGAAGTCTTAAACTCTATAAAGGTTCATGTTTGGATATTCTTCCTACCTTACCTGAAAATGTCTATAATGCAGTGATTACTTCTCCTCCTTATTGTAATCGTTATGACTATACTCGAACCTATGCGTTAGAATTAGCGTTACTTGGCGTGAATGAAAAAGAACTGCTGCAACTTAGACAACAGATGTTAAGTTGTACTGTGGAAAATAAAGCTAAAGATTTATTGAAAATAAATCCGGAATGGAAAACAGCAATTAATATCACAGACAATCAAGATCTATTACAATCTATTTTAAATTACTTAGAGGAACAAAAAGCGCAAGGTTTATTAAATAATAATGGAATTACTAGAATGATCAGAGGCTATTTTTATGAAATGGCTTGTGTGATTCAAGAGTGTGGTAGAGTTATGAAACCTCATACACCTTTAATTATGGTAAATGATAATGTTCGTTATGCCGGGGTCAGTATTTCTGTAGATTTAATCCTCTCAAAAATAGCTGAGGAATTAGGATTTTATATTGAAAATATTTTAGTATTACCCAATGGTAAAGGAAACAGTAGCCAACAAATGGGAATACATGGACGGGAATTTTTAAGAAAGTGTATTTATATTTGGAGAAAGTGTAAATGATCTCGAAAAAACCCTATATTCAACATTTAACAAGTAGTGATGATCTGATTACGGATTATCAAGCGAATCGATCAGGTTTTGTTGTTTTAGCATTAGAAAAAAACCGGAGAGCAACCCCATTTATTGAACAAGCAAGAACCCTAAAGTTATTTGCATTCCAAGCTAAAATGCCTGCTGATCTTGTAAATATTACAGATATACAACCTGCTTTACTAACAGCCGCAGGATTATCTGAGAAAGCCATAAAATATTTAGAAATTCAAGATAAAATAGATGCAATAGAAGGATTAATTAAAAACTTTTTAGCACCTGCGGGATCAAATTTTGTAGAAGAGTTGGTTTTTCGATTTTTATTAACACGCGGAGAGACCTTAGGGGGAACAATGCGGAATGCTGGCGGAATTATAGCACAACGGAAACTCATCCGCACCCTAATTTCTATCCGCAGAATTTCAGGAAAATCTTATCGCTGGCTACATTCTGCAACTAATCAATGGGTGCAAATGCTAGAAGATGATTCTGACATTGAGTTATATTTAAAAGGTTTAAGTTGGCAAAATGAACTAGAAAATCGCACTTTAATATTTAATCAAAAAGTTACTTTAGTGGGTAATAATGTAGATTTATGTTTATTGAACTGTGCTTCAGAAAAACTCACTAAAAAAGAACAATTACCCTCCAATTATATTGCATTAGGAGAATTGAAAGGAGGAATTGATCCAGCAGGTGCAGATGAACATTGGAAAACAGCACGAACCGCGTTAGAACGCATTGTAATTGCATTTTCAAAAATAGAACTTCAACCCCATACTTTTTTTATTGGTGCAGCAATTGAAAAAAATATGGCTAGAGAAATTTGGCATCAATTGGAAACAGAACGTTTAGAAAATGCAGCTAATCTAACAAATGATCAGCAAATGGCTTCTATCTGTCGATGGATATGCCATCTTTAGTTTTTGGTGCGTGTGCGGGGCTTACGCACCCTACAACTATTAAAATTTTTACCTGGATTTTGATTGGGATTTTGGTGCGTGCGCTTCGCTTACGCACCCTACGAGTTGGATATAAAAAAATTAAACAACTTTTGTTAATACAAACACACTCCCTACATTTCCCCGTGCGATTCTTAAGTCTTGATCTAAATAGGTAATATCTAACCAACCTTTTTGATCACGCGCTTGTAAACTAAAGTCAATCGCAATGAATTTTTTCCCCTTTTCAATATCCGCAATCAAATTATTAGGAGATTGATAACCAATAAATCTTTGAGAACCGATAATAAAGCGATTAAATTTAACATTAACTCGTTTTTCTGAAACGGGTTCAAATTCTGCCGCGACACTAACTAATCCTTCTAATAAGGGTAAACTTTGAACTTCTGCAATATTATAAACTTTCCGATCCGCAACCCGAATACATTGATAAATTTGTCCTAATTCAAGTAAGGGAAAACGACCAATTCCTAATAATTCATCGCTACTGGTATATAATAGCCGCCAATTTCCTTCTAACAGTTGAGGAACTTCTAGGGGGCGGGGGTTGGGGTTGAAGTCTTCGAGTTGAGTCAGGGCGGATAAAATAGCGGCTTTATCGGTTTCGGTGGCCAGTAACCCGCGATTTTTTCCCGCAATCATTTCTAACAAAAGGGCTTTTTTTTGATTAATCATAGCTTAAACTTATGTCTCATTAATAATTAGTTAGCTATTTTAAATCTATCAGACTCAAAATAGATTTAAAAAATATGATACTGTCCATAACCAATGATTGTGTAAAATTAGATTAAGTCTAACTCAATTATATTTGACACCGGAAACTAAAAATGCTTAATCCATCCTTGCGAGAAATTCCAGCCCATGAACCTGCTGATGTGATTCCTTCTAAACAAGAAATTTCACTTCTGGCTTGGTTGGAATCCACCGGACGTCTAATCGAGCGAGATACCGTCATTAGCACTACAACCGTTGACTACTTGGAGGAGGAGGAAGATATCTCGGAACTGATCTCCGTTGATGATCCCGCTTATGATGATGACGATGATGATGACGATGAAGATTTATCGGAAAGCTAGAAATAGAGGCTAGGGAACTGTCACTGGTTAAGTTAACTAGCTGTTTCTAATATTTTGATTTTGTGGTGTTGAGGATAAAAAATTTTCTGTGGATAGCAAATTTTACTCGGTTAAATCATTCAACTGGTCTGGACAAAAATTATTGTTTTTCCTAAGTTTAGGATTGAGTGTGTTCGCCTTTAGTTTAGATCGGGTGAACAATAATTTATTTCAAGTTCACGGGTCGTTATTTTTACCCGGTTTGGTGTGTGCGATCGCGGTTTCTGTTTTGGGATATTGGGCAATTCCTCTTTTAATTAAGATTAAAGCCGGACAATTTATTCGAGAAGATGGCCCCCAAGCCCATTTACAAAAAGCCGGAACTCCAACGATGGGTGGGATATTTTTTATTCCGGTTGGAGTGGCGATCTCTTTAATTTTAACTCAATTTCATCCGAATGTAATTGCCGTTTCTGCCTTAACTTTAGCCTACGGATTTATTGGTTGGTTAGATGATTGGCAGATTTTAAGGCGTAAATCTAATCAGGGGATTTCTCCTAAAATGAAGTTGGCGTTGCAAGTTAGTTGTGCGACGCTATTTTGTTTGTGGTTAGTATTAACTCAATCTTCAAGTTTAACGACGGTTGCTTTACCATTAGGACTCGCAATTCCCTGGGGATTATTATTCTGGCCTTTAGCAATTTTTGTCCAAGTTGCTGAAAGTAACGCTACCAATTTAACCGATGGAGTTGATGGTTTAATGGGCGGGTTAGGTGCGATCGCATTTCTCGGTTTAGGGGCTTATGTCGCTCCCACTGCACCGGAATTAACCACTTTTTGTGCTTGTATTAGTGGCAGTTGTTTAGGATTTGTTACCCACAACCGTAACCCGGCAAAAATATTTATGGGCGATACGGGAGCCTTAGCATTGGGTGGAGCTTTAGCAACGGTTGCCTTATTAACTAATAGTTTGTGGGTGTTATTAATTATCAGTGGGATTTTCTTCGTGGAAACCCTATCTGTGATTGCTCAAGTTGGCTATTATAAAGCTACAAAAAACTCTGAGGGTGTGGGTAAACGTCTGTTCAAAATGGCTCCTTTACATCACCATTTAGAATTATCAGGATGGCAAGAAACCCAAGTGGTCGGGAGTTTCTATTTAATTAATGCTATCTTAGTATTAATCACCCTTTTCCTGGGATACAATTCTTTCTAGGTTTTTTGCCTAATCATGATTAACCTTTCTGTTGTCATCCCGGTTTATAATGGCGAAACGGATTTGCCGGATTTAATTGAATGTTTGCGATCGCAAACCTATCCGGCTAATCAAGTAGAATATTTATTAGTTGATAACAATAGTCAGGATAATTCCGTCTCTATTGTTCAAGAATTAGCCCCATCTACGACAATTAATATTCGTTCCTTATCAGAAAATAATATCCAAAGTTCCTATGCCGCTCGCAATGCCGGAATTAGAGTTGCAACCAGTGATATTATCGCTTTTACGGATATGGATTGCCGACCCGAACCTCAATGGTTAGAGGAGTTAATTAAACCCTTTTATAACCATAATATTGGTCTAGTTACGGGTGAAATTATCGCCTTACCTAGTCACAATTTATTAGAAAAATATGCCGATAAACAAGAAACTTTATCCCAAAAACATACCTTAAATAATAGCTTTTTACCCTACGGTCAAACCGCTAATTTAGCCATTCGCCGCGTTATTTTTGAACAGGTTGGTTTGTTCCGTCCCTACCTAACAACTGGGGGAGATGCGGATATGTGTTGGCGGATTCAACAACAAACCAATTATCAATTAGAATTAGCATCTCAAGCAATAGTTAAACACCGTCATCGGTCTACCTTAAAATCATTAAAAAGTCAGTGGCGACGCTACGGAGAATCTAATCGTTATTTGCATGAACTTCATGGGATTAATTTAATGAAAGAGTTAACACCTTCAGAATATTTATATCGGTTAGGACGTTGGATTTTAAAAGAATTACCCCTGGGTACGGTCAAACTATTAACTGGAAAAGCCGAAATCGTGGATTTAATTAGTACCCCAATCTCATTATTTAATGGAAATGCTCGTTTCCAAGGACAACAACAGGCAAAATTATCAGAACAAGCAAAATTAATTGAACGACTTTAAAATTGAAGCCTTATTCTGGAAATATTAACGGATCAGCTTCATAAATTTACCCCTAATGTAAAGTTTGCTATTCAATTGAAAACTATGTTTTGATAAGATAAGATTATCAAAGAAATCTATCACCAACACCAAAACCCTAAAATTAGGCTAAAATTAGAGCTTAATTAGTATTCCGTTTAAAAAATCTGTATTGAAAATTACACAAATTGAAAATAAAAGCCCTAAAAATATAAAAATATCTTATTTAAAATTTTCAGAAGTTACAATCAACTTTTACCCCAAATTAAAAATAAAGTTGCTATAGTCGTAAGACCCACCACTTCCCAGACTTAGGATTGACTCAGCAGTTCTTCTACTACGGATATCAAAATGATCCCTCAGTCCCACAAAAACCCTCATCATCAGGAAAACAGTGGTTTTTCCGTGCCAGTCTTACCTGCTAAAACATCGCCTAAAATATGTATTTTAGGGGGAGGTTTTGCCGGACTCTATACTGCCTTGTATTTGGCCCGCCTATCTGGGCACAAATCCCTAATTCCTAACATCACCTTAATTGATAAACAGGATCGTTTTTTATTTACACCCTTTCTTTATGAATTAATTACTGATGAATTTCGAGACTGGGAAATTGCCCCTAGTTTCCAAAAATTGCTGGCTAAAGTTAAGGTTAAATTTTGCCAAGGAACCGTTGAGAATATTGACTTAAAACAACGGGAAATTCATCTACAAAACGGAGACAGTTTAACCTATGATTATTTGGTCTTATCCGTAGGTCGAAAAACATTTTCCACCGTTGTTTCTGAGCAGGAAGTAGAAACTTATCCCTTCCGAACCTTAGCCGATGCTGAACGACTAAAACAGCGATTATTGATCTTAGAATCATCTCCAAAACCCAAAATTTCCATTGCCTTAATTGGAGGAGGGCCAAATGGTGTAGAATTAGCTGGAAAACTAGCAGATCGTTTACAAAACCGAGGACAAATTTATTTAATTGTTCGAGGTCAACAGATTCTTAAAGGCTTTTCAAACTTTAGCCAAAAAGTCGCCTATCAGTCCTTAATATCCAGGGGCATTCAACTGAAATTTCAGACCCAAATTCAATCGGTTGATCACCATCATATCAGCTTAATTGAACCCGAACAGCAACACAAAATCCCCATTGATTTAGTCATTGAAACCGTGGGAACCCAACCTAGAGAATGGCTGTATCACCTAGATTGTCAGCATAATAAAAGGGGTCAAGTTTTAACCACACCGACTTTACAATTAATTGATTATCCCGAAGTTTTTGCCCTAGGAGATTTAGCCGATATTCGCAATTCGCAGGGAAAACAAGTTCCAGCAACGGCTCAAGCTGCCTTTCAACAAGGTGCTGCTACGGCTGATAATCTCAAGGCTTTAATCATGGGTAAATCCTTAAAAGCATTTCATTATATTCACCTAGGAGAAATGCTAACACTAGGAGTTAAAGAGGCAATTGTCTCCAGTTTTGGCATTAATTTAAGAGGTTTAATTGCCTCTTGGGTGAGAACCTGGGTTTATATTCTTTTAAGAATGCCAACGGTAAATCATCGTTTACAAGTGACTCAATATCGATGCAAACAAGGAATTACCAATCTTTGGAAAATACCTTTTACAACAGTTAAATTAAATTCTCAAAAACTACTCTAATTATTCTATTCACGCGCTCATCTATCTCTAAACTCAGTCCCGATTAACTGACCTTCTCTTGTCAATAAATGGAGTAAACTCTATGCTGGAAACCCTTAGCAAAAAAGAATATATATCTCTGCTCAAAGTTTCTATTTCTACGTTGATTTTAGGTGTTATTTCTTTGCAATTTTCCGTAGCATTTTTCGGATTCTGTCCTCAACATAGCTCCTCTTTCCCCTTAAAAAGTCTTTGTCCTAGGCTCCCCAAAGACCCAGCCTTTTACCCGTTTTTAGATTATCCCATGTACGCTGCAGTCAAGTATGAAGGAGTTAATGTTAATCAATACTTTGTCTTTGGGGTTTTAGAAGATGGTACAGAAATTCCCATTACCGAGCAAAATTTACAGATTTCTCGTTCTCATTTTCGCAAAAAGATAATGACTAGAATTAAAGAAAAAAATCTTCAGGTTATTAAAGATTATGTGAAAATATATGAAAAGACATCTCAAAAAAAACTGGTTAAACTACGGTTAGAAAATCATCCGCTAGTGATCACTCGTGACGGAGTAAATCCAGGAGAAAAAAAAGTGATTGTTGATCTGAGTCTCTAAATCCTATCGGCGACAATTTTTCACCCACCTTATCCCTTGAACAAGTTAAATCAACCCATGAAAATTAAAAAACTCGGATTTAATCTATCTAAAGTTTGGAATGCTTATTGGTTTCGACCTTCGCCGCTGTTTGATCTAGCCTTATGCCGGATTATTATTGTTGGGTTTCAGTTGGGATATTTAATTGTTAGAGATTATTACAACTCAGTTTTGGAAAAAGAATATGTTTCAGATTTAGTTTACAATCCGTTACATATTGTGAAGTTGCTTACCTTTCCTTGGGGGTGGCAACAAGTTCCTCCAGATTGGTTTTTAACCGTTAGTTTTGGATTGACTTTTATCTGTGGAATTACTTCTTTTATCGGATTTAAAACAAATCTAAGTTTGATGTTTTTTGCCATTGGAAATCTATTTATACAGGCTTATGTTTACTCCTTTGAAAAACACCACCATCCAGAAGCCTTACTCCTAATTACACTATTTCTCTTAGCCTTAAGCCCTTCTGGAGGTGTTCTTTCCTTGGATGATTTGCTGCGGAGACTGCGAACTCATATCAAAAAACAGCAATTTTCACCCTTTAATTTATTAAACAAAAAAAGTGAATTGGCTCGATGGCCATTATTAACAGTTCAGTGGTTGTTTGGACTCATTTACTTATCCGCAGCCCTGCACAAGTTAACTGCAGGTGAGGGAATCCTGAGTGCCAATTGGATGAATGGATATACCCTACAATATTACTTAACTGACGATGGCTTACGATGGCAGAGTGATCTCGGAGTTTGGTTAGGACAATGCCATATTCTAGGGGTGGTTTTTGCTTGGATGGCAATTATTTTTGAGGGAACTTTCTTTTTAGTTTTGATTTTTCCTCGGTTAGTTTGGGTTTATATTCCAGCCGGAATTGGATTTCATACCGGAATTTATTTAGCACAAAGAGCGCCATTTTTTCCCTTTATGGCGTTATATTCTGTGTTTATGCCTTGGACTTGGATGATTAAAACCTTCTCTCGTCGTCAACGGAATTCTTCCCAAAAACCCAAGCCAGAAATTCTCTATGATGGTCTATGTCCTTTGTGTATTCGTTCCATGACCGTCTTGTGTTATTTTGACTGGTTTCAACAATTAAGTTATACTCCGGTTGAAGAACAATGGGAGAGTATTCAAAAGACTTATCCCGACCTTTCTTTAGATGCTTGTTTAGCAGAAATGCACCTAATTCTTCCTAATAGTTCTGTGCGAACAGGTTTCTTTGCCTTCCGCGAAATTATTCGCTATTTACCCCCTCTCTGGCCGTTATTAGCCATGCTTTATTTTCCTGGTGCTTCCATCTTGGGGCCGAAAATTTATACCTTTGTGGCTTCCCGCAGAAAACGGTTGACACGATGCAGTTTTGATAGCTGTTCTTTAAAATAAATAGGTTTTTTCGATACTTATTAGGAGGAATGATTACAACTATTTTAACCCTTTTTAGGGGATAATTCAGATTAGACCTGTTTGTTGATCCAATCGCCATGACTCGATTTAGACTATCTCAACAACACTTAAATTTGTTGTCTCTGTGTCCTCGAAAGTTTCAATATACCTATTTAGATCAATTAGTTTCACCCACTTCCCCAGAAAATGATCAACGTATCGCCTGGGGAAATCAGTTTCACCTGTTGATGCAGCAACATGAGTTAGGACTACCTGTGGATGTTTTACTCACCGAAAATCAAGAATTAAAACGCTGTTATACCGAATTTTTAAGCGTAGCATCTGATATTTTTAGGTTAAATTCCGAACCCTCAACTTTCATTTTTAGAGAAGCAGAACATTATCGCAGTTTAAATTTTAATCAGGATTTATTAGTGGTTATTTATGATTTAATTAAAGCTGAAGAAAAACAAGCCCAAATCTTTGATTGGAAAACCTATCCTCGTCCTCAAAATCGCCAGCTTTTAGAAAATAATTGGCAAACTCGTTTATATCCTTATCTTTTAGTCGAAACCAGTCAATATTTACCCGAACAAGTTTCAATGACCTATTGGTTTGTTAAGTCTCCCCAAAAACAACCACCTGAATTTTTAAACTTTCCCTATACTCAACAACAACATCAGAAAAATAAACAAGATTTAAACCAACTAATTGATCAATTTCATAACTATTTAGACCGTTATCAACAAGGTGAATCTTTCCCCCAAGTTGATAGAAGTCAAGGACATTGTAAATCCTGTCAATTTGCTATCCGTTGTCAACGGGTTTCTGAAGAATTAACTCTTGATCAACCTTTAAATCCTCTGAATCTATATAATATTGATCAAGTTCAAGAAGTTATAATTTAAAGAAATCATCATTCCTATGTGGCAAATTCAACCAAATTTAGATATTCCTGATTGGATAATCCCGATTATTCAAGAGTACGCACCTCAAATTTCAGGAAAATATGTGGCTCAATTATTATTACATAGAGGAATAGAAACCCCTCAACAATTAGTAGGTTTTCTAAACTATAATTGTTATCAACCTTCCAGTCCCTTTGCATTTGGAATTGAGATAGAAAAGGCAATGGAACGATTGGTTTTAGCCCAAAAACACCAAGAAATTGTCACAATTTGGGGAGACTTTGATGCCGATGGAATTACCGCAACTTCCGTATTATGGGATGGTTTAGGACAATTTTTTAGCCGAGAAAATCAACAGTTATCCTATTATATACCCAATCGTTTAACCGAATCTCATGGGTTAAATTGTGCTGGAATTGATCAATTATATCAACAAGGATGTCAGTTAATAGTTACTTGCGATACGGGAAGTACCAACTTAAAAGAAATTGAATATGCAAATCAATTAGGGATTGATATTATTGTTACAGATCATCATACTTTACTCGAAGAAAGACCGCCAGTAATTGCTATAATTAATCCCCGTTATTTATCTTTAGATCATCCTTTATATCATCTATCGGGAGTTGCAGTTGCTTATAAATTAATTGAAGCATTATATGAAACTTTGCCCAATATTCCTCAACGTCCCTTAGAAGATTTATTAGATTTAGTCGCTATTGGTTTAATTGCAGATTTAGTTCAACTCAAAGGAGATTGTCGCTATTTAGCTCAATTAGGAATAGAAAAATTACAACAACAATTAAAAAAACCTACCCGTCCAGGGGTCGCTAAACTGTTAGATTTGTGTAAACGAACAGGCGATCGTCCTACCGATATTTCCTTCGGTCTTGGCCCTAGAATTAATGCTGTGAGTCGCATTTATGGGGATGCTAAATTCTGTGTAGAACTTCTGACCAGCAAGGATCAAAAACGCTGTCAACAATTAGCTATAGAAACCGAATTAGCTAATACTCGTCGCAAAGGATTGCAAAAAGAAGTTAGTCGTGATGTGATGACAAAATTAAAAAAAATTGACCTATCTACCACTCAGGTTATTGTATTATCCGATCCCCAATGGCCCGGGGGAGTTTTAGGTTTAGTTGCGGGTCAAGTGGCTCAAGAGTATGGGCGACCGACAATTTTATTAAGTACAGAGGGAACAATAGATTTACCAGATTTGGATCAAGAAATCAGTGATAATTCAGAAGTTAAATTAGCCAGAGGTTCGGCTCGTTCTGTTAATCAAATAGATCTATATGAATTAGTCAAAAGTCAAGCCCATCTTTTACATCGTTTTGGCGGTCATCCCTTAGCTGCTGGGTTGAGTTTACCGATAGCAAATCTCCAGATATTTATAGATGCAATTAATCGCCAAATGCGAGAACAATTAGAATCTAATATACAGGAAATTGGACAACGGAATATTCAAGTTGATTTAGTTTGTACCGTTGCTGAATTAGGAGTTGATTTATTTCAAGAATTAAAATTATTAGAACCCTGTGGAATGGGAAACCCGGTTCCTAAAATATTAATTCAAAATTGTTGGTTTACTAATGCTTGGAATACTTCAGAACAGGATTTAAGAGGCCGAAAAGTTCAATATATTAAAACTACTTTTGAACTATGGGATGAGTCCATATCCACTGGATTTCATGGGGTCTGGTGGGGACATTATAAAGATGAGTTACCCGAAGGTATATCAGATATTATTGTGGAACTGGATTTTAATACTTTTAAAAAACAATATGAAATTAGAATATTAGAATTACGTTCGGCTCAAGCTCAGACTCCTCCAGCATCAATTAATCTTGCTGATCACCCTATTTTAGATTATCGTAATCAAGACTTTAATCAAATTTTATCTGAGCATTTATTAATTCTCAAAGACTGTCCGACCTGTTGGGAAGAATTACAATCTTGGTTTCGACGTGCTTATACTGAAAAACAACCCTTAGCGATCGCTTATACTATACCAGAATTATTACCGCCTGAAAAAATTTGGCAACAACTGATCGGCATGGCAAAATATCTCAGTCGTACCCATCAACCCGTTACTATTCAAAAACTCCGTAATCAATTAAACTTAGGAGTAATTCCCTTACAAATTGGTTTTAAAATCTTACAAATATTAGGATTTAAAATCGAATATCAAGACCAGGCTTTTTATATCAGTTGGCAAAACTCATCCCATTTTAATACTTCTGAAACCCTTCCTCAATTAATCCAAACCTTCTTATCTACTGTCCAAGAAGAACAGTTTCGTCGTCAATATTTTTGTAATGTTTCTTTATCGATCCTAGAATCAATTGCTGTTCAAACGATCATCAAGGAAACAAACAAAAGCTGAGATTAACAACTAAAAATTATGGGTTCACAATTTTTAAATAGGTAATTACCCATTTTTCGTAATTATGTTGTACAATAAAAAATCGTACTCTTAAAATATCCCTGTGTAATTTCTGAAAAGGCGGGGAATATAATTATGGTCGTTTGTCCTCAGTGTCAATTTGAAAACCCAAATCTGAATAAGTTTTGTCAAAGCTGCGGTACTTCTCTTACCCAGAAACATTGTCCTGAATGTGCGACGATAGTTCCCTTGAACGCCCTTAAATGTCACAACTGCGGGACATTAACCGGAACTGTTTATCTAGCAGTGGTTATCCCTTCTTCCCCAGTCGCTGCTCAACCTGATCAACTCCCAGAATCTTTAAATAATGACCATTTAGAAGGAGCCAGCACCGCCTCCGAAAGTACCTCAGAATCGGTTTTAGATCGAATTGATACCGAACCCATCGCCCCTGAAGATGCCCAAAAGTCAGATCCCACACCCCCCCAAACTGAACCTGGAGAAGAAATTTTCTCTCAAGCTGATATTGAAGCCATTAACATTGCGCCCCAGGATGCTCTGATTACGATCCCAATCCCGCCACCGAAAAATGAGATGCAATCCCTAGAGCTACCCGTAGGAACCTATTTAGACCCCCAAGAGCGTTATCAACTCATCGAACCCTTACCTCCGCTACAGTCAGGGGAAATTGTGACGGTGAAGGTATTGGATACTCAGCCATTACAGATATCTCCCTTAAAAGCCTTGGAAAAACAACCCTTGGCTCCCTCAGATCCAAAATTAGAGACGTTTATTATTCCTGCTGCTCAACCCTATTTTTCCTTAGCTTCCCAGAATTCTAACTATTTCCCTCGGTTACAAGACGCCTGGGAACAGCCTTTCTATAGTGTAATTCTATTAGAAAATTTTGCTGATTTACCCCTATTATCTGACCAGTGGAGTAATAAAAAAACCACCGCCCAACAAATTGTTTATTGGTTGGAAGACTTAGTTAAACTCTGGGTATTATTAGAACCTTTAGGATGTCGTCAAAGTTTATTAGAAATCCCAAATTTAAGAGTATTTTCCGAAAATTCTCAACAGTTGTGTTTACAAAGACTGTATTCTGAGCCGACAAATTCTACCCTGAGTTTATCAAATTTAGGACTATTATGGCAGGAGTTATTCCATCAATCCCAACGGACTTTTGTAGGTTCCTTAAAAGAAAAATTACGCGATTTAATTGAAGGGAAAATTCAAACCGTTGAACAATTGCAAACAGCCTTAATGGTAGTTTTAGATGAAATTAATTTTCCCTCGACCTCAACTCCCCAACCAAAAGACCGAACAGAAACCCCGCCACCGAGCTTAAATCAAGCTCCAACGGTAATTCCGGCTCAACAACTCAAATTCCTAGAAGCGGTGGGACGCACGGATGTCGGACGTCAACGGGATCATAATGAAGACTGTTTTGGGATGGAAACCCAAATCAAGATCGAAGAAACACCCAGGGGACAAACAAGCTCATTTAGGGGTTTATATATCCTCTGTGACGGGATGGGAGGACACGCCGGAGGGGAAGTGGCGAGTCAAATCGCCGTTGACACCCTGAAAGACTATTTCCAAAATCAATATCCAGAGGGAGTTCCAACCGAAGAAATCCTCCAGGATGCAATTCTTAAAGCCAATGAAGCAATTTATACCGAAAATCAACAGGGAGTCCGCTCAGGTGTTGGTCGCATGGGAACAACATTAGTTATGGCTTTAGTAGTTAATAATCAAGTGGTAGTTGCCCATGTTGGAGATAGTCGATTATATAGTTTAACTCGCAAAGATGGGTTAAAACAAATTACCGTTGATCATGAAGTCGGACAACGGGAAATTGAACGGGGAATTGATCCAGCACTAGCCTATTCTCGCCCCGACGCCTATCAATTAACTCAAGCCCTAGGCCCCAGGGAAGAACAGTTTGTCCACCCCGATGTTCAATTTTTGGAAATTAAGGAGAACACTATTCTAATTATAGCATCCGATGGTTTAACTGATAATAACCTCCTAGAAACATTCGGGGAAACTCAACTTAATCCCTTACTCAATCCCGAAACCGATTTAGCAGCAGCAGTAGACGATTTAATTGCTCTGGCTAATCAACATAACGGTCACGATAATATTACGGCCATTGTAGTTCGAGCTTGGGTGTAATCAATATTGGGAAGCAGTGCGAGCGTCCTCGCTCGCTAAAAATCCCTGCGAGCGTCCTCGCTCGCTAAAAATCCCCAATCCAAATCCCCAATCCCCAATCCCCAATCCCCAATCCCCAATCCCCAATCCCCAATCCCCAATCCCAATCCCCAATCCCAATCCCCAATCCCAATCCCCAATCCCAATCCCAATCCCCAATCCCAATCCCAATCCCAAATCCCCAATCCCAATCCCAAATCCCAATCCCAAATCCCAAATCCCAAATCCCAAATCCCAAATCCCAAATCCCCAATTGATAATTAACATCAAAAATTGATAATTAACATATTATCTCTAGCGAGCGAGATTGGACGGGCGGCGGATAATCAGGTTGTGATCGTTGATTCCTTAGTCTCCCGTTATCATCTGGAGCTACACCATCCCAAAGACGAAACCCAGAGTTCCCTGTGGTTGCTAGTCAGTAAGGGAACTAATGGAACCTTTGTTAATGGTGTTCTCATGAATCAGGGATTAGTTGGGGATGGCACTTTAATTGAATTGGCCAAAGGTGGCCCATTATTACAAGTCCAACTCCAAGCCAGCCCGATTGCAATTCCAGCCAATCCTCCCCCCTGTAACCATGAGGGGAATAGTGCCGGGAATTTATTCTGTATTCATTGTGGGTTTCCGATACAAGTTGAGCGCGCAGTCCGACAATATCAAGTTTTGAGAACCATCGGACAGGGAGGAATGGGAACAACAACCCTAGCGTGGGATTCTACCACCGCTAAATCTGCTGTTCCTGTTGTCGTTGTTCTCAAAGAAATGAATGCGGATATGGCACAAATTGCCAAAGCCCAAGAACTATTTGAACGGGAAGCCCGTACCCTAAAAGCCTTAAACCATGAGGGAATTCCCCATTTTTATGACTTTTTTGTGGAAGATGGCAAAAAATATTTAGTCATGGAAATGATCCATGGCACGGATCTGGAACAGTATATCCGTCAACGGGGGCCCGTAATTCCCCAACAGGCGATTCAGTGGATGATCCAAACCTGTGAGATATTGGACTATATCCACTCACTTGATCCGCCTCTGATCCACCGAGATATCAAACCTGCCAATCTACTCTTGCGACGACGAGATCACCGCATTGTAGTTTTGGACTTTGGAGCCGTGAAGGAAATCGGAACGCCCCCCGGAACCAGAATTGGTGCGGAAGGATACAGCGCCCCCGAACAGGATCGAGGACAACCCCTGACTCAATCGGATTTATATGCGGTCGGTACAACCTTAATTTTTCTACTGACCGCCGAAACACCCCTAAAATTCTATGGTAAACGAGGGAATAGTTATGGCTTTGAACTCGATAACGTTCCCACTATTACCCCTCAACTGCGAAAAGTTATTGAACAAGTCACGGAATACCGACCCAAAGATCGCTATCCCACGGCTCAAAATCTATCTCAAGCTTTAGCCCAGTGCCTAAATTGATCAAATCGTGAGGAAGATTTATGCAAAGGAGAGGAGGAAAGGGCAAAGGGCTAAAAGCGATGGATAGATAGATAAAAAACTTCAAACAGTAGACTCTGACAGGGTGAATTCTTGATTAATTAAACACCGACCAAAATCAGGTAGGGTTTGAGAAATGGGTTTCTAATCTTCGTCTTCATCCCAAGCTTCAACGGCTAATAACTCGCTGAGGGGATCTTGCATCGAGAAACCAAACTCTAACAATTCCTGTTTCCAGTATTTCCATTCATCGCCATAGAGAAGGGCGATTTTCCAGACACTATCGGAAGGTTTGATAATGTCAGACTTGACCAGGGAATGCACCTGACGTTGTAATTTATCCATCGGGTGTATAACCTTTTGGCTCATAATACCTCTTAAATTTTTCTAATTCTAGGTGGTTAACGCTTTCCAACTTGAACGATTTTCCTTTGCATACACGGTTGACTCCGTTCAAAGCAGCTTCCTCGATTTCGAGTATAGCACAAACTTGGAAAAAGTAATCTTTTTTTTTTGATTTGGGTTTTGATTCTAGGTACGAGAGCTTGAATCCCAACCTAAAACCAATTATAGCAGGGAAAACAAACAATTGTGATCCCAACTGATTGTACCAGAAATCGATCTCTAATTAATCGGTATCCGTAATACACAATACCCAAATTTGATAGTTTCGCTTATCAATTCCGAACCAAGTCACGTCCCAAGAAACACCAGCAAACCATTC
>JFJP01044164.1_pt1 | contig 19040 bp, 15 predicted proteins | sample 431651 | NCBI WGS metagenome assembly JFJP01 (sample SAMN02602958, study PRJNA72255) | Microbial mat metagenome, whole genome shotgun sequencing project. | biome: fresh water; feature: sink hole; material: water; isolation source: purple microbial (photo- and chemosynthetic) mats found in...
AGCTTTTTCGAAATTCGTATAACGTAGCTCTTGGTTTTTCGTTTTATTTGTAAACTTAATTCATTTTTTCGCATGAAACCAATTGGTACATTGCTCATGGTATGTTTTTTACTGATGGGCGCGAGTGCGCAAGAAAACTCGGAAAAGAAAAAAAAATGTGGCGAAAAAGTTTTCGATACAAAAAAAGTGCATACCATTCATTTGAGTTTTATGCAGTGCGCAGCATGGGACAGTTTGATATTTTATAAAGAAAAGGCAAGCGATGCTGAGGGGAAAAAATATATGCGATGCGATGCCACCATTGACGGTACTGCCTATTTTGTTTCGGGGGCAAGATTTAAAGGCGAATCGTCGTACGACTATTGCATGACCGACAAAAAGTCTATTCGCCTCAAACTCAACGAATACAACGAGAAGCAAGACTGGGACGGAATTACGACTCTAAACCTCAACAATGCGTTTAAAGACCCTTCGATGTTGCGCGAAAAAATCTTTTTCGATATACTTCAAACTGAAAATATTCCAGCACCGCGATGCAGCTATGCCGATGTGTATTTCAACGAAAAACATCTCGGTTTGTATTTGTTGGTTGAAAATATTAACGGAAAATTTTTGAAATGCAATTTTGGAAATAGTAAAGGCGAATTATACAAAGGCGACCCCAACGCCACTTTTGAGTACAGAGGCGAAGAACTAAAAAGCTACACCAAACACTATATTGCAGAGCACGAAAGCGAAATGATAGAGCCAAAATTGGTGCAACTTATAAAAGCCATAAACGATACCACCCTGAGCCACGAAAAATACAAAGAGCAGCTCGATACAATTTTTAATACCGAAACCTGCTTGAAAATATGGGCAATAACGTCTATTTTGAATAATATTGATGCCTACAATATTTTGTATCCACACAACTTTTTTGTTTACAACAACGAGGAAACCGGCAAATTTGAATGGTTGCCCTACGATGCCAATTATGCTTTTTGCGCTTGGAGTTCGGTATTTACGTATAAACAAGCAACCGACCTGAGTATTTACTACAATCCCAAAAAATTTCCGTTGGTTACTCATTTTTTCCGAAATCCATACTATCGAAAATATTATACCGACTATATTTACGATTTGCTTACCAACAAGTTGACCAATGAATATATGGATGAGTTTATTGAAGAAAGTGCCATGCGAATACGAAAGTTTGTGTATTACGATACGCAAAAATTCTATACCAATAAAGAGTTTGAAACCAATTTGATAAAAACCATTGGCGACCCTGCCGACCCGGGTAATTTCAGTCCGGGTTTGTACGAATTTTTTGTACAACGCCGCAAGGCAATTTTGGCAGAAATTGAGAAGGAGCGAAGTGGCAATTGATATACAAACGAGGCTGATTCGATTGATTTTTGGGTCAGCCTCGTTTGTAAAATTTATGTCGAGTACATTTTCACCACTTTTCGTACCACCACAGTTCCATTCAATCGGAAATGAGCAATATAAACTCCTGTTTTTAAGTCCGATACATCAACAAAACCACTTTGCAACACTTCGCCTCCCAATTGTTTTACGCATCGCCCCAGCCCATCGAAAATAGTTACAGAGGCGGCATAAATTCCGGCTGGCATTTCTACAAATAACTTATTCTCAACAGGATTGGGAAAAAGTGTTACAGCCTCGTAATTGATTGATGCCAAAGCAGTTGAATTTGCATTCGATACAACAATTTCGAAACTTATTTCTGTTTTTGTTTGGCTAATGGCATCGTTTACAGTGAGTGTAACGGTGTTTTTGCCCAAATTACCCACAGTAGGCATTCCCTCCAAGGTGGCAGTACCGTCTTCGTTATCTTTGAAAGTAAGCCAAGCGGGTAAATTATTTTTTATTTCGAAGAAAATTTTATCGTCCACATCGTCATCTTTGGCTTGAATAACAACCTGATAGGCAGTACCCACCGTAGCCGATGCAAGAGTTGTAGTGATAAAGTAAGGCGGTTTGTTTGATAACAAATTTGACAAACCCGGCGTGGGAAGCGACAAAAATTTGAAGAAATTTTCGCCATCGCCATATCGTCCCATTGAGCGGTCGGTGGTTTGTGTGGGATACTCTATCAAATCGAGCGTGGTAGTATCTTTGCCCACAACCTGTGTGAGCACAATTGCTTCGCCCCCTTTGCTGAGTTTAAAATTGGTATGTTGTGCGCCTTCTTTGCCGTCTTCATCGGCAAAAAGTACCAAAAACGACTTGGGATGAAGCACAGCCTGTTCGCCACTAAATTTCGACATTTGCCATTTGGTAGGATAATTTATGGAGTCGGAAACAAACAAACGACTAATGTTTACTGCCTCATTGCCAGCGTTATAAATTTCAATCCAATCGGGGTGATTGCCGCTCTCATCGGTCAATCCGGTTTTATTATCTGCCATAAATTCGTTGATAAACAAGTTGGTAATAGGTTCAACTGGCTTGAAATATACGTGAACATTGATGCCTTTCTGAAGTTTTTCGGCAAACGATTCGGCATTGATGACCGTTGTATTCGACAGAATTTGCGCTGCTGCTTTGAGTTCCAAATCAAAACTCACATCGCTGCTTGTGGCGCTGCCCTGATGTACTTCGGCACAAATCACATTTTCGCCATCTTTTATCACATTGAGAGGAATGATAAATTCGTGATAAATTGTGTCATCTGAGCCTCCCACCACTGCTGATGAAAGCGAATTGTAAAAAATTTCGCCCGTTGGCATATTGTTTCGCAGCACCTCTGTTCCGTTTACATACACCACCACACCATCGTCGCGTATGAGGTTTATTTTCAGTGCTTGCAAACGGTTTGCGGCATTGTGTGTAAATGTTTTTCGGAAATAATAGGTAATGTACTGGCTGCCACCACTTGCGCCTTTGGCAAGTATGGTAGCTTCGTAGGGCAAGCCGGAGGCATTCAGATTGCCAAAACCAAATGCACCATTTCCGCTTTTCCACGCGGCATCGCTAAAAGTGGGCAATCGCCATGCCGTGTTTTGGTTCGAGCCGTCGTCTAAATACTTCCACACATCTTTTTTGGTAATATATCGAATGGTATCTACCTCTACATCACTACGTTCAATTTTTTCCACATCGTAGCCTGTGTGGGGTAAGCCTTTCAATTCAGTCGAAAAATCGGCAAAATATGCTCCCGACACAGTCGTTTCTTTCACTATTGCGCCATTGATAGAAACATAGCCTGCACTGGGCGGAAAATATTGAATACTAATATCTTTCATTGCTTCGATATTAAAAGTATCCAACAAATATTTTATCACATAAGCTTGTCGTTTTAGGGCATAGTTGCGCAGCACCTGTACACGGCTTTCCCAGCCAGCAGCCACATTTGCATCGGGAAATTGAAAACGCTCAAAATGAAAAGGCATCTCTGGTTTTAGCTGATTGTGAATACTATCAATAATATGAATTACTCTGCTGGGCTTAAAAATGGTATTCATATAAGTAGCAAAACGTTGCAAAAACTGTTGTTTAAATTCCTCATTTCTAAGCAATCGGCGAATGATAAGCGTTGACCACGCTGGATTTGGCCAATCTACCGATGTGGAGTCGAGAGTGTAGCCAATATTGTTTATCGCCACCACACCGCCAGTTGGAGCAGGATAGCCGTTTCCGGCACCAAACCCAAAATCGTTGTCAAACATTATCCAACGCCATTTGGCATCGGGCGAATTGTCGCGCCAATATTTTTGGTTATTGCCGGGCCAATCATCGTTTCCAATATAAAGCTCGGTTATCACATAATTAATATATTCATCTATATCTATTTGCGTTTTTATATGCTCATAATTTTCGGTTTTCGATACGTCGTGAGTTTTCAAAAATTCAATCATCTGCAAATATTCCGAATTATCGCCTTCCAATATTTCTCCGTTAAATTCGAGCATATCTACTTCATCGGGGTCAACGTTGTGCAAATTGGCAACAAAATCTTCGTTTACCTTTTCTTTGAGATGTGCAACACCCCAATATTTTCCATTCACAAACAAAATTACTGCAACATCTGCCTGATAATCAAGATTAATTCCGTTGACTAATTTTTGCATCATTTCATCACGAAATTGAGTATCGTTAAAATCGTTTCCCGAATTTCGGATAGTTAAAGACTCAAATTCGTTGTATGTGCGGTTGCCAAAAAATTTGTGCTTAAACTCATCTTTGCCATACTTACGGCGGGCGAAAATGGCAAACGATTTTTGGGGAAGTTTTCGGCTGCATTTTCCCGATATTTTTGTTCCGCAGTATTGGTTAATGTGCTGTACACCAAGCGTATCGAAATACTCAATGTTTACAGGGCGTTCCCAGTCTTGAAACCAATTTCGGGGTACATCGTCGCAGCCCCCCAGCACGGTTGTTCCATTTACTCCACTCACATAAATACCTACTGTATCGTTGAATAAAAATCGGGGGTCGGTAGAGAGCGAAATAACGGGTAGCGTGTATTTTCGTTGCCCGATAAAATAGGTTTGAGTAACCATTTCGCTGGGCACGGCATCGCTTTTCCACACTCGCGCACGCACTATCATTATGGTATCAAGTTCAATAGGATTTTGAAACACTTTTCCGTTTTCTTTTGGTTCTGAGCCATCTACGGTGTAGGTTATAAAACTACCACTCAATGAGCTACTTATGGTAAGCATTTGTTTAGTGGCATAAAAACCGCCCACCACCGAAAATGTAGGCTTGGGTAAGTTAATGTTTGCACCCTGCACATTGGGTTTGCCCGGAGTTGGTATGCGCATGGGGGTAAACCCCGCATTTCCATCGGGGAAGCGTCCCATCGAAATATTGGGATTTTGTTTTACATACGATAACGAATCGAGCCATTTGCCATCGGAGCTATAAATTCCCAAAAAACCGCCGCTGGTACTGAGGTTGAAACTTGCGTGGAAGGGAAGTTGCTCATTGTCGTCGAGCCAATAAATAATCGAACCATTTGCCGGAATAAATACGTCTTTTGTAATTGCCCATTTCTGCGGAATTTCTTTATTATCGGTCAAAAACGTACCTTTCATATTTATTTGAGTAGATGAAGAATTGTAAATTTCCATCCAGTCCGAAAAATTGTAGGTTGCCTCGTCCATTATCTGCGAAGCATTCGATGCACAAAATTCGTTAATCATTATCTGCGAAAAAATCTTTGTAGGCAACATCACAAAGACCATAAGTATAAATGCGTAAATGTGTTTCATAGTACACAAAATTTGAGTATAAAAAATATTCAATTATGTACAAATGAAAAAAAAAAAAATGATTTTTTTTGATAGATTAAAAAAAAAATGTGTCGGGATAAAAAAAAAGGCAATTCTGTAATAAATTGCCTTATTATAAAGTAGTTATAAAAGATAGGAGTAGTAAACGTGGTTCAGAATTACACATTCATATTGAAATCAACTCTGAACTGTTGAATCAGAATAGTACATTCGTGCTCCAGCAAATCAATAATGGGTTCTAAATCGTCGAAAATGCCCGCCATAGCTTTTGTTTCGATTTCGTTGACCAAAATAGCCAATTCGTTTGCTCCCACATACGACAGTTGGGGAGAAAACTTGTGGGCAACAACATACAAACGCTTGGCATTTTTTTCATTTAAAAAACGCTTCAAATCAATCAACTTCTTGGGAGCCTGATCAATAAAATATCTCAACATTTCTTTCAAAAATGTTGGACTATGCAGTGTGTATTCCATTAAATCGGAATAATTGTATCTTCTTCGGCTATTTAGCGAAACATTATCGGGAGTATTTAAGTTTTGCTGACACACTTTTGTTGATTCTAAATTGCTGTTAAAGTTATGGTTACCAATTGTGAGTATAAGCATACTTCGATGAATTTAAAAAAACATTTTTTTGCAATAATCATTTCAATCAAACGCAAATTCTACATATATTTGCAAATCTAATTCAAACAAGTTATTCAAAAAAATAATGTATGACGAAACGAATTTTGATATGCGATGACGATTATATGTTCATTTCCGTGTTGCGCGAACAGTTGCAATTAGATGGTTATGAAGTAATTGAAGCTCGCGATGGTAAAAAAGCACTTGCCTTTCTACAGTCTGAAACATTCGACCTTGTGATAACCGATATGCACATGCCACATATAACCGGCATGGAGGTTTTAGACATTATGCGCAATGAACTTAATTTGCAAACACCTGTAATAGTGCTCACTAAAGATTTTTCGGAACGCACAATGGAAAATTCGTACACCATGGGAGCTGTTGATTATATTTTTAAACCCATCAAACCAAGTATTGTATCGCAGAAGATAAAATTGATTTTAAAATAATCTATCTTATCATTTGAAACAATTATATTGCTTTTTACTCAAAAATTAATTTTAAATTAAATATCAATAAGATAGAGAAAAATGCACTGAATATTGGTATATTGAAATGGCAATTTTATCAAAATACACAGTGCGTTTTTACGAAACGTAAAAAAACAAGGATATGCTATTTATTTTTACTAATTTAACACAAAAAATTTCGAATTCCCAAATATGAATATTAATCAATTAACTATGAAATTACTTTTAAAATCTGTTTTACTGCTCATTGCCTTTGGTTTTATAACCACCAAGTTTGCCGATGCTCAGTTAAAAACAAAACTCACTCTGGGCGGCTCGTACTATTCGGGCAACGTTGACAAAAGCGATATTCTATCTACCGGCAACACGGCATGGAACGATTCGTTGTACGAATTTTCGGCGTTCTACAAAATTGCCTATGGTATGACCAATGGCGAGGAGATAAACCGCGAATTTTCGGGAGGTGTAAAGTTCGATTACAAACCTCAAAGTACACTTTCTCCGTTTTTGATGCTCAAAGCCTACAACAACATCTACAAAGGATACGATTTGCGTTTGTCGGGATTAGCGGGTGTAAAATATGCTTTTTACAGCGGCGCAAATGGTTCGTATTCCATTAGTGGAGCGTTTATTTACGACCGCGAAAGTTACACCGCAAACACCGAAACCGGAGTTAAAAATCCGGATATGAATTTGCTACGTTTATCTATTCGCCCAAAATTCAGTCAAAAAATTGGCAAATTTATGACCTTAGAGCACACCACATTTTTCATGTACAAAGTGTATAGCTCACCAGAGGAGGTTGTGCCAGTACCCAAACCCGATAACTACAAAAACGACTGGATTATAGAATCTTCCACTGCTTTATCGAATAAACTTTCAGAAAAAATGTCGCTGCAATTGAGCTACGACATCAACTACACGGGTAAACCGCCGAGTTCGAACATAAAAAATACCTTTTTCGGAAGTTGAACTTTGTACAAAGTTCAACTTCTGATAGATGGATTTACATAAGGTGGCTTGCCTTGCAGCCTATACTTGAGATACGTTATTTTCATGCCCTGCTGCAAAAACATATTTTCGTAGTATGTTTTCACATTCAAAATTGGGTCATCGAATGCCGATGCGTACAAGTCGTTAGTGGCAAACAATGAGTCAAAATTATTGACTTGAATCATATCTTTGGTAAACTCATGCAACTCTGGATTGTCTGTTTTTAGATGTACTATTCCGTTGGTTTTCAGTATATAACTGTACATATCGGTAAAACGAGCAGAGGTAAGCCGTTTTTTTGGTTTTTTCAACTGAGGGTCGGGAAAAGTAAGCCAGATTTCGTCAATTTCTTCTTTATCGAAAAAACTGCTAATCAAATCAATACGCACTCTCACAAAGGCAACATTTTTCAGATTTTCGTCTAAAGCAATTTTTGCCCCCTGCCAAATTCGCGCTCCCTTTATGTCCACTCCAATAAAATTTTTTTCGGGATATTTTCTTGCCAATGCAATAGTGTATTCACCTCTGCCACAGCCCAATTCTACCACTATTGGCTGTTGATTGCAAAAAAAATCGGAGTTCCATTTTCCACGCATTTTATAGTTTCCACTCATTGCCTCCTGTAGCGATGGCTGAAAAACATGGTGGAAAGTGGTTAACTGATTGAATCGTTCGGTTTTACTTGGCACTTTTTTCAGTATTTTTGGATTTAACAATCTAAAAATCAATTTCTACTACCACAGGGCAATGGTCGGAATGGGCTACACTTGGCAAAATGGCAGCCGATGTTACCCGTTGTGCAAGCGGATTGCTAACCATGTGGTAATCAATACGCCAGCCCAAGTTTTTGTCGCGCGCTCCGGCTCTGTACGTCCACCAACTGTATTGGTGAGGCTCAGGATGAAAAATACGAAACGAGTCGGTAAATCCGCTTCCCACAAACACATCTACCCATGCACGCTCTTCGGGCAAAAAACCCGATGTATTTTTATTCTGCTTCGGATTGTGAATATCAATTTCGTTGTGGCAGATGTTGAAATCGCCCGAAACAATAATATTGGGGCGAGTTTTTTTCAATTCATCAATAAAAGAAAGAAAATCGTTCAAAAATGCCATTTTTACTTCCTGCCGCACATCGCCCGTAGTACCAGAGGGGAAGTATGCCGAAATTAGGGTTACATCGCCAAAATCGGCTCTCAGCACTCTGCCCTCAGCATCGTAGGGTTCTTTGCCAATGCCGTATTCCACGTGGTCGGGGTCAAGTTTAGTAACAATCCCTACGCCGCTATAGCCCTTTTTTTGAGCCGAATACCAAAAGGTTTTATAGCCCAGCGATTCAAAAAAAGCACTATCAATTTGTTCGGGCTGTGCTTTTGTTTCCTGAATGCAAATCATATCGGGCATTTCGCTTTCAAACCACCGATTGAAACCTTTGCCAAAAGCCGCCCGAATGCCGTTTACATTATACGATATAATTTTTTTCATTGTACAATCTATTTTAATAAAAACGGTTAAAAAAACTTTTTTGCAAATGTATGAAATAAAGTTTCCACACAAAATTTTTGTTATATTTGCCCTTTAAAATTCAACTTAAAATTACGTACGTGGATGTAAAAACAATCATATTTGTTTTATTTCTGATAAACCTCAGCTTGGGGGTTTTTACGTATTTTATAAAACGAAATCACCGTGAATTACACAATTTTAAGTGGTGGATTATTGCCAATTTTATTGGCGCATTTAGCTATTTGCTTGTTGGATTGCGCACCCACATTCCCGACCTACTTTCGATAGTGCTTGCCAACACCATGCTTGTTGGAGGTTCGGTAGTGCGAATATATGGCTTTAAAAAGTTTTTCAACCTACCATTGAATCGAAATGAATTTTTTTTGTGGTGCACAACTTTAGTCTTGTTTTTTGGTTCATTTTACTATTTAACTTTTATCAACGAAAGTACACATCTTCGTAGCATCATTGCATTAAGCGTCTTTTTCGCCCTTTCCACTCAAATTGCACTGCTGCTTCTAAAACACAAAACACCCAAAGAGAGTGCAATGTACAATGTTACTGCCGGAGCTTTTTTTCTATTCATATTCATCATTGCGCTTCGTATTATTTCGTGGTTTGTCAACCCCATTTTTAGAGATGTTTTTTATAATTCGCTGTTCAACTATTTACTCTTTGCATCGATTGTAGTTATTGACATCACATGGACAATTTTGTTTTTATATCTTTCGTTGCAAAAAGCAACCGCCAAACAAATGGAAATTGAAACAAGATACCAACAGCTTGCCGAAAATATTTCGGACGGAGTGTTGATTTTTGGAAAAGATTATACCATTTCCTACGTTTCGCCATCATACCTTCATCAACTTGGATATACTGAAAATGAAGAAATTGCACGAAATATGGACGGTATTTATTTATTCATTCACCCCGATGAACGCGATGAACTTTTCAATAAAATTTACAAAGCCATAGAACGCAAAGAGCCGAATTTGATTTATGTGTATCGAGTTAAAAACAAGGCAGGAAAATTTATTTGGCGAGAAGACAATGCCCGTTTTAAGTACGACAGCGAAGGCAACTACCAAGAAGCATTTGTAATATGCCGCGACATTAGTGAGCGCATTCAAATAGAAGAACAGATAAAAAAACTTTCGATAGCCGTAGAGCAAAGCCCAACCACCATTGTAATTACAAATACCGAAGGCGAAATAGAATATGTAAACCCCAAATTTACAGAGCTTACCGGCTATACTGCAACCGAAGCCATTGGCAACAATCCGAGTATTCTCAAATCGGGAAAAACCGATGTACAAGTGTTTAAAGATTTGTGGAAAACAATTAGAGAGGGCAATACATGGCATGGCGAATTTATAAATAAGAAAAAAAACGGAGAAGAATTTATTGAACGCGCACTCATTTCGCCCATTTACCACCCAAAACAAAAAATAGTTGGCTATATTGCTATAAAAGAAAACATTACCGAACGCAAGCAAGCCGAACGCACCATTTTAGCCCAAAACGAACAATTGGCAGAAGTGAATGCCACAAAAGATAAATTTTTTAGCATCATAGCACACGACCTTAAAAATCCGTTTAGTACAATACTCGGATTTACCGAACTGCTAATAAAAAACCTGCACAAATACGATGTGAGTAAAATAGAAAGCCAACTTACCATTATACGAAAATCATCGCAATTTGCCTACGATTTGCTAATCAACCTGTTGGAATGGGCACGAATGCAAAAAGGCGAAATAAAATTTCAACCCAAAGTAGTAGAAATCAGAGATTTGATAAACGAAAACATTGCCTACGCAGACAGCATGGCGCGAAAAAAAAATATTGACATCGCATTTTCGTTTAACGCAAATTATCAGCTATTTTGCGACAAAAATATGATAGATACCGTGCTCAGAAATCTGCTATCGAATGCCATAAAATACACTCCTATGCAAGGTTTAATTAACGTATCGGTAACATCAACCAACAACGTAGTAGAAGTTTCAGTATCGGATAATGGGGTGGGAATTGATGAAAAAAGCCAAAAATTACTATTCAAAATTGGAGAATCAACATCTACCAATGGAACAGAGGGAGAGCGCGGAACAGGCTTAGGATTAGTACTTTGTAAAGATTTTGTAGAAAAAAACGGGGGTAGAATTTGGGTCGAAAGCCAAATAGGTAAAGGCAGTGATTTTAAATTTAGCTTGCCTTTGTACACCGGAGGATAATTTTTATGAATTAAAATTGTATCGAAAATGAATCAATTTGCAGTTATCTCACTCATTCTTACAGTGTTATCAGCATCGGCGTTAAACACTTCTTTTTCACCCATATACAGCATAGCTGCGGCAATACTTGCCTTGGTGTTTGGCATAATAGCATTGCTGCAAAAAAACAGAAAAGGCATATCAGCCTTGGTGCTCATGGCGGCTGTTGTAGTGCTTTCGGCATCGGCATACACAGCAGCAAGCCGCAGCATTTCGGCTTCCACCGATTCGGAAATAATGCTCCACTCCGAAGAAGGAAACGAAGCCGAATTGCAAAAAGCAGAGCAATTGGAAAAAGTAATGGAAGACCTTGAGGGCAACGAAAGCAGTGAAAATGAGCAGTGAACGAATCATCAAAAAAAGTTTGCCGTTTGTGGTTTAAGTAGTAATTTTGTGGCATTAAAAATATTAATTCATTTTGTACTATGAAAAAGGTAATTTATTTGTTGATTTTTGCTGCATTTGTTTACTCATGCAACACGGCTAATAAAAGCGAAGAAGTAGAAACGGTTTCTGTTGCCGATTTTTTGGCAAGTCCAGAGAAATGGGCAGACAAAGAGGTTAAAATTGTAGGTACCGTTTCGCACATTTGCAAACATAGCGGTAAAAAAATGTTTGTTTTTGGCACCGACTCTGAGAGTACCGTAAAAATATTTGCGGGTGGCGAAGTATCTACTTTCGATATTGACTTGGAAGGCAGCGAAGTAGAAGTTATAGGTAAAGTAATAGAAGAGGCAAGAATAGATGAACAGTACCTTGCCGAATGGGAAGAAGAAATTAAACAATCGGTTGGCGATAGTGCGCAAAAAGTATGTGCTGCCGATGGTGCAGCAGTGAGTGCACAAACAAACCAAACAGATACCGTAGCAACAGAAGAAACGGTTGAAGACGACCCTTATGCTATGATTAAAGAATATCGCAAAAAACTGACTGACAGCGGACAAGCTTATATACCGGTTTATGCCATTGAGTGCATTAAAGTAAAAGAAATTGCCAATTAATTTTCGGTAAAATTCGTTCAAATATCACGAGGCTGTCTAAAAAGTCCTAAAATTGAATTTTGATATTTTGTAAGTTGTTGATATTCAACTTTCCGAAAGTTTAAAACTTTCGGAAAGTTACCTTTTTAGACAGCCTCCTAATCTCATTAAGCCTATCGGCACAACCTTTATTTTTTTGTTACCGTTCCGTCGTCCGAAATTTGAATCTCCGATTCGGGTAGGTCTTGTATTGTTAGCTCTTTTATCACTTTGAGCACACGATTTTGAGGGTCAATTTTGGGTGGTTGCGATTTTATTTGGTAGGTGGAAAAGATTTTTGCTTTCAAAAATTTTCCTTCCTTGTCGGTAAAAACTTTGATTATGGGAGCCAAACCACTTACTCCCGAAACATTTATACGGCTGTATGTACAAAAATTGCCCATGCTGTAGGCAATAAATCGGTCGTTGTAAATGTCCACAGCGCGGCTTACGTGGGGTCCGTGTCCAAAAATTATATCGGCTCCAGCGTCTATAGCTTTGCGGGCAAATTCATATACATTTCCACGATTATTGCCCAAAAAAGTTTCCGTTTTTTTTGTAACGTGTTGGTGGGGAGTACCTTCGGCTCCTCCGTGAATAGAAACAATTATTACATCGCAGGTTTCGTCCAATTTTTTTATAATTCGCTGCAAATTAGCATAATCATTCATTTCAACTGTACCTTTGTGGGGTGCAAATGCGCAGAATCCATATTTTACGCCATCTTTCTCAAAAACAGCCGACTCGTGCGATGGAAAGCCTGCAAAGGTAAGTTTGTTTTCTTTGAGCACTCGCACGGTGTTATCTCTACCAGTTTGTCCAAAATCGCCAGAGTGGTTATTGGCAACACTTATGAGGTCGAAACCAGCATTAATAAAGCAGTGCACATATTTTTCGGGCATACCAAATGTCCAGCAGTTTTTTGAGTCGCCACAATTTTTTGCACCGTTGGGCGTGTCGGTAAACACACCTTCGAGGTTGCAAAACGACACATCGGCATCTTTCAAAATATAGGTAGTAGGTTCCAATTCTGGTGAGCAGTCGTTATTTTTGGGCAAGTAGGCAGTTGCGGGCACAAGGGTACCGAGCATTATGTCGCCCACGCCCAAAATTGTCAACGTATCGGTAGAAGGTTGCCCCTCCCCTACCCTATTTGCTATGGTAGCTGCGGGGGCTTTCTTCGGGTTGTTTTGCAATGGTTTTTTAACCGAATCCTATACGCATAATTGTATTCTTTTTTGAATTAAAATATCGTTTTCTTTTCACAAAAATAACGATATTTTTTCAATTTTCTACGCTGTTTTTTTTCGCAAGGCAAAACTTCGTACCCCTACTCCTACCACAGCCATCAGCAGCACTATTGCAGTTACCACAAACGCCCAAGTGTTTGTAACCCGCGAAATAGCTTTAACTTCCTGATTCATAATAAAATATTGCATAATATCGTAATTCCATTCCAGCACATTTCCTTCGGTTTGTTCTACATTGCTTTCAATCAATTTGCCCGGCAGTTCCAATTTGCCTTCCTCCATATCCGACGATGCAGAAATTGCCTTGAATATACGCTCACATTTTTTGGTGTAATCTGCCAATCCATTGATTATTTGCAATTTAGACGTATCCGAAAAATTTCCCCACACCTTTTGCAAACTGTCAACAGCCTCAGTTGTGTGCATTAGTGCCCATTTGTCAATATCGCGCTCAGTATCAATCAGTATTGTTTGCAAACTATCGCGTTTTGTTGCTATGCTATTGGCAGTAAACGGCAAACGGCTATCCACAACCGCCATATCCGAAATGGTTTTTACAAATTCGTTGAACATAGACTGTTGCAACCAATCGAACACTTTTTTCAAAATCACTTCTTTCATTTTTTCCACATCCACACTATCTCTGCCCGCCATGTAGTTGGTTTTCATACCGGCAAACAGCAGTATTTCATCGTTTGCCAAATAGTCGGTTATGGGGGTATTATCAAAAGGCATCAACTTGCTGTATGTAAGTTCAAAATGGTAGTAGGTATAAAACCAGCGAAACTTTTTATTCATTTCATACTTACGTTCCACAATGCTCCACGCGCAGGAGTCGTTCTTTTTCAGTTGATTAATAAAATCAACCGTAGCGAGGTGGCTACTTGCCCAAACCGTTCTGCTCCCCGAAACAGTATCGGTACTTTCATCTTTCACTTCCCATTTTTGAGGAATAATGAATGGAATATTTTTGACAGAAGTTGTTGAATCTCCGTGTACAGAAGCGGTAAACAAGCAACTGCCATCGGGCTGCACTCGTGTATCGAAAGTATATTTCACTGTTTGGCAGGCACTCACAACAAATGCCATCAGCAGCATAGCCAGCCATTTCATTCTAAGTAGTGTTTTCATCTTGTTTGTCTTCATATTAGGTTTAATTTCGTAGAGTATATCCGCAAAATAATATCCAATTTTTCTTTTACAATACAATGATTTGTTGCAAATCCATGTTATTATATGTAATTTTGTTGCAATTGAGTAGAAAATATAATCACTAATATCCATTTTAATATGAAAAACATCATTTTTGTATTTGTTCTCGTTGTGCTGCTCTCCGCTGTGGGCTATGCGCAAATCAATGAACCACAAATAGATACAGCCTCAACTCTGGTTGTTGCCGCCAATCAGGAGGCAGAGCTTGCGTATAACAAAGGCATCGATTTTTTTCGAAACAAAAACTATGGCTCGGCACTTTCAGAATTTAACACAGCCATTTCGTACAATCCCAAATTTGAAAAAGCTTTTTTCAATCGTGCCAATGTAAAAATTGAATTGAAAGATTTGAAAGGTGCCATTTTAGATTTCGATGAAGTAATTCGTATCAACCCCTCCTCAGCCGAATCGTTTTATTTGCGAGGAACCGTAAAATCTATGCAAAAAGACAGCAAAGGTGCTGTATATGACTATCTATCAGCCATAAACAAAGGGTACACCGACTCGAAAGTGTATTACTACGTGGGAGTAATTCGCTTTCAGGAAGAAAAATACGACGATGCCATTAAGTATTTCGATATGGCTGTAAATAAGCAAAGCGACTATGCTTTTGCACTCAACGACCGTGGGAGTGCCAAGCGTCAAAAAGAAGATTTCAAAGGTGCTATTGACGATTACACCCTTGCTCTGAAGTATATGCCCGAATCGGCAATTATATACAACAACCGAGGTAGTGCTCGCCGCAAAAATGCTGACTCAGAGGGTGCAATTTCCGATTATTCAAAGGCAATTGAATTTGATGCCAACTACACCATTGCGTACAACAATCGCGGGTCGGCAAAATTCGATACCGAAGACTTTGAAGGCGCAAAAGCCGATTTCGAAAAAGCCATTCAAATAAATCCAAACTATACCTTTGCCTACCAAAACTTGGGTGCAGTAAAAGTAAAACTCAAAGACTACAACGGAGCCATAAAAGACTTAGACAAAGCCATAAAAATGGACTCAAAATATGCCTATGCCTACTTCACTCGCGGCAGTGCCAAAGAAATGCTCAAAGATTTTAAGGGTGCGTGTGCCGATTGGAAAAAATCGTTTGAACTTGGTTTCAAAGCAGCCGAATCGTATTTAAGCAATTGTGAATAAGCCAGTTAATATTCCATCAATCAATAAATTTATAATCGTATGAAATTGAAAAATATATACACATCAGCCATTTTTACCGTATTTTTTCTGATAGCTTACGCCCATGTAGCAGTAGCTCAAACAGAGGTAGAAATTGACAAAAAAGAGTTCAAAATCGAATCGCAAAAAGAAGGCTACAAAGAAGCGTGGGACTTTGTAAAAGAAGGCGACGATTACTACAACGAAGCCATTGCTATGAAGCAAGAAGACCCCAAATTGGCTTTTATTGCGGCTCTCGAATTTTTTCTGAGAGCATACAAATACAACCCCGACAACGCAGAATTGAACTACAAAATTGGCATTAGTTACATCAAATCGACTCAAAAAACAAAGTCGCTTTCCTATTTTGAGAAAGCCTACAAACTAAAAGCCACCGTAGCCCCCGACATTGTACTTTGGATGGCAAAATCGGCTCATCTCAACTCGAAATTCAAAGAAGCCATTGGCTACTACCAAACCTATATAAATTCACTTTCGCCCTATCTGGCTACTCAAATGCGCAAAGAAATTGATTCGTACATCGAAGGTTGCAAACACGCTATGGAACTGAACAAAACACCGATGCGTGTTTTTGTGGAGAACTTAGGCGACAAACTAAATACAAAATACCCCGAATTTGGCGCAATTGTAAATGCCGATGAAAGTATGCTCACATTTGTTTCGCGCCGCGAAAGTACTACGGGTGGCGAAGTGGACTTAAAAGACGAATTATTTTTTGAAGACATCTACATTTCGTACAAAGAATTTGGTAAGTGGACAAAGCCCGACCCCATTGGCAAACCACTCAATTCTGACAAACACGATGCCACTGCCGGTTTGTCGTTCGATGGTTTTCAGTTGTTAATCTACAAAGACAACGATATTTATGTATCAAAACTAAACGGTACAGAATGGTCGTCGCCCAAAGCGTTGCCCAAAACCATAAATTCCGATTCGCACGAAGAATCTGCCTGCATTTCGCCCGATGGCAAAACTCTGTATTTCACCAGCAACAAACCTCTTGAGGGGAGAGATTTGCACGATATTTACTTCTCAAAACTCGACAAAAAAGGAAAATGGGGCGAAGCGGTGAAAATTGATATTTTAAGCAGCGATTACGATGATCGCGGCGTGTACCTGCATCCCGATGGAAAAACCATGTATTTTGCCTCCAAAGGTCATGGCTCAATTGGGGGATTCGATATTTTCCGTTCTACATTAAACGATAACGGAACTTGGACAAAACCCGAAAATTTGGGCGTACCTATCAACACACCCGACGATGACATATTTTTTGTGGTTTCGGGAAGTGGCAAACACGCTTATTTTTCATCGGTTCGAGAAGAAGGCTACGGAGAAAAAGACCTTTATATGCTCACATTCCTCTCCCCCGAAATGTATGTTATGAGCAACGAAGACAATTTGCTGCTCGGCAACACCGAACCAATAAAAGAAACCATGATTGAAGCCTCCGTGGAAATTATAACCATAAGGCTTACCATTGTAAAAGGAACAATTACCGATGCTATGACCGGCGAACCTATTGCTGCTCAAATAGAAATTGTGGACAACTCCATTGACCCTCTGAAAGGCGACCCTATTATTGCCATTCAGGAATCGAACTCAAAAACAGGTAGATACATGATAACATTGCCATCGGGCAAAAACTATGGTATTGCGGTAAAAGCACCCGACTATTTGTTTCATTCCGAAAACTTTAATATTCCACCTGCCACTGCCTATCAAGAAATCATTAAAGATGTTAAATTACTCAAAGTGCTCAAAGGTTCGAGCATTGTACTCAAAAACATCTTTTTTGAAACGGCAAAATGGGATTTGCGTCCAGAGTCGGCTGCCGAATTAGACCGTTTGCTTGGCATTATGAATCAATATCCGCTGATGAAAATTGAAATTTCGGGACACACAGATAATACTGGTGATAAAAATTTCAACTGGACACTGTCGGAAAACAGAGCAAAAGCAGTGGTTGATTATCTGATTTCTAAAGGAATAGCCGCAAACAGAATGACATACAAAGGCTATGCAGATACAGTACCCATTGTAAAATTATGGAATAAGGGCATACGCCTTTTGTATAAAATATTTTGACTACCTTATTTTGTATTGTTACTTCGCTACCTTATCTTTGTGAGGTAATTAATAACAACTTTTTACAAAATTTTTACACATGAAAAGATTAAATTTACTTAGCAAATTTGGCGTAATTGCCTTAGTGTTCGCATTATTTGTTTACGCTTGTGGTGGCACTCAAAATTCGGAAACAGAAGAGCCTGTTGCAGACGAAAATACAGAACCTCTTACTGCTAACAAATTGGCAGAATACCCCATTCCTACTCCGTTTGAGGTTACAAAAATGCTTGTTGATGCAAAAGCGAGTTATATTTCAGACATTCTCAACTCCAATCAGAATGTATATAAGTATGAAACGGAGAAAAAACAAGCGCTCAATTTGGGCGTGTACGGTGCCGATTTGAGCTACTCAAGCACCTACAACAAAACTCAAGAAACCATGCAATACATTACTGCTTCGCAAGAATTGACCGAAAAACTGGGTATTGCCGCTGTTTTAGACCAAGGTGTGGTAGATAAATTGGGCGAATACCAAGACAATCAAGACTCGCTTTACAGCATCATTACCAAAACGTTTTACAAATCGTTTGAAGAATTGAACAACACCAATCGCGGAAATATTTCGGCATTGGTACTTGCAGGTGGTTGGATTGAAGGTTTGTACATTTCTACTCAACTTGCATTAACAGCAGGTAAAAAAGATGCCGTATTGAAAGGTATTTCTGACCAGAAAAACACCATCAGAACACTCATTGCTACCTTAAAAACGTATGAAGCAGACGAGAACGTGAAAGATGTTTTGACAAAATTGGAGCGTATAAATGTAGAATTACCCGAAACAGGTGCTAAATTTGAAAAGCCTCAATTGGAGAAACTTACAAAATTAGTGGAAGAAGTTCGCACTTCTATTATTGAATAATGGTAGATTTTACTTTAACCATATAAGGAATATGAGGACTCATAAGATGAAGCAATTTTTTCGAAAACAACCGATGCCGTTACCGGTGTCCACACCGGTAACTCAATGCCGTTACCGGTGTCCACACCGGTAACTATTTTATAATCAACAAATCCGGTGAGGACACCGGATTTAGCATTCGTTTTTTTTCGATAAAAAAGGGTTAACCGATAAATGAAAGATGCCAAGATTTATCTTCTTAAATGCCCTTATATGCCTTATATGG
>JFJP01038185.1_pt1 | contig 19039 bp, 13 predicted proteins | sample 431651 | NCBI WGS metagenome assembly JFJP01 (sample SAMN02602958, study PRJNA72255) | Microbial mat metagenome, whole genome shotgun sequencing project. | biome: fresh water; feature: sink hole; material: water; isolation source: purple microbial (photo- and chemosynthetic) mats found in...
ATATAGAAAGAAGGCGTGCAGATTTCATCGAAATAATATCTGGTTTAAGCCATTTATAAATAGTCCGGTTTGAATAGCTTTTTTCATGTCCATTAGAGTCCATGCTCTTTTGGTTCTTCTGAGGATATTCTTCTTTCCCTGATTTTTTGCTTGCGGAGAAGTATTTTCTGTAATCGTTCTTGTTTTAGTTTGCGGAGTCTTTTGGGTCCAAAGTATAACCAAAAGCCGGTTATAGTGAAAACTAACAAGGCCAAACCGATTACTGAAGTATACACCAATTTAAAAACCCCATTCGTTCCGGAATAATAATCAATTATTGACCCATCGTGTATTTTTTCGATGAAATCTGCACGCCTTCTTTCTATATGTAGTAGTTTCCCTGTTACTCCATCCAGCTGGATACCCCAAAATCCTTCATTGAAAACAAATTTTATCATTCCATCTTCTTTCCTGATATCTATCCGTTCAAGTTCTGATGGCAAGGTTGAAGATATAGAATCATGAAATATCTTGCTGGCATTTAAATACAAGCTGTCGATTGGAAGCCATTTTTTAAAATCACTTGAAGTTCCCTTGTAAGATTCAGCCAATATTATTCCACCACTATGTTTCTTCCACCCCAATAAAAGTCCAGTTACTGAAACAATAAAAAAAATAACGAATAAATACACAGCGGTAATCCTGTGTATTTTTCTGAAGACATTTATCAACTTTCCAGTTGAATATGGGTGTTTTCTTTTTTTATGTATTCCTGTTGGCATAATTCCGTCTTTTTAACGATAAGCCTGCTTTAACAAGTTGCAGAAACAAATCGTTTAGTACCCGATACAAATTGAAAACCCTAACTAATCTTGATTTTATGAACTCATTATTTCTGATTGACAGAGCTCTGACTGCGAACTGGAGAAAGTTTGACCTAAAACCTGCAAGAAAGCATAGGAAAGTTAAATCTATAAAGTTCAACTCAATTAACTACAAATTAAACTCTTTTTTAAAAACATTCTGAACATATTCTCATTTATTCACCTTTTTGGCGAAATAATTGACACGTCCAAATCGAATCAGAATAGGAGAAAGGAACCAGAAAAACTGGATTAAAAAGCTTTGCCCTTATATATCAAAAAGCTCTGGAACGATACCATTCCGGAGCTACTTAATATTGAATTTTAAGAAATTCAGTTAAGTTAAAAGTCCAGGTTTGGCTGCACAAGCAATTCCATAGTATTTAATTCGAGTGCCAGCAAGTTCCCAAAACCTGGCTTATCAGTCAGGTACACTCCGTTATCAAGATCAATAAACTGAAATGAGTTCGAAATTATTGATTGATGAATAAAATCAAGTGTAACCGGTACATGACCATGTATAATTTTACGATTCCCAAGTTTTACTGGATCAATCTTGTATTCACGGATCCACATCATCGATTGGGTATCTGCAAAAATATCTTCAATCTCAAAATTGAATCCGGCATGTACAATCAGGAAGTTTTTCCATTTTATATAGTAATTAAGCGACTCGATCCACTCAATATACATTTCCGGGATTGCACCTACCGTAAAAGCATTGAAACTCTGCAAAGTCTCCGAACCACCATACATCATCCAATCCTTAAAGGAAGAGGACTTCAGATTCAGCATCTTCCGCAATCCTGATTTTGTTTGCTCCTCACGAAATACTTTCGCCATATACTCTTCATGATTGCCTTTTATCACAGTGGTTTTGATTCCACTCTTCTCAAGCTTCAAAATATAGTCGATTACGCCTTTGCTGGCAGGACCCCGGTCGATAACATCACCAAGAAAAATAAGGGCATCCTCCTTCTGCAGCCCTATCAGATCTTCGACAAGCGTTTGAAGCGTAAGCAAGCAACCATGTACATCGGGTATAACCCAGGTTCTCATACTAAATATATAAAAAAGTTCCCTCTCTTTAACGGAAAGGGAACTCTAATTATTTTACTATTTCTTCGATTTACCTTGATTGGCAACTTCGTCCATTAGTTTTTTAATAACTTCAGGATCACCAAGAAAATAATCTTTTACAAAATTCAGGTTATCATCAAACTCAAAAACATAAGGAATACCTGTTGGCAGGTTCAGATTAACAATATCCTGATCACTTATACCTTTAACGTGTTTAATAACTGCACGCAGGCTGTTACCATGCGCTGCTACAAGAATCTGATCGTGATTGCGTAATGATTCGCGGATTTCCGATTCCCAATAAGGAACCATGCGATCTACAGTATCTTTGAGCGATTCAGTAACCGGTGCCTGGTTACCAATTGCTGCATACTTAGGATCGAGGCGTGGATTACGTGGATCGTTGGCATCAAGTTCAGCCGGAGGAATATCATAGCTGCGACGCCATACCAATACCTGTGCATCACCATATTTTTCAGCAGTTTCGGCTTTGTTCAATCCTTGCAGGTTGCCATAATGTTTTTCGTTCAGGCGCCAGCTCTTCTCCACCTGTATCCACATCAGGTCCATTTCTTCCAACACCAGGTTCAGTGTTTTTATTGCTCTTTTCAGATAGGAAGTATAAGCCAGACGGAAATCGAATCCATTTTCTTTCAATACTTTACCAGCTTCGGTGGCTTCTTTAATGCCACGTTCCGAAAGATCCACATCGGTCCATCCTGTGAAACGGTTTTCTTTGTTCCAATCGCTCTCGCCATGGCGCAGAAGTACTAATTTTTTCATGCTTTTGTAATTTTATTATATATAATTATCTGAATGTCAATTGAATTAATTTTTTATTCCTTTTTGCAAATGTACAATTATATGATAATTTGAGCAAGTACTTTTTCTGATTAAATGTAAAGTTTGTTAAACAGTAAATGTTAAATGGCAGATGTGCTATTTCGGACATTATATGTCGAATAGTTGAACGGACCCGATCCCTGTTATTTATATTATGAAAATTTAAAATCCCAATATATTAAACAATTGATAACAAACTAATTAGCTTTCAATTCCAAAATCCAACATACAACATCTTTTATCGCACATCCGACATCAGGAATAACTCCCTACTTTTGCAGTTTAAATTTTAGCAATGAATTTTTATTCCGCACCATTCTGGATCAGAGCTATATACCCGCAGGGCCTTATCTGGGGTGTGCCAACAAAACAACGTGAAGTATTTCTTACTTTTGATGACGGACCTGTTCCAGAGGTTACACCATTGGTGCTCAGCATTCTGAAAAAATATAATGTGAAAGCTACTTTTTTCTGTGTAGGCGAAAATGTGGATAAACACCCTGAAGTTTTCGATCTCCTGTTGAAAGATGGTCATGCCATCGGCAATCACACATACCATCACGTAAAGGCATGGAAAACAGATATCAACTCATATCTGTCAGAAGTAGAGCAATGCAATCAGCTGGTAAAAAGCAATTTGTTCAGACCACCGCACGGGCAGATCACCAGGAAAATTTCAAAAATTCTGAGAAAAGAGTACCGGATTATTATGTGGAGCGCTCTCAGCGGTGATTATGATAAAAAACTCAGCAAAGATCAATGCCTTGCAAACGCAGTAAATAATACCCGACCAGGTTCTGTAATAGTTTTTCACGACAGCATGAAAGCCAGGGAGAGGATGGAATACGCACTTCCTCTATACATTGAATATTGTATGAAGAATGGGTACACTTTTGGTAAATTCGACTCACTGAAAATGCAATAATCTGACATTCAAAGTCTTTTACTTTAAACGCAAAATTGTCAGAATTTGGATTTCAAAGAAGTTTAAATGAAGTGATTGATGGACGATGAGAAGTTATCCCTATCTTTTTACAATGAACTTTCTTATAACAACACCTTCGTTGTATGAAATCCTAAGCAGATACATTCCTGAGCTAAGAAGTTGAGTATTGATCTCACAAAAGTTTTCACTCTCATTTTTCAGTTGTAAAGACTCCCGTTTCCCTTCCATATTCGAAATTTCGAGAGCGTTAATCTTGCCAAGGTTGTGCTGAACAAGCAAATAATCATTTGCAGGATTTGGCATAAGTTTGAGTTCCTTTCCAACAGGGAGATTATCAAAACCAAGTGTAGTTGTATTATTGTATGAAAGCAGCCAAAGATCAGGATCAAATACTATAGAGTCTATTGTAAAACCAGTTATTATGGGAAACGTCTCACCTGAAAATGTATGATTGAATACAATAACGGTATCCTTCCCTTCTCCAAAAAACTGAATAGGGACAGGCATTTCGAAGAAACTAACCGAAGCGTGTGACTGGCTTTGATAAATTGCAACGTTTGCCTTTTGATCAACCGACTGCCCGACAGAAACTGTATACTTAGGAAAACCCTGGCCATACAGCCAATCGGCGAAAAAACCAGTAAGGTCGCGCCCTGATATTGTTTCCATATGTGTTTTAAAATCATCAGAAAGTGCAAATCCATGCTTCAGTTCCGGGTCATTTAAATAGTTTTTGATACCAGCAAAAAAGTCTTCATCGCCAATAACCCAGCGTAACATATGTAAAAGCAGAGCGCCTTTGCTGTATGAAAGTCGTCCGTCGAAAATACGACCAACACTGGTTGTATCAGTGCAATACACTGAACCACCCGGATAACGGCATATGTTTGAAATATTATTGAATTTCCAGAGATTCCAGTAAAACTGATTACTGGATTCATACATGAGTCCTGCACAATAGGTTGCAAAACCTTCGTTAAGCCAGATATCGCTCCATGAGCCACAGGTTATCATATCTCCAAACCATTGGTGTGCCAGCTCATGAGCAATAATCTCAGCATTAAAAGCTCCTTTTCCCAGAAAAGTCATAGTTTGGTGTTCCATACCTCCGCCCCACCCAAACTGTGCATGTCCATACTTTTCAGCACGAAACGGATAAGGCCCGAAAAGATCCTCGAAAAGAGCTAAACTTGGCAGAACCGACTTGGCATTAGTCCGAAGCACAACTGAATCTTCAGGATAAACATAATTCAATATTTCGAGCGAATCGGTTCCTGTAATATAATAATCGGAAAAACGTGCATAATTAGTTGAAGCAATGGCAATAAGATACGAAACAACCGGATATCGGTGTTTCCAATGTGCAAGTACAGAATTTGAGGAGTAAGGCGTTTCACTGATCAGCACTCCATTGCTTGCCACATGATTTCCCTTTGGAGTAACAACATACATATCAATCGAATCTATCTTGTCGGTAAGGTCATTTTTCGAAGGCCACCAGTCGGAGGCACCGTATGGTTCGGAGAGTGTCCACATGCCCGGAGCACCGCTATGAATTTCGTTGCCAAATGATCCGAAACCACTTGTTGTAGGATTACCATGATAGTATACTGTGACTGAATCTAAAGCACCTGCAGGAATTGTAACACCAAAGGGAATTGTAATCACATTGCCGGAGTGAGTTACATTTCGCTTTACTCCCCGGTAAAAAGCTGAGTCGGCCGACATGGAAGCATATAATTCAAATTGTATACTGCTCATATCAGGCTGAGATGCAATAAAATGGGAAGTTACCGAACCATTGATATAAGTTTTGGCAGGATCAGCAAATAAGAAGAAACGGTGGTATTTTAAATCGTAATTATTCACAATGAGTTGCTCATAAGGTCGTGCAAGTCTTTGATGAGCTGACTTTTCACTTTCGGAAATCAGTTGAAGGTTTTTTAGCGAAGGTTCTTGCTGGGCGAACAAGCCGTCAGCCTTGGAAAAAATCAGGAAAAAGATCAATAGCAGGAAGTGAGAAGTTTTCATGTAAGGAACAGTGAGGGTTTTCGAATACAAAGATACTCAACTATGGATAAACCAATGCAAATGAATTACATACTTTCTGAAAATCTGAAATGTAAACAAAACTATATCCCGGTTTACATAAAACGATCTGGATGATAATCTTATCCGGGTATATGATGATGTTCATTGTAGTATCTTTGTTTCGGTAAATACTACAACGTTTTTCAGTTGAAGTGGAGTTGAAAAACAAGAAACATGTTAATTAATAAAAACAGACAGTTTATGAATCAGGCAAATCAACTGGCAACGACAAACAAATTATTGTTAATACTTGTAGTTCCGGTTGTATTCTATGTAATAAAACTACTCTCGTTTATTTTTATCCCGTTAGTAGCCGCGCTTTTTGTAGCATTGTTGTTTATGCCTCTGATGCGCTGGAGCTTTAAGAAAAATATCCACCGGTCAATTACACTGACTTCAGTGGTAATAATCCTTTTTGCATTAATCCGCGCAATTATTGAATTAATAAAATTAAGCAGCAGAGAAATTCTAAATACCGGTGCCGCTTTCTGGAATGATGTTTTTGCAAGAATAAATGTTCATTTACTGCCGCTTTTGGAACTGCTTGGTTTCGAAAATGGATCAGGAGAAACCTCATTGAGTGATGTATTGCATAGTCAAAAACTGGCGAATGCGCTTTATGAAAATATTGGATCTATGATAGCCTTTATTCAGAGTGCATCTGCCATGTTTCTGATAGCCATGTTTTTTATCGTTCTGCTTTTAGCCGGTTCGGTTAACATTCAAAAACTTATGGAGGATACCATATTCAAAAGCAGGCTGCCATCCATTCGTACTTTTATTTCAATCGAAAGGTCTATCGTTAAATTTTTGATTGTTAAGTTTTTAATTAGTTTGGCTACCGGCATCTCCTTTAGTATTGCCTGTTATTTATTTGGCATCAAATTCCCTGTATTCTGGGGGCTTTTAGCATTTGTATTGAATTTCATTCAAATGGTCGGCTCAATTATTTCAACAGCATTGCTGGCATTATTCTCTATTGCTCAAATAGATCATACAGGCACTCTGGTTGCATTTATTATACTAATTATCGGGATTCAGATTTTATTTGGAAGCATACTAGAACCGATTTTTATGGGACAAACATTCTCAATTAATACTATTACCATACTTTTCATGCTTATGCTTTGGGGTTTCTTATGGGGAGTTGCGGGTTTGATCCTTGCAGTACCAATCACTGTGGTTTTAAAAACTGTTTTCGAACAATTCCCCCGTACACAGATTATTTCAAAAATTATGTCATAAACTATATGAAGAGAATAAGAGTTGCCTGTTTCATATAATTCCGGTTTATAACTCCGAATAATATAAGTATATTGAAATATTCAGAAAACTGGTAGAAAACACAACATACCTTTAAACAAAATCCCTTCAAAAGTTAAAAACCTTTGAAGGGATTGAAATTGAAATTCGATCTATCCAATTAATATATCAGACCATTTCCGCTCTCTCCTTATCAAATTTATTTGTCTTAGCGTACGATTTGCATTGATGCATAAAGGCTTGCAAGCGCGAATCGATATTGGTGGCTTCCTGGCCATCATAGGCAATGTTTTCCCATGGAATGTTGTTATGGTCTTTCCTGAATTCATTGCTTACCGAAGCAACCAGTGTACCCGGCATACAGGTAAACGGCATGATATAAACAATGCCTGAAATATTGGCTTGAACCAATCCACCGGCTGAACCGAAAGCTGCTACAGGGTCGCCGTCGTAATCTTTATGGATGTATGGAGCACTGCGTTTGATCATTTCTTCCAGTTCGATTTCCGTTTCCATTTCAACGAAATCCTTCACCGCATTTTTCAGTTTATTCCCGGTATAATGCTGCCCCCACTGCTGGACCTTTGATTTGAACAATCCTTTCAGATCACCTTTCCATAAACTGTCGCGGAAATAGCGGTACGAAGAATAGATAAGCCATTCGCCAAATGGGGCCATAATAGTTTCGGCACCCAAAGCTTCGAGTTTCTCGACCAGGAATGCGCTGCAATACGGATTATCGCGCATAAAAGTTTCACCAACTATGGCTATAACGGGTTTACGCTTTCCGGTAACCACTTCGAGTTTGCTGAACTCTTTACCTGCACTTTCGAGTGTTTTGGGTAATGTTTTGGAACCGCCTTCAATGGATTCAATAACTTTATTCAACCAGAATTGATAAAGCACATTGGCTGATCCGGGAACTTTTTCGTACGGTCGTTTCTCCTGCACCATTTTCTTCAGCAGGTCGGTAGCAACAATTCCTTTCCATGCATTTAACCTGAACTTTCCGGATTTGCCGGGAGCTATTTCAGCATACGCATTGTCATTGGTAGGTGTGAGAATCTCAGCCTCAAAATAGCCCAATCGGTCAAAAATTATACGATGAAGCTTGTTATAATCTCCAAACCGGCAAGGTCCATTGTGGTCGGGCATAAAGAAAGTCATCTTTGAAGGATCGCCGCCCGGTTCCTGGAGTTTCTTTAAAAAACTTCCAAGCGTGGCAACAAACGGGAAACATTCCTGTCCGTTGGTTTGCTTGCGGGCAATTTCAATTTCGTGAGCTCCGGGCATAGGAAGCACCTCCGCCTTAATACCGCATAACCTCGACGATGCTGCAATGGCATGAACCGTATCGCGGGCATAAGGAATATACAAGGTGCGTCCGGTAACTTTATCCTCGGTATTATGAATGTATTTGGGCTCAATAGCCTTTGATCCGCTCACTTTCAGGTAACCATCGAGGCTGTCGAGGAACGCTTCCAATCGGGTAACCAACCCGGCATCGGCACTATGTTCGTCAACTTCAATATGCAGGTATGGCTTGCCTTTCATTTCGTCGCGTACATAATGTGTGAGAAATGAATCAGGACCACAGCGGAAATTTCCCATAAATACGCCAAACATCCGGTCATCCTTCCGGATGATGCGGGTTGCGGAGAGAATCTTCTGACCGTTTGGCCAATACATCATTTTGTAATCATCAAAAATATTTTCCTGGTTTAATGGTAAAAAATCAACCGGAATAGGAATCGTATTCAGGTTGATGAGTTTCTCTACCAGGCGCAGGTTTAAAGCCGGATCTCCGGTATTATATGGACGGCCCAGTATAACCATCGCTTTTTTATCCTTCGGAAGATTTTCGAGAATGATCCGTCCGCGGGATTGTATGTCATTTTCAAATGCTGTTTGCTGTTGATCGGCTATATTTATTGCTTTAATGGTTTTGGTTTTTGCAATACCAAATTTCTCCTTCATAAACGTGGCAATCTCCTGGTTCAGCACCCTGCCGAAATACCTGAAATGCAATGTTGGAGTGAGAAATTTGTCCTTGGTTTTCGGATCGGTAAATGCAGAGCGCAGCATAAACGGATACGTTTGTATCCATGGACAGTTTGGATTGTTAGTGGGATTAGTCTTCGAACCTTTGGCATTCACAATAAAAGGCAAGAAAATAAAATCAACATTTTTCTCCAACAGATTATCTACATGGCCGTGGATCAGTTCAACCGGGAAACAGGTTTCGGCAACCATTATCTCAAGCGACTTCTTTGTTAGCTGATAATCCGTAGGATCGGAAAGCACCACTCTGAAATTAAGTTCTTTGAAATAGTTGCGCCAGAACGGAAATTGCTGCCAGAAAACCATCAAAGCACGCGGGATACCAACGGTAATGCGACCATCAGGAGCTTCATCCTGGTAATCGCCCATGAGGTATTTTAGTCTTTCTTCAAAATAGTTAGGAATATCTTTTCCTTTTCCTTTTCGGTCGTCAACTTCATATAATTCGCAACGGCCGCCATAAAACATCGGTTTTTTCTCACCGCCGACTTTAACTTTTTGTATTTCACAATTATTGGAACACGATTTACAGGTAAAGCTATCAATTGTAAAAGGCAAATCACTGACATGAAATCCTTTAAATTTAGATTTCTGTCCCTCGGCCATAGTTTTACGTGCCAGAATAGCTGCGCCAATGGCACCCGTAACATCAAAATGAGGAGGAATAATGATCTGTTTGCCGGTAATTTTTTCAAATGCTGCGACAACCGATTTATTATTGGTAACACCACCCTGGAAAAATATTTTATTCCCGATAGGTTTATCGCCGACTACCTTCTGAATATAATTCTGAACGATTGAATATGCCAACCCACCGACCAGGTTATCCTTATCGGCGCCACGCTGTTGGTGGGAGTTAAGGTCTGATTCCATGAAAACGGTGCAGCGGTCGCCCAGGCGAACCGGGTTGCAGGCCGAAAGTGCAAGATCCTCAAAATCCTTTATAATATTGATATTCAGTTTCTCCGCCTGCTCTTCGAGGAAGGAACCTGTGCCGGCAGCACAAACTTTATTCATTTCAAAATCAACAATAACACCATCCTGAATTGAAATATATTTTGAATCCTGTCCGCCAATTTCGAAAATGGTATCTACGGTCGGATCAAAATCAATAGCTGCAGTTGCCTGAGCTGTAATCTCGTTGCGGATATCATCGGCACCAATAAAGTCACCAATCAGGTATCTGCCTGATCCGGTTGTTCCGGCCGCAACCACTTCAACATCTTCCCCGATTTCTTCGTATATTTCCTTTAATCCTCGCTGAACAGCGTTTAACGGCTTACTTGCCGTTGGCAAATACCTGCGTGCAACCACATTATGCTCATCATCAATCAAAACTACATTTGTACTAAGCGATCCGATATCAACACCCAGTGAAACTTTAATTTTCTGACCCGGTATTTTCTTAACCACTACATCCTTATTGTAAGTTGCAATGGATTGTACAAGCTGATCATGAGAAACGTTTTCATATTCTTTATTGAGCAGGTAAAAATCAAGATCATCGAGTCCCTTGAATTTGGTTACCGTGTCTCTGCCGTTTGCCAATACATTGTATAAAGCTCCGATAGCGCCCATTGAAGCATGATATTCAGGAATTATGAGTTCCTCTTCCTTTAATTCGAATACTTCCCTGAAAGCCCTTACCATACCGGCATTGGCTGCAACTCCGCCCTGAAACAGAAATGGGGCTTTGTATTTTTTCCCTCTTCCAAGGTTACTCTTAAAATTGCGGGCCACAGCAAAACACAAGCCGGCAACAATGTCGTGCACAGGCGTTGCCAGCTGCTGAAGGTGTATCATATCGCTTTTGGCGAAAACGCTGCAACGCCCGGCAATACGAGGCGGATTCTCCGATAATAGTGCCAGCTTGCCGAACTCTTCTTCGATGGGAACGCCTATACGTTTTGCCTGCTGATCGAGGAATGACCCTGTTCCGGCAGCACACAAGCTGTTCATTGCAAAATCAGCCAATCGCGAACTCCCGTTTTCTTTCCCGTTTTCCATCAGGATAAGTTTGGAGTCTTCGCCGCCCATTTCAATTATCGTATGTGCCTGCGGATAAAGCACAGATGCAGAAGTAGACTGAGCTATAATTTCATTTATAAATGCACCACCTATTAATTCAGCTGCTTTCTTACCACCACTTCCGGTGAGGGCGATTATATCAATATTTTCGGCCCCGTATTTTTCAATAATTTCGTCTAAAATGCTTTTCAGTACATTAAATGGCCGGCCTTCGCAATATGTGTAGCGATTCTCGATGATTTGCCGCTCCTCATTCATCAAGACGGTATTTATTGATATCGAACCTAAATCAAGTCCGAGGTGTAAATGAGAGATAGGTTTCATTTCAGTTTGCTTCATACTCTTTCTCCTAAAATTACTATAAATCTTGCCTAATAGCAAGCTAAGATAATTACAAAATCGTATGCATTTCAAACAGAGGCCAAAAAATTAATTTCTTTGTCTTTTACCGCAAATCGCAATTTTACATTTTATAACTATTCAAATTGTATACATATAACTGTTTAACAATACTTTATAACTATTTTCAAACTTGCATTGTCTTACCTGAATACCGATATATTTAACAACTTAGAAACTGTCTAAATTTCTGTTTTACACTTTTATCAATCCCATGCCTTTAACTCCAATCTGAAGTTGAATATCATAACTCACAGCCCCTCATAGGTTTTTCATAAATAAGATTTTTCAACAGCATGCATTGCATAAAAGAAGTTCTCTTTTACTCGCCGATTTTTCCCCATCTTTGCAAATTAAAAACATTGAATATATGCCATCAGGCCTGCGAAGATATTTCAGACAAATTAGTAAGATCCTTATACCGGCAGCAATTACAATTTATGCTATTGCCTGCGCAACCATTGTTGCACCTACAGGAGGTCCGAAAGATGTGACACCGCCAAAAATTGTGAGTTCTCAACCACAAAACTTCTCTACCAATTTTAACGGGAACAAGCTTATCCTCACTTTCGATGAATATGTAGCTTTAAAAACGCCTGAAAAATTCATGCTTATATCGCCCCCGTTGAGCAAATTACCCGATATTAAATTAAAAGGTCACGATGTTATTATTAAACTGGAAGATTCGCTGCGAACCAATACTACGTATAATTTTTATTTCGGTGATGCAATCGTTGATATTACTGAAAGCAATCCGCTGACAAACTTCAATTTTGCATTCTCAACCGGCCCTGAGATTGACTCGCTCAGTTTGTCGGGGATTGTCAGCGATGCTTTTACACGTTTACCGGTTAAAGATGCTTATGTAATGCTTTATAATGATTTCGCTGACTCATTACCCATGAAGCAAATCCCAACGTATGTTTCACGAACAGCTGAAAATGGCAGTTTCAGCCTGAACAGTCTTGCCTCAGGCAAATACCGTGCTGTAGCTCTTGTTGACAAAAACAGCGATTATATATATAACCTGCCAACTGAAATAATAGGATTCAGCAGTGACTCAGTACAACCGTATCATTTGGCTGTTAATCCAAATGATACAACCCGGGTTTTGACAGATGCAGACAGGCAGAAACTGATTGCGATCAATATTTTCCCGGAACCCGACTCAACCCAACGTATTCTAAAAAGTGTTATAGCTGCTAGGAACAAATTATCCATCGCTTTCAGGTATAAAGTAACTGCGCCGGAATTTCGTGCTTTAAATTCAACTGATTCATTGCCCTGGGCCATACAGGAATGGAACCGGAACAATGATACACTCAGTGCCTGGTTACTCAACAAGCCCGATACGCTGAAACTCGAAGTTTCGGACCATGGAATTGTGATAGATACCGTTAAAATATCAACTACATTTAAAACAGGTGGAAAACCCAGAAAAGACGAAACCGTAGAAGAGTACCTCAAATATTCAACATCGGTAAACAGCAGAATGCTGGGATACAACAAACCGCTTATACTTACATTTGCCAACCCGGTGAAAGAGTATGATCTTAGCGCTTTACAGCTAACAATCAGAACTAAAACTGATACCAGCACGGTTGTTCCAGCGGCACAATTTACTGATAGTATTAAAAGAAATTTACTGGTAACATACAATTGGAATTCAACTGATGGTTACGACCTCTATGTTCCCAAAAACGCATTTACTGATATTTACGCCGACTCATGTGATTCGACACATGTGGTGTTTAAGATGAAAGCGATTGAAGAATATGGGAAATTCAAGCTGATTGTAACCCTGCAGAAATATGACCATCCTGTAATCATACAGTTGCTTACCGAAAAAGGAGCTGTTGTAGATCAACGAATAATTACGAACGAAAAGAGTATTGATTTTGGAATACTTGGGCCCGCCAAATACGGGTTGAAAGCCATTATGGATGTAAATGGCAATGGCCGGTGGGATACCGGTGAATTTATAAAGAAAATCCAGCCCGAAAAGGTTCTCATACATCCTAAAATATTTGATGTGAAAACCAACTGGGAACTGGAAGAAAATTGGGATTTGTAGGCCGGAAAGGCTACGCGGTTCAACAAAAAGAAGCAGAGCGTATTACTGAGCTTCGTTGCATTTATTGATGCAGGTAATGATATCGAGAAGCGTACTGTTTTTCAACGAATAATGAATCTGCTTACCATCGCGTTTTGAAGCAAGAATACCTTTGCTTTTCAGAATGTTAAGATGATGTGAGGCTGCGGCTTGCTCAATATGCAATGACTCATATATTTCAGTCACATTAAGTTTCTTGTTATTATTCAGCAATTCAATAATTGCAATACGCATTGGGTGAGCCATAGCCCTTAATTTACTTGCAGCAGCTTCTAGCTTTACAATGTCAAGTTTCAAATGATCGGTCATTTCTGTATGTTTTTTTGCAAAAGTATAAATAAATACATTACCAGATCGTAAATATGTAACTTTATTCATGCGTTTTATTCAAAATATCATAAAACACTGATAATCAAATATAATAAAATGTTAAAGTTTTCAAAATTCAGACAAATTCCGATTTGAAAGTAATCCTGCACGATAAATCGCGTGTAATTGGAACGCTATTCAAACAATTCAGTAAAAGCAAACTTGTTTCCATCAAACAAACCTTTATCACTCAGTTTCAATTCAGGGATCACCAGCAGAGCCATAAATGAGAGTGTCATGAAAGGAGCTTTTAATTGTCCACCCAATGCCATCGCTTTTTTATTGATCTGTTCGTACTTATCAGCTGCTTCATATCCGTCAATATCTGCCATTAATCCGGCTACAGGCAAAGGAAGTACATCCAGTTGTTGTCCATCCGTAACCGCTATTCCGCCTTTATTTGCAACCAGGCTGTTTATTACGGAAACCATATCTGCATCATTTGTTCCAATGCAAATAATATTATGACTGTCGTGTGCTACTGTCGAAGCCATTGCTCCGCGCTGCAATCCAAATCCGCGGATAAATGCAATTGCCGGTTTGGAAGGTTCATAACGGTTTATCACAGTAATTTTCAGGATATCGTTTTCAATATCGCTAATCACATTTCCATCTTTTATAAAAGGATCTGCTAATATTTTGGTGGTAACCAGATCGCCATCAAAAGCCTGTATCACTTTCAATTTACCATTTGAGGTTGGTACTTCAAGATCAGAAGCTTTAAATACCGGAGCTAAAAACCGGTTTGGCGCGTCATACTTAAAGGTGGGTAAAAGAGTTTTTCCTCCGGCAGCCACTAATTCGCCATTTATATAGGTTTGTTTTACGGTGAAATCCGTAAGATTGTCGATTAAAACAATGTCAGCTGCATCACCCGGTTGAAGAAGCCCGCAAGTAAGTTTATAATGCCTGACAGGATTTAGCGTACAAGCCCTTATAACATCCATTGGTTCATATCCGGCTTGCATCGCACGTTTGATTAGCAGGTTTATATGTCCGGCAACCAGGTCATCAGGATGTTTATCGTCGCTGCAGAACATAACTTTTTCCGGATGAGTGCCCAACAACGAAACCAGAGCGTCGAAATTTCGGGCAGCGCTTCCTTCGCGGATCAGAATATGCATGCCTGAATTAATCTTTTCTATCGCTTCGCTGATATCAGTACATTCGTGATCGGTTGATATTCCTGCAGCAGCATATTTTTTAATATCTTCAGTATTCAGTCCGGGAGCATGACCATCAACAGGTTTATTGTACTTTTTCGCTGAGTTTAGTTTATGATGAACTTCCTCATCTCCAAATATCACACCGGGAAAATTCATCATTTCTGACAGATAAAAAATATCATCCCGTTTAAGCAACTGATCGATCTGCACCGAATCAATAACAGCACCTGATGATTCAAAACCGGTTGCGGGAACACATGAAGGCGCACCAAAGTGAAATTTAAACGGAGTCAGTTTCCCGTTATTGATCATAAAATCAACACCTTCCAAACCCAAAACATTGGCTATCTCATGAGGATCGGATACAGTGGCTGTTGTTCCATGCACTACAGCAAGCCGGGCAAATTCAGCCGGCACCAGCATGGAGCTTTCAATATGTACATGAGCATCAATTAATCCGGGTAAAATAAATTGTGCTTCAGCAACATCGCACGGAGTTACTGAAACTATTTTGCCGTCAGCAACCTCAACTTTGCCCGGGAATATTAACCCGGAAACAACATCAACAACCTGGCCGGAGAGAGTGAAGGATTTTTGCATATCAATAAATTTACAAGGGAATAATCCGATACAAAAGTAACGGATTAGGTTTGGGTTTTGAAGGATAATTTTGAGTTGGAGTTCCTAATGCCTCTTATGCCGACTTGTAAACCGGAATAAGCTCAAGATGCTGATCAGAGAAATACTTTTTTGCTGTTGTATAATCAGTAGTAAAGCCTAATAAAAAACCACCTCCGCCGGAGCCACAGAGTTTAAGCTGAAATTTACCGGAATCTAATCCCCATTGCCATGCTGGCATAAAATTTTCTGGAATCATATTGGTAAAATGCTTGAGCTGAAAGGTTGAGACTTTAATAAGTGATTCGAAAAATGAACGCATATTACCGCTCAGTATATCCGAAATGCATTGGTTTACCCAGGGAATATAGTCGGTTTTAAAAATATTTTCATACTCTTTGAAACGCATCTGTTCCAGGAAATGATTGACCAACGGGCCGGTTTTCCCTATTTTTCCAGTGTCGACCAGGAAAATAACACCTTCACTTTCAAATTTACTTCGGGGTACACCGGTTATTGCAATATCATCACGTGAATGTATAAGCAGTGGATGTTGCAGGTAACAATTTAAAGGATCAATGCCACTGCTTTGCCCATGAAAGAGAGATTCGAGCCGGGAAAAAATTTCCTTTAGCTTACTGATATTAACACCCGAAATAGATTCATTAGACTCAATTTTATTGGTACAATACCGGTCGTAAATAGCTGCTACCAAAGCACCTGAACTACCAATGCCATAACCCTGCGGAATATTGGATTCAAAATACAGGCCGTTTTCGATATCCCGGGAAAGGGCCTTAAACTCAATGTTACAAGGCATTTCAGCTTTTGCTTCAAGCTCAAGCATATAGCCAAGGAATTCCTTCAATTGTTTGTTCGATAATACTGCGAACTCGTAATCCGTGTATTTGTCGTCGTCAATAAAACTTAGCTGACCAGTGAAATGCGTGTACGGAATCGTTAGCCCTTTGGAATTGAACAGAATGCTATACTCACCAAATAACAATACTTTACCGTAGAAAATATCTGCTTTTTTACTCATCATTTTTTTTTTACAAAAACCTGTTGTGAAATAACTTAAAGTAAATTATCCGACTTTAATAGGACCTTTACCAAAGAAATCATCAATGCGTATGTTTTGTTTAATTTTTATATCTAAATCTTCAACAATTAATTTATTTACTTGTTCAATCTGATTTTCAAAATAAATTAAATGGACATTAGGCCCGGCATCCAGAGTAAAACAGATATCAAGGCCGGTTTCTTTCCTGATTTCCTGAATACGGCTTATAATCCTCACAGTTTCAGGATGCATCAGCATAAAACCATCATCCGATGTCATCATCAGCGCATGCAAAGTAAGGGCTTCATTTTCAACAATCCGTATAAAAGTTTGCTTATCGCCTGTTTTTATTGCTTCGAGCAAAGACGCAGTATTTCTTCCGGCCTGTTTTATCCTGGCTTCGGCAAACGGATGGCCAATCATCCGGTTATGTCCTTCGGAACTGGAAACTGATTTTTCCTTGCTGTTAACAATAATTATTGTGTCCCTGAGTGTGGTAAAAACCGGATGAATTTCCGTTACAGGTACTGCAACCTGATCCGACGAACCGGGCAATGCTTTAGTCAGCCCCCAAACCGATAAACCCGGAAACACTGACCTGCAGGCGCTGCCCGAACCAAGTCGTGCCACGTAGGAAGCTTTGAACCTGAATTCGTTTTCATCCAACAAAATACCATTCAGTTCCATATCGAGTGAGCACAAACAAAGCGCCAACGCACTGAATGCCGAAGCTGACGAAGCTATTCCGGCTGAATGGGGGAACGTATTATGGGTTTCAATTTTCAGACTTACCTGCTCAAGCCAGGGAAAAATATCTGTAATTGATTGGAGAAACGTAATCATCCGTTTGCCGAAAGCTGCATTTTGTTTGCCTTCGAACCAAAAATCAAGCTCAACTGCTCCTTTGGTTTCACGCGGTGAAGCTGTAAGCCTGGTTTCAGTATATGCTTTTGACAGCGTCATGCTCAGCGAAGGATTTACAGGAAGTTGCCGGCCGGTTTTTCCCCAGTATTTTACAAGCGCGATATTGCTTGGCGAATGCCATGAAACTGTGACAGGCTTTGATAGAGCTGATGTTAATCCGGAACCGTGAAAATCAGAGTTAGTCATCTGAAAATTATATTTGGATGCTAAAGTACAATATCGTTGAAATTAAAAACTATTTCGAGGCCTTTACTTTTCAGGTAAGCAGTTAGTGAACCCGGATCATCGTACCAGGTTAGCATGCAAAAATCACCACCCCAGGCACCTAATGATTTTACTTCTCCCGGAAGATCACTGAACATTGTTTGCCTGACTGAAGGCGCATTTAATAATCTACTTATTAAAATTTCGTGTTCGCGTATAATCTGTTCAAACTCATGAAGTGTTGCTGCTGTTAGCATCCGCTTTGTTAAAGCTGTTGCAGAATCAACAATACCTTTATCCGGATTTGAATTCCGGTTGCGGTATTTCTGTATTCCTTCTGCCGAGTCTTGTTTATTCCCCTGGTAAACGAAATAGATATGATCAGCGAACGCGGGCGAAAAGGGTACCCGCTCAAAAGCGGGTTTATTTCCCTGCAGCGAATAAAGTAAAGGTCCGTTACTGATTGCACAAGCAATATCATAACCTGAACCTTTGGAAACTTCGAAGTGAAGTTCGAAAGGATCAATTCCGGCCCAACCGGCTACGGCAGAAATAAGCGTTGAACTGCTGCCAAGTCCCCAGAGTAATGGATAATTTAATGTGGAAATAACGTTACAACCTGGGATTGAAGTACAAAATTGAGGATTGATTTTTTGAGCCGCGATCAATAAACGTTGGGGATGTTTTGCGATATCCGTATTACTGCATTCAATTATGCTGAAGTCATTTATAGCATATTTTCCGCTGAACCATGTGGAACCGTCATTTGCTATTGATTGCCAGGATATAAATCCCAGGTTATTCTCTTCAGCACATAAACGTTGTCCGAATTTTAACGGCACTGCCAAAGCCTCTGCGCCATTGAGCACAAGGTATTCGGAAGTAAGTAATAATTTGGCGTTATAGTAGGAGTTGAATTGCAATTTTCTATCTAACATTACAGAGACGCGATGTTTAGCTCTCAAGATTAATATTTATGTGGTTTTAGAGAAAAGAGATATCGGTGTGCTATTTTATTTTTTTGAGGTT